>ERZ1699232.114-NODE-114-length-29805-cov-4.932408_pt1 | contig 29805 bp, 34 predicted proteins | sample MGYA00581529_ERZ1699232 | MGnify/ENA primary metagenome ERZ1699232 (study PRJEB42319, sample SAMD00040335) | human oral metagenome | material: saliva | host: Homo sapiens | study: EMG produced TPA metagenomics assembly of PRJDB4115 data set (Metgenomic analysis of...
GGTGTAGTGTCCGCACTATTGCTATGGATAAACCAATCATGCTTGGATCAATGCAGCCTCAGCCGACAGGTCGGAGGCTCCGTGTATGTCTTTGCTATCGCCTTTTACGGCCTACTGCACTATCAAAGCACTTGGCTTGAAAAGCGGTGCAATGATGCCGAAAAAGGGCATTATCCGGCGATATGGATGTTCAGAATCAGCCTCGTACTTGCCGCCATCAGCCTGATATTGCCGGTATTTACATTGCCTATGGTCGCAGGCGGACTGCTTCAATTCGTCTACGGCATGATATTGCCGTCCAACCCGCTGCCCAATCTGATGGGCTACCCCAAAGCCAACTCGACAGCCCTGCAAATCTGCGCGCTCTTAGCGTGTATCACGGCAGTGTTGATGGCTATCGGTTTGCCGCATTGGTTCTAAGTATTCCCTAATAAAGCAAAGGTCGTCTGAAAACCTTGCATAGAAGGCTTTCAGACGACCTTATTGTATAGAGAATTTATCTGAAAAGTTTATTGCACAAAGACTTTGGCCAATAAGGAAAGGTAGCCCACAACAAAGGGGAGCGACAATGCCGAAACAATGCCAAGCACCCAGTAAATACATTGGTTCAGTACAGTTTTTGAGGCGGTAAGCCGCAGCAGTTTGAAATACAAGGAGAACCAGGCAGATGACAAGAAAGTAGTCAGCAAAAAGCTGACGAGGGAGAAGGAACCGTAGAAAACGTATCCCAGCATTGTCCCTATCACGGCATAAAACGTCCCTGCGCCTACTGCCCATTTCCAGATGGGATAAAGCCTATCGGGGAAATTCAGTGTTCCGGAGGCTTGGAGCCTGCCGAATACCAATACAAATATGATGTCAAACATAATAATGGTTGTTTTAGTGTACGGTACGACAATATATATGAAAAGGGGGTGAAAATACACCCCCTTTTTCTATAGAAGCCCCATATTAAAGGCCGTCTGAAAAACAGTTTTATTTAACGATTTCAACCGGGCCGTGGTCGTCGCAGTGATCGCCGTGTTGGTGATGCAAACGGCCGTTGACAATGTAGTCAACGTGATCACCGTGCGGTACGGCTTCGTGGCCGCAACCTTCGCCGTGAACGTGGCCGTGGCAGGTGTCAACCGGATGGCAGCCGTCAGGGTTGGTTTCATTGACGCTCAGGGCATGCTCGTCGTAGTGGCCGTTGTGCTCATGGTGCAGGTGGCCGTCGTGCAGATAATCGACGTGGCCTTCGTGCTTGATGGCAGTGTGGCCGCAGTTTGCGCCGTGGACGTGGTCATGATGTTCGTGGGTTTTACAGGTCATTTTTTTCTCTCCTAATGTTCAGTGAATAGCAATCTTTCGCGATTGATTTTTTTATCTTATCTTTTTTTGATGCAAGCGTAAAAAATTTTACAGTTATTAATATATTGTTACGATATATCATCTATTGATATATCAGCCTATTTTGTTTTTCAGACGGCCTTTTATTCATCATTCATTTATTTTCAGCGGGTAATTTAACCCTTTCCGCCTATGCTGAATATCGAATTTTTCAGCCGTAACGGGTAATATTGGAACCAAGGGATAAATCCTTCAAACAAACAGGTACTGCAATGGGAAAACAAGCCAGACTTTATATGGTTCGCAGCACGCAAGGTGCGCTTTATGATGTATTTTTTGAACACGGTGTGGCGGCGTTGGCTTGGCCCATGCTTGCTGAAGCGGCCGCCAAGGGTTTTGGCCGTGAGGAACTGACGGATATTTACCGTTCGGCCGTGCCGGATGTGAAATTAAGAACGGCGCAATCGGGCGCGGCTCAGGTGTGGCGGTTTGTCAACGAATTGGCCGATGGAGATGCCGTATTGACCTACTCGCCTGCCCTGCGCCGTTATCGGGTCGGCAAGATTACAGGCGGCGCGGTACATTGTCCGCAATGGGACGATGAAAAAATGTCGCTGGTGCGGCCGGTTGAGTGGCTGGGCGAAGTGTGCCGTGATAATTTGAGTGCGGCTACGCAACGGGCTTTGGGCAGCGTAGCAACTTTGTTTGCGGTATCGGAAGCGTGTGCGGCAGAAATTTTTGAACGCGTGGGTTTTCAGACGGCCTAAGAAGGGAAAGGAAACAGGATTATGTGGAACACCATGCATGAATGGCTGAACGCTTTGCCTGTCAGTGAAGAAATCATTAAATCGGCATTGATGTCGGTATTGATGATTGTGGCCGTCATTGCCGGGCGCAGCATTTTGCTCTCGGCGCATTTTCGCAGCCATCCGGATTTGAGCATTGAAAACAAACGCCGCTCGCTGGTGTTCAGCCGCAACGTGACCATGTTGCTGATCCTGCTCGGGCTGGCGATGATTTGGGCGGCGCAGATTCAAACTTTGGCCTTGTCGATGTTTGCAGTGGCCGCGGCGATTGTGGTGGCAACCAAAGAGCTGATTATGTGTTTGTCCGGCAGCATCCTGCGTTCGGTAACCAAACAATATTCCATCGGCGACTACATCGAAATCAACGGTCTGCGCGGACGGGTGGTCGATATCAATATGCTGAACACGCTGATGATGCAAATCGGCCCTAATCCGTTGATCGGCCAGCTTTCCGGCAAAACGCTCTCGTTTCCCAACAGCCTGCTTTTGAGCCATACCGTGCGCCGCGACAATATTTTGGGCGATTATGTGATTCATACAGTGGAAATTCCCGTGCCGATTCATTTGGATTCAGACGAAATCATAGGCCGTCTGAAAGCCGTTCTTGAGCCGTTGTGCGAGCCTTATGTCCCTGCCATCAAGCAGCATTTGGAAAACGTGCAAACCCAAAAATTGTTTATCACGCCCGCCGCCCAGCCGCGTGTATCCCGCGTGCCACATGATGACAAGGTGTACAACATCATCGTGCGCTTCGCCTCGCCCGTAGCCAAACGCTTGGAAATCCAACAGGCGGTTTTGGACGAATTCTTACGCACACAATGCCGATTAATCAATAAATTAAAATAGCCAAGTTTATATATACTATCAAATCACTTACAATACCCAAATTCACAATCAACAATAAGGAAAACTCATGTTGCCAGAATCAGCCCTTGCCGAAATGTACCCCGTCATTATGACCCCCAGCCATGACGGCAAATATTTCCACAACTACACCCTCTCGCTTCTGAACATCGTCCACACCAACGCCTCCCTCGGCCTGCCGCTGCAAGTAATGATGCAGCGCGGCGAAAGCCTGATTACGCGCGCGCGCAACAACTGCGTGGCCAGATTTTTGGAAAACAAAGAATGGACGCATTTATTCTGGATTGACTCCGACATCGGCTTCTCTCCCGACTCATTCTACCGCCTGCTCTTGGCCGATAAAGACGTTGTGGCCGGCGTTTATCCGCTCAAACGCGAAAACTGGCCCCAAGCAGGCCTTCCGGCCGGCATGACCCAAGCCGATTTCGAGCGCATGTACACTTCTTACACCGTCAACACCAACGACAAAGATGAAAACGGTGAAATCGTATTGAAAGTCGATGAAGACGGTTTTATGAAAGTCCATGACGCGCCAACCGGCTTCATGGTTATCAAACGCAGCGTATTTGAAAAAATGATAGAGGCCTACCCCGAGTTGAACTACGTCTCCGACAGCGACTACAGCCCGGAAAACAAAGGCCTGCACTACCGCTTCTTCGACTGCATGGTCGATCCCGAAAGCAAACGCTATCTGTCCGAAGACTACACCTTCTGCTACCTCTGGCGTCAAATCGGCGGAGAAGTGTACGTCGACGTGCAATCCAACCTGACCCACCAAGGCGCAAAAGTGTATCGCGGCTCGTTTGCCGAATCCCTGCAAACCAATGTTGCCAATGCTGTTTATGCCCCAGAAGGCACCACCATGCGCCTCGAGCTGGCTGCGCCGTTGCACGCCAATCCGCGCGGTGCAGAATAAGATTGGCCGACAGGCAGGCAGGACACTTTAATTCTGCCTGTCTGCCACCATATAACGCCTATCGTTTTCTTTTCAGACGGCCACAAGGCCGTCTGAATCCATCTTATTCAGGAGAAACCATATGAGCGACAACGTCCTGCTCCACTTGGGCGAAGAACCCCGTTTCGACCAAATCAAAACCGAAGACATCAAACCCTCCCTGCAAACCGCCATTGCCGAAGCACGCGAACAAATCGCCGCCATCAAAGCGCAAACGCACACCAACTGGGCCAACACTGTCGAAAAACTGACCGACATTACCGAACGCGTCGGCCGCATTTGGAGCGTGGTTTCCCATCTCAACTCCGTGGTCGATACGCCCGAGCTGCGTGCGGTATACAACGAATTGATGCCTGAAATCACCATTTTCTTTACCGAAATCGGTCAAGACATCGAGTTGTACAACCGCTTCAAAATCATCAAAAACTCTGCCGAATTCGACACCCTCTCCCCGGCGCAGCAAACCAAGCTCAACCACGACTTGCGCGACTTCGTCCTCAGCGGTGCCGAATTACCGCCCGAACAGCAGGCAGAACTGGCGCAACTGCAAACCGAAGGCGCGCAACTGGGTGCCAAATTCGCACAAAACATCCAAGACGCGACCGACGCTTTCGGCATTTACTTTGACGATGCCGCGCCGCTTGCCGGCATTCCCGAAGACTCCATCGCCATGTTTGCCGCCGCCGCGCAAAGCGAAGGCAAAACAGGCTACAAAATCGGCCTGCAAATTCCGCACTACCTCGCCGTCATCCAATACGCCGACAACCGCGAACTGCGCGAACAAATCTACCGCGCCTACGTTACCCGCGCCAGCGAATTGTCCGACGACGGCAAATTCGACAATACGGCCAACATCGACCGCACCCTCGAAAACGCATTGAAAACCGCCAAACTGCTCGGTTTCAAAAACTACGCCGAGCTGTCGCTGGCAACCAAAATGGCCGACACGCCCGAACAGGTTCTGAACTTCCTGCACGACCTTGCCCGCCGCGCCAAACCGTTTGCCGAAAAAGACTTTGCCGAAATCAAAGCCTTTGCGCGCGCGAGCCTGAATATCGAAGATCCGCAATCTTGGGATTTGAGCTACGCCGCCGAAAAACTGCGCCAAGCCAAATATGCCTTCAGCGAAACAGAAGTGAAAAAATACTTCCCTATCAGCAAAGTATTGGCAGGCCTGTTTGCCCAAATCAAAAAACTCTACGGCATTGAGCTGGTTGAAAAAACCGTCCCCGTCTGGCACAAAGACGTGCGCTATTTCGAGCTGAAACAAGACGGCCAAACCATCGGCGGCGTTTACATGGACTTGTACGCACGCGAAGGCAAACGCGGCGGCGCATGGATGGACGGCTACAAAAGCCGCCGCCGTTTCGCCGACGGTACGCTACAACTGCCGACCGCTTACCTCGTCTGCAACTTCACCCCGCCGGTCGGCGACAAAGAAGCGCGTTTGAGCCACGACGAAATCATCACCCTCTTCCACGAAACCGGCCACGGCCTGCACCACTTGTTGACCCAAGTTGACGAAGTGGGCGTATCCGGCATCAACGGCGTCGAATGGGACGCGGTCGAGCTGCCCAGCCAGTTTATGGAAAACTTCGTCTGGGAATACGACGTATTGGCGCAAATGTCCTCGCACGAAGAAACCGGCGCGGTATTGCCGAAAGAGCTGTTCGACAAAATGCACGCGGCTAAAAACTTCCAACGCGGTATGTTCCTTGTCCGCCAAATGGAATTTGCCATCTTCGACATGGAAATCTACCATCAGGAAGACGAAGGCCGTCTGAAAGAATGGCCGCAAATCTTGGACAAAGTGCGTCAAGAAGTCGCCGTAACCCAACCGCCGGCATACAACCGTTTTGCCTTGAGCTTCAGCCACATCTTCGCCGGCGGCTACTCCGCAGGCTATTACAGCTACGCATGGGCGGAAGTTTTGAGCGCAGACGCTTACGCAGCGTTTGAAGAAAGCGACGACGTGGCCGAAACCGGCCGCCGCTTCTGGAAAGAAGTGCTGGCCGTCGGCGGTTCGCGCAGCGCAGCCGAATCCTTCAAAGCCTTCCGCGGCCGCGAACCAAGCCTGGATGCCCTGCTCCGCCACAGCGGTTTCGACAACGCAGCTTGATTTGAAAATCCGCCGTTTTAAACAGAACGGTTGCTGATTCAACACTAAAGGCCGTCTGAAATGTTTCAGACGGCCTTTTTATAATTAATTCAATATTTTCAGCAAAACAAATAAAACCATTCAGCCGATAAAACCACCCGGCACGGAACGCCGCAGCGGTTGCCATGCTCAATATTTTCCCAATGCGGAAGCCGCCCATAAAAACAGGGCATGTTCCCATGCCCTATCATTTGAATTTCAGACGGCCTTTCGGTTATCAAAACTTATTAAGAACAATGAGTGCGCCCTGCCCCTAACAAAATTTTCGAGAAAACTGAAGTCCGTATTTCAAACCCCAATCTCCCCCGGCCCATCGCTCAAATCAATTTTTGCCCTTTTTATCGCCGGCGGCCAAACGCATATTGATAAATTCCATCATCAAATCTTTTTTCGTCCAGAAAAAGGTTTTCATTTTTTCCAAAGAATAGATTTTCCGAATCATCGCCGGCAATCCCGCGTGAACGATGGCCGCGACTTCGCCATTGGTTGTTTCGTTGTCCATGGCGGCTTTGAGGTTTAGATTGCGCGTATTCAAGTAGTCGCAAAGCGCTTTTCTAACGCTGCTGCTGATTTCAAATTGTTTCATGTTTTCCGTCCATAATGCTTTTATAGTTAAATAGCATAGGATTCTAGCAAGTTTTTTGCATTGTGCATATCTCAATGTGCATATTATTGCGGAATTTACAATTTGGCTTTTGGGTAAAATCATGCCTGCAACACATTGTCGCGGCGCACCTTGTCGGATTGTTTTGACTATTTTGTTTCGGCTTGGGCCGCATTGCGGATAAAATAACGGTTTTAGGTGTTGAGGCCGTCTGAAATGTATTTGTGGTTTAAGCTGTTGCACATATTTTTTGTGATTTCTTGGTTTGCAGGACTGTTTTATCTGCCGCGGATTTATGTGAATCTGGCGCAATTGGAACCCGGCAGCGCGGAATATGTACGGCTGACGGATATGTCGCGGCGGCTGTACCGCTTTATGTCGCCTTTGGGCTGGGGAACGCTGATATTCGGCGCGGCCATCGGCTTTGTCAACAATTGGTGGGGCAACGGCTGGCTGGCGGTTAAATTATTGTGCGGCCTGCTGCTCTTGGCTTATCAGCTTTATTGCGGCCTGCTGCTGCGCCGTTTTCAAAACGGCAGCAATGTGTATTCGCACCGCTGGTATCGGGTATTCAACGAACTCCCCGTTTTGATGATGGTGGCCGCGCTTTATATGGTGGTTTTCAAGCCGTTTTGATCTTCAGACGGCCTGTTTGGTAAATAAGGAAAGAATTCATGACGGTCGAAATCGAACGCCGCTTTTTACTGGCGGATGACAGTTGGCGCGAAGCGGCAAGCGAGCCGCTGGTGTTGCAACAGGGCTATTTGAGCGTGGAAAAAGAGCGCACCATCCGTGTGCGGATTATCGGTTCGCAAGCCTGGCTGACCCTGAAAGGCTATATTTCCGACATGACGCGCAGCGAGTTTGAATACGAAATCCCGTTGGCTCACGCGCAGGCGATGATGGCGGATATGTGCCCGTTTAAAATGGAAAAATACCGCTATCGTGTCGAATTTGAAGGTTTTGTGTATGAAATCGACGAATATTTCGGCGACAATGCACCATTAATTGTGGCGGAAATCGAATTGCCGTCTGAAGATACCGAGTTTCCCAAACCGGCTTGGCTGGGCAAGGAAATCACGGCAGACGGAAAATTCACCAATGCGTATTTGAGCAAACATCCGTATTCGTCTTGGACGGAATAACGAGTACGACCCACATACAAAAAAGGCATGTATCAAACATTGCCTTTTTTCTTTCTTTTCAGACGGCCTGATTTGCCTTACCGATATTTGTATCGAGCTGCTTTCGACATACCGTTTCAAATATCGGTTCAGCCCGTGTGTTTTATCCGTTGAACTTTACGCCGGACGGCAGGCCACCATGTAATTGACTTCAGTCGAATCGCACAGGGAATAACGGCCGCTCAACAAATTGTAGGTCATGCCCTTGCTGCCGACGGTATCCAATCCGGCTTGGCGGCACATGCGCGCGAGTTCTGCCGGCGTGATGAATTTTTTCCAATCGTGCGTGCCTTTGGGGACGAATTTCAACAGATATTCCGCACCGACAATCAGATGCAGATAAGATTTGGGATTGCGGTTGATGGTGGAGAAAAACACCATGCCGTCTGGTTTGACCAGTTTCGCGCAGGCTTGAACGATGGCGGCCGGATCGGGAACGTGTTCCATCATTTCCATACACGTTACCACATCAAAGCTGTGCGGCTGCTCGGCGGCGAGGTCTTCGACGCGGATACAGCGGTAATCGATATTGGCAACGTGTTGAGCGGCCGCATGGGCAGCGGCGGTTTGCAGGGATTTTTCCGCCATATCGATGCCGGTAACGTGTTCTGCGCCGCGTTTGGCCATGCTCTCCGACAAAATACCGCCGCCGCAGCCTACATCCAACACACGTTTGCCTGCCAATCCGGCATAGCCGTCGATATAGTCGAGGCGCAAGGGGTTGATGTCATGCAGGGGCTTGAATTCGCCGTTTTTATCCCACCATTTGTCGGCGATTTGGCTGAACTTGGCGATTTCGCCGGCATCTACGTTGTCGTGTTGATTGCTCATGGTTTGCTCCTGCATAAAATCATTCGCCTGATTTTAGCCGATTGTGCTTCAAAATAAAATGTTTCAGACGGCCTTTGCCTGTTTATCGGCCCTATTTCAACTTTCATCCGCCTGCCCATAAAAAACGCACCTTGTAACAAGGTGCGTTTCAATCTGCATGATTTAGAATTTAGCGCCGGATTCGTTGGCCATGTAGTCAACTGCGGCTTTCACTTCGTCGTCGCTTAAGCTGCCGTTGCCGCCTTTGGCAGGCATGGAATTGAAGCCTTCGAGGGCGTGTTTGTGCAAGGTGTCTTTGCCTTGTTTAATGCGAGGCGCCCAGTCTTCTTTTTTGCCTACGGCCGGAGCGCCGGGAATCAAGCCGCCGTGGCATGCTTTACAGTTCGCTTCAAAAACGGCTTTGCCGTCCACTTTGGCGGATTCGGCAGGCTTGGCTTCAGCGGCAGGCGCTTCAGCTTTCTCTTCGGGCTTGGCGGCTTCTTCAGGTTTCGCGGCTTCCTCTGCTTTGCCGGCGGCGGCTTCAACCTTATCGGCTGCTTCTTGAGCAGCAGATGCAGTCGCATCGGCAGCAGAAGCGGCTTCGTTTTTCACTTCAGATGCAACGGCTTGAGCAGTCTCTTGTGTCTCCTGTTTAGCCTCTTGGGAACAAGCTGTCAAACCAGCCATCATCATTACGGCAATCAGTAATTTGTTCATGTTCTGTCTTTCCTTAATTTTATTTAAATCACTGTTTTATATAAACAGCTCAAAAATTCTAACACAGAAACTAATACTTTCGACCTACACTATAATAAATATTGGTATAAATCAGATTTTGTCACAAAAACTGAAAAACATATTGACACCACCTCTCTACTCGGATAGAAATTCACCCCATTTGTCATGAAGCGCAATAACTTTCATTTTATTGTTCAAACAGTTACTCATTTTATTTTCAAAGTTTCTTTTAGAATTCAACTTTTTACCGACTTCTCCATGAGTAGCATCAACCTGAAAGCCATCCCCGTCCCAACCAGGCCGTCTGAATCCCAATCAGGTTTCAGACGGCCTTTTTGAATCATGTTAATAAATGGCCATACAAAAGACACCGGCAGGCTTACTTGTTTATAGAGATTTTCATATTCCGACTACGATTTAATCCAATGCCATTAGCCTTTTGCCAAGGTTTCAGCTTCAGCCCACAAGCCCCGCTTCTGCTCCGCCGTCAATTTCTTAATGCCGATTTCCCGTTTCAGCGCCTCACTTTTAGTCAGGCCGTCTGAAACGATGCGTATCTCGACAGGCTTGTTCAAACGCGTGTATTTCGCGCCTTTTCCTGACAAATGCGCGGCAAAACGCTCTTGCGGACGGTTGCTGATGCCGCAATAAAACGCGCCGTTTTCGCACAAAATCAGGTAAACACACCAATTTTCCGCGCTCATAAATCCCCTTCCTTGGCAAAACTCTCGGTAAAAATGCGCACGGCAGCCTCGGTTTTGGCAGACTGCACACGATAAGGCGTGACCAAATAAAGGCTGACCGGCGGCAATGTCCATTCGGGTAAAACGCTTTTCAGACGGCCTTGGGCGATTTTTTCCCGAACTTCGCCGCCCACTTGCAAAGACAAACCGAAACCGCTTTCGGTCAGGCTGCGTACAGCGGCCAAATGCGTGCAGGCAATGCTGTCGGAAATATCGAGAAAATAGCTTTCGCCGCCGTGTTGCAAAGTGGTGCGGACAGGTAAAAAATGCAGCCAGCTGTGCGCATGAAGCTGCGCGGGATGGGTGATGGGCGGATGACGGTCGAGATAATCGGGCGCGGCGCAAATGATGTACGGCCAGGTAACGAGATGGCGCGCAACCAAGTTGGGATCATCCAAAGCCCAGTCGCCGCCGCGTATGACGATGTCGGTCTGATTGTGTTGCAGGTCATCCAAAGTATCGCTGAAATTAAGGATAGGACGGATTTTAGGGAACTCGGTTTGCAATCGCGAAAAGGCCGTCTGAAAAGCGCGGGATTCGATGACCGTAGAAGTCAGGGCAATCCGCAATTCGCCGACAGGTTCGGTTTTCAGATTGTCGATAACGGTACGCGTATCGGACAAGGTAGCGGCGAGGCGGCGGCAGTATTCGCCCAAGGCGCGGCCGGCATCGGTGGGCGAAAGGCTGCGCGTGCTGCGGTTTAACAGCTTGATGCCGTGCAGGGTTTCGAGGCGGTTGATGTGCTGGCTGACCGCCGACGGAGTCATTCCCAGCGCGGCAGCAGCGGCGTTCATGCTGCCGTGTTCGAGGACGGCGGCGAAAACGAGCAGGGGTTTGATGTCTTGCATTTTGACTGATTATGTAGTTTAACTTCACAATCATAACAGCAAAACAGGGATTATCAAGCGTTTCAGACGGCCTTACAATGCACTCATCTAATCAATCACATCCCCACAAGGAGTCAAACATGAAAATCGCAGTTATCGGTGCAACTGGTTATGTCGGCAACGCAGTCGTGCAAGAATTGGCAGGCCGCGGTCATGAAGTAACCGCTTTCGCCCGCAATACAGACAAAGTGTTCCAAGCGCAAAATGTTGCCGCCGTTTCCGCAGATGTCAACGCGGCGAATTTTGCCGACAAACTGGTCGGTTTTGATGCCGTAGTCAGTGCCTTCAACCCGGGCTGGACCAATCCCAACATCGGCGCAGATTTCACGCGCGGCGCAAACAGCATCGTCGAAGCGGCAAAAGCGGCGCAAGTGCCGTATCTCTTGATTGTCGGCGGCGCGGGCAGCCTGTATGTCGCGCCCGGTTTACAAGTTATCGATACGCCCGACTTCCCGAAAGAAATTTTCGACGGCGCCAATGCCGCACGCCATCTCTTGGCAGAACTCCTGCCGCGCCGCGATGTGAACTGGTCTTTCGTTTCCCCTCCGGCACGACTGGGCGCGGACGGCGGTTTCAGCGAAGACAAAACCGGCAAATACCGCTTGGGCAAAGACGATTTGCTGATGGACGGTGAAATTCCGGCAGGCATCAGCGTGGCCGATTTGGCAGTCGCCATCGCCGACGATGTGGAAAACAAAGCGCATTTGTTTGAACGCTTTACCGTTGCCGCCGCTTAACCGCCTTCATTTAAAGGCCGTCTGAAACCCAAAGTTCAGACGGCCTTTTGCTATAATACGCCCATTAAATTTACCTATACGCGAGTTCCCATGTCCGCATCCCAACCCACCATCGCCGCCATCGCCACCGCACCCGGACGCGGCGGCGTCGGCGTGATCCGTCTTTCCGGCAAAAACCTGCTGCCTTTGGCGCAAACCCTCAGCGGCGGCAAAACACCCAAACCGCGTACCGCGCTTTACACCGACTTTCTCGGCGGCGACGGGCAGCCGCTAGACAACGGCATCCTGCTCTACTTCGCCGCGCCCGCCAGCTTTACCGGTGAAGATGTGATTGAGTTGCAGGGACACGGCGGCCCCGTGGTGATGGACATGCTGCTTTCGCGCTGCCTCGAACTGGGCGCGCGCATGGCGGAGCCGGGCGAATTTACCAAACGCGCCTTCCTCAACAACAAACTCGACCTTGCCCAAGCCGAAAGCGTCGCCGACCTCATCGACGCCTCCAGCAAGTCCGCCGCACGCATGGCGTTGCGTTCGCTCAAAGGCGCGTTTTCCCAACACATACACGAGCTGGTGGACGACCTTATTACTTTGCGGATGCTGGTCGAAGCCACGTTGGACTTCCCCGAAGAAGACATCGACTTTCTCGAAGCCGCCGACGCGCGCGGCAAGCTCCAAGCCCTGCAAGGCCGTCTGAAAACCGTGCTCGCCAGCGCGGAACAAGGCGCGATTTTGCGCGAAGGCATGAACGTCGTCCTCGTCGGTGCGCCCAACGTCGGCAAATCCAGCCTGCTCAACGCCTTGGCGGGTAACGACATCGCCATCGTAACCGACATCGCCGGCACCACCCGCGACACCGTGCGCGAACAAATCACCCTCGACGGCGTGCCCGTCCACATCATCGACACCGCCGGCCTGCGCGAAACCGACGACGTGGTCGAACAAATCGGCATCGAACGCAGCCGCAAAGCCGTCGCCGAAGCCGATGTCGCCCTGATTCTGATTGACCCGCGCGAAGGCTTGAACGCCAAAACCCAAGCCATTTTGAACAGCCTGCCCGAAGGTTTGAAAAAAATCGAAATCCACAACAAAGCCGACCTGACCGGCGAACCTGTCGCCGTCCGTTCAGACGGCCTCGCGCAAACCGGCGCGGAAAGCGTCATCAGCCTGTCCGCCAAAACCGGCGCGGGTCTCGACTTGCTCAAACACGCGCTGTTGCAGGAAGTCGGCTGGCAGGGCGAAAGCGAAAGCCTGTTCCTCGCCCGCAGCCGCCACCTCAACGCCCTGCACGAAGCCGAAGCCGAGCTGGAAAACGCCGCACTCTGCAACAACAACCAAATCGAGCTTTTCGCCGAACACCTGCGCCTCGCCCAAAACGCGTGCAGCGAAATCACCGGTGAATTTACCGCCGACGATTTGCTGGGCGTGATTTTCTCGCGCTTCTGTATCGGCAAATAAAACGGTTTACCATCAAATAAAAAGGCCGTCTGAATGTTCAGACGGCCTTTTTTATCACCAAAACAAGCTTAATTTCACTTGCGTTTATTTATTGGCAGCTTCTGCCATATTTTTTGCGATATTGGTCGCACCCACTGTCAAACCGGACATGCCGATCAAAGAAGCCGCGGCCAATTTGATTAATGTTTTCATTCTGACTCTTTTCTGTGTATTAATTTGAGGAAGCGTTGTGTGTTTTTATTTGTCGGCATCAGCCATATTGTGGGCAATATTGGTTGCACCGACGGTCAGGCCGGACATGCCGATTAAAGAGGCTGCAGCCAGTTTGATTAAAGTTTTCATTGTTTGTCTCACTTTCTTGTCTGTCGGCCGAAAAACGGCCTAAGTTGCGTTTTCTAAGGTATTGTAATTGATTCGTTTATAATTGAATTATTTGTGTATGGCCGTTTCGATATTATGGGAGATGCCGATGGCAGAAGCCGATATTCCGGACATACCGATTAAAGAAGCGGCAGCAAGCGTTATTAAATTTCCCATTTTAAGTAGTCCTTTTTCATAGAAACAAAATGTTATTTAACAACATACACATTTTTTCATCGGCATCTGCGCTACCGACAGGGCGAATCATACCGTTTTAAATGTAAACTAATACAGTTTAATCGTAAATATATAGCTCAAAAATCAAACATACTAATATTTTTTGTTAATTTTCATTATTTTTTGAAAATGACACCGATGTCTTACCAAATGACACCGATGTCTTGATTACATACGCACTACAAACGTGTTTCATTCCCCCCATAAAATCCCACTTTTTTGTTGCAAAATTGCACTCTAAATAAAATACATTTTAGAATTCAATATCTTATAAATTTATATTTTTTGCAACAAAAATATTCAATTAGTCAAAACCAATACCCTTGATAGCTTCTTTTAAAAGAAAACCCACGTTACCCGCACACATCCGACCATAAAATGCGCTGCAAATATATGATATAGTGAAACATTCCGCGTATTGACTATTTCCAGCATGAACAACACCCTAATCCTGACCGGCGCGGCCGCATTTTTTATCGGCGCGCTGTTTGCTTGGCTGATAACACGCTACCAAGCCCAAAGCCGACACTTTATTGTTTTGCAAGAATTGGCCGAAAGCCGCCGCCTGCATGAGTTTGCCGAACAGGTGCAGGCTCAAACTGCGGCGGACTTGGCGCAAAGCCGCCATACCGTGCAGGAATTGCAAGACGAATTGCAGGAGACGGGAAACCGCTTTGCCGCAGCCGAAAAACAAATTGCCTATCTGCAAGATTGCGAGGCCGAAGCCGAAGCTTTAAAACACGAATGTGCAAAATGGCAGCAAAGCGCGCAAAACCTGCAAATCAACAACGAACGCCTAAACACGCAGCTGGTTCAAGAGCAGGCCTTGAGCGCGGATAAAAATACGCTTTTGCAACAACAGGAAGCGGAAAAAGGCCGTCTGAAACAAGAATACGACACACTTTTGGAGCAAAACCACGCGCTGCAAGTCCAAAACGAACGCCTCTCCACACAACTGGCGCAAGAAAAAGCCAATATCGACGACAAAAACAGCCTTTTACAGCAACAGGAAGCCGAAAAAGGCCGTCTGAAACAAGAATACGCCGCCCTTTTGGAGCAAAACCACGCGCTGCAAGTCCAAAACGAGCGCCTCAACACCCAATCGGAAAAAGACCGTCAGGCTGCCGAAGAAAAATTGGCTCTATTGGCAGATGCGCGTCAAAACCTGAGCGACCAGTTCCAAAACCTCGCCAACACTATTTTAGAAGAGAAAAGCCGCCGCTTTACCGAGCAAAACCACGACCATCTCCAGCAACTGATCAATCCGCTCAACGAACGCATCCACGGCTTCAGCGAACTGGTGCAACAAACCTACGAAAAAGAAGCCAAAGAACGCCTGACCATCGAAAACGAGCTCAAACGCCTGCAAACCCTCAACACCCAGCTCCACCACGATGCCAAAGCGCTGACTACCGCGCTGACCGGCACGCAAAACAAAACCCAAGGCAACTGGGGCGAGATGATTTTGGAAAGCGTATTGGAAAATTCCGGCCTGCAAAAAGGCCGCGAATACATCGTCCAAGCTTCCAGCGTCCGCCATGAAGCAGACGGCACCCAACGCCGCCTTCAGCCCGACGTCCTCATCAATCTGCCCGACAACAAACAAATCGTCATCGACTCCAAAGTATCGCTGACCGCCTACGTCCGCTATACGCAAAGCACCGGCGCAGAAGCAGAACGCGAGCTTGCCAACCACGTCGCCAGCATCCGCGCCCACATCAAAAGCTTGGCAGCAAAAGATTACACCGACCTTGAAGGCGTCAAAACGCTGGACTTCGTCTTTATGTTCGTCCCTGTCGAACCGGCCTACCTCCTCGCCCTGCAACACGATCCGAACCTCTTTCAAGAGTGTTTTGACAAACGCATCATGCTGACCGGCCCCAGCACCCTGCTCGCCACCCTGCGGACCGTTGCCAACATCTGGCGCAACGAGCAGCAAAACCAAAACGCGCTGGCGATTGCCGAAGCAGGCAGTAAACTCTATGATAAATTTGTCGGCTTTGTCGAAAGCATGGACGGCATCAATAAAGCGCTTGGTCAGGCACAATCCCAGTTTCAGACGGCCTACAGCCGCTTGGTTTCCGGCAGGGGCAACCTCATCAGCAGCACCGAAAAACTACGCAAATTGGGCATCAAAGCCGGCAAACAACTGCAACGGGATTTAGTAGAAAAAGCCATGTCGGAAAACGAAGACCACGCCGCCTTGCCGACCGCGCAAGACCAAGAAAATGACTAATAAGACTTAAGACATAGCAAATAAAGGGAATTTAACCAATGAGCAACATCACCATCGTCCTTGCCGCCGATACCGGCTATGCCGAGCAGGTTCATACCCTGATGAAGTCCGTCTGCACCCACAACACAAATGTCGATTTCTACCTCATGCACAATACTTTCAGGAAGGAATGGATCAACTATACCAACCAAAAGCTCGCGGCCAGCGGCAGCCGCCTGAATGATGTCAAAATCGAAGTCGACTTCAGCCAATATCGCCGCTTGTCCCATATTTCAGATGCCGCATTTTTCCGCCTGATGATGCAGCACCTGCCTGTCGACCGCGCCCTGTATCTAGACAGCGATATGGTGGTGACCCAATCCCTACACGATTTGTTCAACCTCGATATGCGCGGTTATCCCGTTGCAGCGGTACAAGATTCCGTTTTGGCGCGCACCGAGTGGGAACACCCTATCGACCTGCACACCACACCCTATTTCAATTCAGGCATGCTGTTGGTCGACCTGGCGCAATGGCGGGAACACAATATCGCGGAGCAACTGCTGAAAACCGCCGCCTGCCTCAACGAAGCCGTACCCTATGGCGACCAATGTTTCTTAAATACCGTCTTCCGAAAAAGCTGGCTGGAATTGAACGAGCTTTGGAACTTCCAGACCGGCGCAGTCGAATATTTCCAAAAACGAAACCTCGGCGAAGTATTCCCCAAACCCGACACTGTTCCGCCCATTATCCACTACACCACACGCGCCAAACCGTGGTTGTGCGATTACGGCAAGATTCCTTTTGAAGAAATCTATTGGCAATACTATTGCGCCGACTGGCCGGAAGCGTAATTTCAGGCAGGGAATACCGTTCCCTTGCCTCAATTGACCTTAAAACAACCCATCGTCAAAAACAAAAGGCCGTCTGAAATCGTTTCAGACGGCCTTTAAGCCATAAAAAAACAGGCAGAATATTCTGCCTGTTTTGTGTTCAACCCCGACCGTAAGGCAGGCTTTTCCACCCATCCTCAGTCGGCGTCATCGTTATCCGATTAAATACCGCGCAACAATTCGTTCACGCTGGTTTTCGCACGGGTTTGTGCGTCCACGCGTTTGACGATAACTGCGCAGTAGAGGCTGTGGCTGCCGTCTTTGGAAGGCATACTGCCGGATACGACAACCGAACCAGCCGGTACGCGGCCTTGATAGATTTCGCCGGTAGTACGGTCAAAGATTTTAGTAGATTGACCGATGAACACGCCCATAGAAATCACGCTGCCTTCTTCGACAATCACGCCTTCAACGATTTCAGAACGCGCGCCGATGAAGCAGTTGTCTTCAATGATGGTCGGGCTGGCTTGCAGAGGCTCGAGTACACCGCCGATGCCGACGCCGCCGCTCAAGTGCACGTTTTTACCGATTTGCGCGCAAGAGCCGACAGTCGCCCAAGTATCGACCATCGCACCTTCGTCAACGTATGCGCCGATATTGACATAAGAAGGCATCAACACGACATTTTTCGCCACAAAGCTGCCGCGGCGGGCAACCGCACCCGGAACTGCGCGGAAACCTGCGCTGCGGAATTCGTCTTCAGACCAATCGGCAAATTTAGTCGGCACTTTGTCGAAGTATTTGTTCACACCGTCGTTGAGGATTTCATTGTCCTGAATGCGGAAAGACAGCAATACGGCTTTTTTCGCCCATTCGTTGACTTTCCATTCGCCCACACCCAAACGCTCGGCAACACGCAGTTTGCCGGAGTCAAGTTGGCGGATGGTTTCCAAAACCGCTTCACGCACTTCGGGGGTAACGGTATTCGGATTGATTTCGGCACGGTTTTCAAAAGCCGTTTCAATGATGTTTTGCAAAGACATGTTGATTCCTTCAAGAGTTCAGGGCCGTCTGAAACCTATTCAGGCCGCCCTATTACAAATATTTAACTCGTTATTTTGCCATGTAAAAGCGATTTCGTCAGCTATTAACATGATGAGCCCGCGCGTTACACGGCCGGATTTCGGCTAAGCCAAGATTTTCAGACGGCCTGTTCAAGTGAATGGAATGGCGTTTATTTTCCAACTGGTTTCCCAATCACAATATGCAGACTGTCGATTCTACCGACACGCCGTGCCGATAAATCAATCTTCGCCGCCAATCTTTTGTAGAAGATTTTCAGCCACCACGCCGCATTCGATATTCCGCTTTAACGGTTTCGCATTTAAATCCTTCAAGGCCGTCTGAAAGTCGGCAAAATCCATCAATCGCGAACCGAAACGGCGCATATGTTCCGTATCCTGCTGACAGTCTATCAGCGCAACGCCCAAATCCGACAAAAACGGGACGGCGCATGCAAACGCAATCTTTGACGCATCGGGACGCAAGGCAAACATCGACTCGCCATAAAACACGCAGCCGATTTGCACGCCGTAAAACCCGCCTGCCAACTGCATTTCGCCTTGCTCATCCGGCAGCCAGCATTCAAACGAATGCGCATGCCCCTGATGGTGCAGCTTCAAATAGGCCGTCTGAAACGCAGGTTCTATCCACGTTCCGTCCTGTTCCGGACGCGGCACATTGGCGCAATGGGCAATCACTTTTTCAAAACAGCGGTTGACCGTTACCCGATACGGTTTGTTGCGCAAAGTTTTGGCGAGCGAACGGCCGATATGCAGGCTTTCCGGCACAATCACGGCACGCGGCGCAACCGCATACCAGAAAAACCAACCGTCGCGGCTAAACCACGGGAAAATCCCCTGTCTATACGCCGACAACAGCCGCCCCGTATCCAAATCGCCGCTGACGCCGACCAAGCCGTCGCATTCGGCCAAAGCGTAAGACGGGTCGGGGAAACGATAATCCCGTGGCGCAAGAAAAGGAATCTTCATCGTAAAGCCCATAAAGTTTCAGACGGCCTCAAGCGGAAAATGCCCAAGGCCGTCTGAAAAATCAACATCCAAACTGATTAACGTTTGGTTTTGGTTTGGCATTCGCCGCATACGCCGTACATATACAGCGCGTGGTCGACGATGCGGTAGCCGTTTTCTTCGGCGATTTTGTCTTGCAGCGCTTCGATTTCCGGATTGTGGAATTCGGTTACTTCGCCGCATTTCACGCAGACGATGTGGTCGTGGTGATCGCCTTTGTCCAATTCGTAAACCGCTTTGCCGGTTTCAAAATGGTGGCGTTGCAAAATGCCGGCCTGTTCAAACTGGGTCAGCACACGGTAAATCGTCGCCACGCCGATTTCCACGCCCTCTTCCAACAGGATGCGGTACACATCTTCCGCACTCAAATGCTCCTCGGCATGAGTTTCAAACAAGTCCAAAATTTTCAAACGCGGACCCGTAACTTTCAAACCACTGTCTTTCAATTGCGCAATGTTGCTGAATTTTTCCATAATATTCAATATCCCTGTAAGGTAATAACCGTTATAATACGCACTTTCCGCCCGTTTGCCCACTATTGGGCCGTTAAAGGACGGCAATCTGCCGCCGGTCTTGCAATTGAAAATCGGCGAAAAGAAAAATTAAGAAGATGATTATCGTTTGCTTTTTAAAAATATTCAAGCGATGATAAACATCTTTCCCGAAATGACACAGAAAGGTAAGCCCGTGAATAAAGCCTTATACCTTGCCATCGCCGCTATTTTAGGTCTGGCCTCATGCAGTGCCGAGCGCGTATCCAACTTTCCATCCTACAAACTCAAAATCATTCAAGGTAACGAGCTCAATCCCCGCGCCGTTGTTTCCCTGCGCCAAGGTATGACCCGCGACCAAGTCCAACTGCTGCTCGGTACGCCGCTCCTGCGCGACGCCTTCCATGCCGACCGCTGGGATTACACTTTCAACACCAGCCGCAACGGCATCATCAAAGAACAAAGCAACCTGACCCTGTACTTTGAAAACGACGTCCTCGCACGCGCCGAAGGCGATGCCATTCAAAAATCCATCGAAGCAGTTCAAGCCGGACAAAACATCGTTCCGACCACCGAAACCAAGCCGAAATAAGGAAGCCCCATGAGCGCATTGAAAATCGCCATTGCCGGCGTCAACGGCCGCATGGGTCGCGTTTTGGTTGAAGCAGTCAACAACCATCCCGACACCGTCCTCTCCGGCGCACTCGAGCATTCCGGTTCGGAAGTATTGGGTTTGGATGCAGGCTTCGCCTCCGGCCTCAAAACCGGTGTTACCATTTCAGACGACGTGGATGCCGTACTGGCTCAAAGCGATGTCCTTATCGACTTTACCCGCCCCGAGCCAACCCTGAAACACCTGCAAAAATGCATGGAAAAAGGCGTCAACATCATCATCGGCACGACCGGTTTTGACGACGCAGGCAAAGCCGCCATCCAAGCCGCAGGCGAGAAAACAGGCGTTGTCTTCGCCGCCAACTTCAGCGTCGGCGTCAACCTGACCTTCCACATCCTCGACACCGTCGCCCGCGTGTTAAACGAAGGCTACGACATCGAAATCATCGAAGGCCACCACCGCCACAAAGTCGATGCCCCAAGCGGCACCGCGTTACGCATGGGTGAAGTCATTGCCGACGCCCTCGGCCGCGACCTCAAAGAATGCGCCGTTTACGGCCGCGAAGGCCACACCGGTCCGCGCGATCCGTCCACCATCGGTTTTGCCACCGTCCGCGCAGGCGACATCGTCGGCGACCACACCGCCCTCTTCGCCACCGACGGCGAGCGCGTGGAAATCACCCACAAAGCCAGCAGCCGCATGACCTTTGCCGCCGGTGCCGTACGCGCCGCAGTTTGGGCAAACGGCAAAAAAGGCCTGTACGATATGCAAGACGTACTGGGTTTGAAAAACAGATAAACCCGCATCATCAGGTTTCATCCCTGACAAGGCCGTCTGAAAGCACAACGTCGATTTTCAGACGGCCTTATTAAAAAGAAAGCCCCACCATGTCCTATCAACAAATCACCATCAACGTCAACGATGCCGTCGCCGAACGCCTTGCCGACGCGCTGATGGAACACGGCGCATTGTCCGCCGCCATTGAAGATGCCTACGCCGGTACAGAAAACGAGCAGGCCATTTTCGGCGAGCCGGGCATGCCGACCGAGCAAATCTGGCAACAAAGCAAAGTCATCGCCCTTTTCGGAGAAAGCGACGACGCCACTTCCATTATCGAAGCCGCCGCGCAGGAATGCGGTTTGAACGATTTGAAATACACCGGCGAAATCCTTGAAGATCAAGACTGGGTACGCCTGACCCAAGCGCAATTCGACCCGATTCAAATTTCCGACCGCCTGTGGATTACCCCGTCTTGGCACGAAGCGCCCGACGGCAACGCCGTCAACCTGCAACTCGACCCTGGCCTTGCCTTCGGTACAGGCAGCCATCCGACCACCCGCCTCTGCCTCAAATGGCTCGACACGCAGCTCAAAGGCGGCGAAAGCGTATTGGACTACGGCTGCGGCTCAGGCATTTTGGCCATTGCCGCCCTCAAACTCGGCGCAGGCTCCGCCATCGGCGTAGATATTGACGAACAAGCCATCCGCGCCAGCAAAGACAATGCCGCGCAAAACAACGTCGACGCGCAGTTCTACCTGCCGGACGGCCTGCCGCAAGATCAATTTGATGTCGTTGTCGCCAACATTCTTGCCAACCCGTTGCGTATGCTCGGCGAAATGCTTGCCGCGCGTACCAAACAAGGCGGCCGCATTGTTTTGTCCGGCCTTTTGGACGAACAAGTCGAAGAACTCAGCGGCATTTACAGCCAATGGTTCGACATCGAACCTGCCGAAATCGAAGAAGGCTGGGCGCGATTGAGCGGCGTCAAACGCTAAACCTGTTTTCCGATACAAAGGCCGTCTGAAATTTAATCTTTCAGACGGCCTTTTTGCACTTAAAACGCTGAATATTCCAGCAAAATCAGGTATAATTGCCTATTATTTTGACCTTTCGGAACACATCCGCCGCGCCCGTTTGACATTTCATTGCGCGCACGGAAAAATTCCTTGAAATTCAGCAAGAAAAGACCATGACTGACCAAAAACACGAAGAATACGGCGCCGACAGCATACAAGTGCTGGAAGGCTTGGAAGCGGTACGCAAACGCCCCGGTATGTATATCGGCGACACGCAGGACGGCAGCGGCCTGCACCACATGGTGTTCGAGGTGCTCGACAACGCCATTGACGAAGCGCTCGCCGGACATTGCGACAAAATCACCGTAACCATCCATGCCGACAATTCCGTCAGCGTGGCCGACAACGGCCGCGGCATGCCGACCGGCATCCACCCGAAAGAAGGCCGCTCCGCCGCCGAAGTCATCATGACCGTCTTGCACGCAGGCGGCAAATTCGACAACAACAGCTACAAAATCTCCGGCGGCCTGCACGGCGTAGGCGTATCCGTCGTCAACGCACTGTCCGACTGGGTAACGCTGACCATCTACCGCGACGGTAAAGAACACTTCGTCCGCTTCGTACGCGGCGAAACCGAAGAGCCGTTGAAGGTTGTCGGCGATTCCGACAAAAAAGGCACAACCGTGCGCTTCCTCGCCAGCGCGGAAACCTTCGGCAATGTCGAATACAGCTTCGACATCCTCGCAAAACGCATCCGCGAACTTTCCTTCCTGAACAACGGCGTGGACATCGAACTGACCGACGAACGCGACGGCAAACACGAAAGCTTCGCCCTCTCCGGCGGCGTGGCCGGCTTCGTGCAATACATGAACCGCAAAAAAACACCGTTGCACGAAAAAATCTTCTACGCGTTCGGTGAGAAAGACGGCATGAGCGTCGAATGCGCGATGCAATGGAACGACAGCTACCAAGAAAGCGTGCAATGTTTCACCAACAACATTCCGCAACGCGATGGCGGTACGCACCTGACCGCATTACGCCAAGTGATGACCCGTACCATCAACAACTATATCGAAGCCAACGAAGTCGCCAAAAAAGCCAAAGTGGAAACCGCCGGCGACGATATGCGCGAAGGTTTGACCTGCGTGTTGTCCGTCAAACTGCCCGATCCGAAATTCTCATCGCAAACCAAAGACAAACTGGTTTCCAGCGAAATTGGCCCCGTCGTCAACGAAGTCATCAACCAAGCACTGACTGACTTCCTTGAAGAAAATCCGACCGAAGCCAAAATCATCACCAGCAAAATCGTTGATGCCGCCCGCGCGCGCGAAGCCGCACGAAAAGCCCGCGAAATTACCCGCCGCAAAGGCGTGATGGACGGTTTGGGCCTGCCGGGCAAACTGGCCGACTGCCAAGAAAAAGACCCTGCCCTGTCCGAACTCTACCTCGTCGAGGGCGACTCCGCAGGCGGTTCCGCCATGCAAGGCCGCGACCGCAAATTCCAAGCGATTTTGCCGCTCAAAGGTAAAATTTTGAACGTCGAAAAAGCACGTTTTGAAAAAATGCTGGCCAGCCAAGAAGTCGCCACGCTGATTACCGCTCTAGGCGCAGGCATCGGCAAAGAAGAATTCAATGCCGAAAAACTGCGCTACCACCGCATCATCATCATGACCGATGCCGACGTGGACGGCGCGCACATCCGCACCCTGCTCCTGACCTTCTTCTACCGCCAAATGCCCGAGCTGGTCGAACGCGGCTACATCTACATCGCCCAGCCGCCTTTGTACAAAGCCAAATACGGCAAACAAGAGCGCTATCTCAAAGACGAATTGGAAAAAGACCAATGGCTGCTCGGTTTGGCCTTGGAAAAAGCTAAAATTGTTTCAGACGGCCGTACCATCGAAGGCGAAGAGCTTGCCAATACCGCCAAACAATTCCTGTTGGCTAAAACCGTCATCGAGCAAGAAAGCCGCATCATTGACGAACTCGTCCTGCATGCCATGCTGCACGCTTCGCCGGTCGACCTCAGCACGGCAGAAAGCGCAGACCGTGCCGTTGCCGAATTGAGCGGCCTCTTGGACGAAAAAGAAGTCGCGCTCGAACGCATCGAAGGCCACGAAGGACACCAGTTCATCAAAATCACACGCAAGCTGCACGGCAATGTGATGGTGAGCTACCTCGAGCCTAAGTTCCTCAACAGCAAAGCCTACCAAACCCTTACCCAAACCGCCGCCGCACTCAAAGGCATGGTCGGCAAAGGGGCGAAGCTCTACAAAGGCGACAACGAATACGATATCGACAGCTTTGAAGCCGCTTTGGACATCTTGATGAGCGTTGCCCAAAAAGGCATGTCCATCCAACGATACAAAGGCTTGGGCGAGATGAACCCGGAACAACTTTGGGAAACCACGATGGATCCTACCGTCCGCCGCCTCCTGAAAGTCCGCATCGAAGACGCCATCGCCGCCGACGAAGTGTTCGTCACCCTGATGGGCGACGAAGTCGAACCGCGCCGCGCCTTCATCGAAAACAACGCCCTGCTGGCACAAAACATCGACGCCTAAGCATGGAAAGATAAAAGGCCGTCTGAAAAACGATTTTCAGACGGCCTTTTTGTTTTTTTTATTTATTCACAATTTTCTTTTTATAATCCAAAGTCCGATAACTTTTTGTGTTTACTTTCAAGTAAATCATGAACAAATTGCGGTTCTATTTCTAATAATGATTTTACAGTATCATGGATTTCCCAATACCGTTTACTTGGATGGTCAATAATATGCTGTAGATATTCTTTAACAAGCGGCACATACTCTATAAACTGCATTTTCGTGACCAGCCAAAACAACTCACTGATAGAAAAATCTGCCGATGATGCTTTACGAATAATTCTAACCACAGGAGGAAGGATTTTCTGACGTGCATCATCACCTTTTTGCTGACTCTGATCTGCTTTAGATGCCCAGTAACTGATAAAAGCAGACAAGATATGCCGATCTGTATCATCATAACCATGTAAACGATGATCAATCATTCCCTCTGTCTCCCCTTTCTCAAACATCAAAACCAAAGTATCAAAACCTTCATCAATACCCCAGTGAGCAAGCAGGCGTGCTGAATCAAATTGCAATACCTCATTTTCATTGGATAGCAATTCAATTAATCCATCTATCCTCTCTTGCGGCACATCCTCCAAGTCAAGCTCTTCTGGAATCGTCGTATAGTCCACATTTTCAGGTACGCTATACAGCAAAAAATCTATTTTTTTCTCATCCATTAATTTGACCCTTAGGCAACTTACTTAAGCCGCGTATTCTAGTAGAGCGTTCCAACTGATTCGGAGTCGGGACAACCCAAATAACCAGTTTGAAACGCTCCAATCCGCTTCAAATTTATTCCGCTTTCCCCAAAATCATCGCATCGCCATAGCTGAAAAAGCGGTATTCCTGTTCCACCGCATGACGGTAAACGCTGCGGATATGCTCCATGCCCGAAAACGCACTGACGAGCATCAGCAAGGTTGATTTGGGCAGGTGGAAGTTGGTGATCAATCGGTCGGCAACATTGAAACGGTAACCCGGCGTAATGAAAATATCGGTATCGCCGCGACCGGCTTTCAGACGGCCTGTCTCGCGTGCGGCAGATTCCAAGGCGCGCATGGAGGTTGTGCCCACTGCCCACACTTTATTGCCGCGCGCTTTGGCGGCTTCAACGGCGGCAACGGTCTCAGCCGGTACGTCAAACCACTCGCTGTGCATTTTGTGTTCTTCAATTTTATCGACGCGCACGGGCTGGAATGTGCCTGCTCCGACGTGCAGGGTTACTTCTGCGGTTTCTACGCCTTTGGCTTTCAGACGGCCCAATAATTCATCGGTAAAGTGCAAGCCTGCCGTCGGTGCGGCCACTGCGCCTTGATATTTGGCGTACACGGTCTGATAGCGGCTGTCGTCTTCATCATCGGCCGCGCGTTCGATATAAGGCGGCAAGGGCAGATGGCCGTTTTGCTCTAAAAGTTCGTAAACGGTTTGCTCGCCTTCAAATTTCAAGCAAAACAATTCCTCCGCGCGCTCCATCATGACGGCACGGATATCGCCTTCAAAAATCAATTCTGTACCCGGTTTCGGCGATTTGGACGAGCGGATATGCGCCAATGCGGTATGCGCGTCCAATACCCGTTCAATCAGGGCTTCGATTTTGCCGCCGCTGGCTTTTTGGCCGAACAGGCGCGCCTTCATCACTTTGGTATTGTTAAACACCAGCACATCGCCCGGTGCGACATAATCGGGTAAATCGCCGAAATGTTTGTCTTCAATCGGCAATGTGGGCAAGGCAACCAGAAGCCTGCTGCTGCCGCGCACTTCCGGCGGATGCTGGGCAATCAGTTTTTCGGGCAATTCAAAATCAAAATCGGAAATATCCATTGTCGTGCATACTTTAAAAAAACAGGCGCCATTATACGCGCAAAGTTGGTTTTCAGACGGCATGTTTTGTCGAAAAACCAATAAATTAGAATAAACGCTCTTGAAAAAATCAATTTTTAACGAAAATAAGCGTTCCTTTCTTTTTTCGCCGAAAAACGCCTTTTTTCTATCTTTTACTGGACATTTACCGACAAGTTCGGGAAAATAACCAGATTCATTTCTCAGGCTCCGCCCTGTTCCGACATTATTTAAACGCCGGATGGCAAACCTGCCCTCCGACGTCTCAGGAAATCATCTAAAACCACAGCGGCGCATACCCAATATGCACTTTATGCCGCGCTAAAAAGGAAAAGCAATGGATTTGCGTAAATTAAAAAAACTGATTGATTTGGTCGAAGAATCAGGCATTGCAGAAATTGAAGTTACCGAAGGCGAAGAAAAAGTCCGCATTACGCGTACCACTGCCGCCGCAGCTCCTGTTTATGCTGCTCCGGCACCTGCCGCAGCTCCGGTTGCCGCGCCTGCCGCTGCTCCGGTTGCAGCCGCTCCGGCCGCCGCCCCTGCCGCTCGCGATTTGTCCAACGCGCAAAAATCGCCTATGGTCGGTACGTTCTACCGCGCTCCCGGCCCGAACGCCGCCGCTTTCGTCGAAGTCGGCCAACAAGTCAAAGCCGGCGATACTTTGTGCATTATCGAAGCCATGAAGCTGATGAACGAAATCGAAGCCGAGAAATCCGGTGTCGTTAAAGAAATTCTGGTTGAAAACGGTACTCCGGTCGAATACGGCGAGCCGCTCTTCATCATTGAATAATCCGTTTTTTCAGACGGCCTTTATCTTTAAGGCCGTCTGAAATTCCTTTTTCTGTTCATTAAGGACAAACCATGCGTCTGATTTTGGCTATTTTCTTGCCTTGGTTGCAGTTTTTCACCATCGGCCGTCCGATTGCAGGCATCATCTGTCTGATTCTGCAATGTACGCTGGTTGGCTGGATACCGGCAGCCATGTGGTCGGTTTACGCCTTGAGCCAATACAAAACCGACCAAAAAATCCGCAACGCATTAGGCGGCCGCTGAGGCCGTCTGAACCATCCGGAAAGATTATCATGCTGAAAAAAGTATTGATCGCCAACCGGGGCGAAATCGCCCTGCGCGTCCTGCGTGCCTGCCGTGAAATGGGCATCGCCACCGTCGCCGTCCATTCCGAAGCCGACAAAGACAGCCTGCACGTCAAACTCGCCGACGAATCCGTGTGCATCGGCCCTGCCGCATCCGCACAAAGCTACCTCAACATCCCGGCCCTCATCGCAGCCGCCGAAGTAACCGAAGCAGACGGCATCCACCCCGGCTACGGCTTCCTCGCCGAAAATGCCAATTTTGCCGAGCAAGTCGAACAATCCGGCTTTGTCTTCATCGGCCCTAAAGCCGACACCATCCGTCTGATGGGCGACAAAGTATCCGCCAAACACGCCATGATCGAAGCCGGCGTGCCTTGCGTTCCCGGTTCTGACGGCGCATTGCCGGACGACGGCGAAGAAATTCTCAAAATCGCCGATAAAGTCGGTTATCCCGTCATTATCAAAGCCTCCGGCGGCGGCGGCGGTCGCGGTATGCGCGTCGTCGAGAAAAAAGAAGACCTTCTCCAGTCTGTCGAAATGACCAAAGCCGAAGCAGGCGCGGCATTCGGCAACCCGATGGTTTACATGGAGCGCTATCTGCAACGTCCGCGCCACGTCGAAATCCAAGTGATTGCCGACGAACACGGCAACGCCATCTACCTCGCCGAGCGCGACTGCTCCATGCAGCGCCGCCACCAAAAAGTCATCGAGGAAGCACCGGCCCCGTTCATCACTGAAGAAGAACGCGCCAAAATCGGCAAAGCCTGTGCCGACGCTTGCAAACGCATCGGTTATCGCGGCGCAGGTACGTTTGAATTCCTGTACGAAGACGGCGAATTCTTCTTTATCGAGATGAACACACGCGTTCAGGTTGAGCATCCGGTTACCGAGCTCATCACCGGCGTGGACATCGTCCAAGAGCAATTGCGCATCGCATCCGGCCTGCCTTTGCAATACAAACAGGAAGACATCCAAGTCGAAGGCCACGCGTTTGAGTGCCGTATCAACGCCGAAGACCCGTACAACTTCATTCCAAGCCCGGGCCTGATTGAAAGCTGCCACCTGCCCGGCGGCTTCGGTGTCCGCGTTGACAGCCATATTTATCAAGGCTACCGCATCCCTCCTTACTACGACAGCCTGATCGGCAAAGTCTGTGTTGTCGGCAAAGACCGCGACCAAGCCATGGCCAAAATGCGCGTTGCCCTCGATGAGCTGGCGATTACCGGCATCAAAACCAATACGCCGCTGCACCGCGACTTGTTCAGCGATCCGGGTTTCCAAAAAGGTGGCGTCAGCATCCACTACTTGGAACACTGGCTGGAAGAACGCAAAGCCAAACAGGATAAATAATCCCTTGTTTTGACTAAAAATCAGGCCGTCTGAAACGCAAAATAAAGTTTCAGACGGCCTTTTTTATAACACCATCATTTATAAAAACAAACAATATTAGATTATCAATTAATAATATTAATTCTAAATCGGTTTCATAGTTCCAATAGTTAAAACCTTTCTGTATAGTTTGATTCATAGCTTGAAACAAACTATATTTAAATATCGATATTGAAAATTTATTATATTTTGTATAGAAGCATTCCATCCTGGAAACCATCTCATCAACCTATAACAACTTCACAAAGGAAATCACTATGTCTATCTCTAAATGCCCAGTCACCCATCTGACCATGAACAACGGCGCGCCCGTTGCCGACAATCAAAACAGCCTGACCGCAGGCCCACGCGGCCCTCTGCTGGCGCAGGATTTGTGGCTGAATGAAAAACTCGCCGACTTCGTGCGCGAAGTCATCCCCGAACGCCGTATGCACGCCAAAGGTTCGGGCGCGTTCGGTACGTTTACCGTGACGCACGACATCACCAAATACACCCGCGCCAAAATCTTCAGCGAAGTCGGCAAGAAAACCGAAATGTTCGCCCGTTTCACCACCGTGGCGGGAGAGCGCGGCGCAGCCGATGCGGAACGCGACATCCGCGGCTTTGCGTTGAAGTTTTATACCGAAGAAGGCAACTGGGACATGGTCGGCAACAACACGCCTGTGTTCTTCCTGCGCGACCCGCGCAAATTCCCCGACCTGAACAAAGCCGTCAAACGCGACCCGCGCACCAATATGCGCTCCGCCACAAACAACTGGGACTTCTGGACGCTGCTGCCCGAAGCCCTGCACCAAGTTACCATCGTCATGAGCGACCGCGGTATCCCAGCCAGCTACCGCCATATGCACGGCTTCGGTTCGCATACTTACAGCTTCTGGAACGAAGCAGGCGAACGTTTCTGGGTGAAATTCCATTTCCACACCCAGCAAGGCATTAAAAACCTGACCAACGAAGAAGCCGCGAAAATCATCGGAGACG
>ERZ1699232.115-NODE-115-length-29777-cov-3.923980_pt1 | contig 29777 bp, 30 predicted proteins | sample MGYA00581529_ERZ1699232 | MGnify/ENA primary metagenome ERZ1699232 (study PRJEB42319, sample SAMD00040335) | human oral metagenome | material: saliva | host: Homo sapiens | study: EMG produced TPA metagenomics assembly of PRJDB4115 data set (Metgenomic analysis of...
AAGTCGTGCGTAATGTAGAGCATGGTCATGCCGTGGTCTTCTTGCAGGCGTGAGAGCAGGTCGAGAATTTGGGCTTGAACGGCAACGTCCAAAGCAGTGGTCGGTTCGTCGGCAATCAGGAGCTTGGGTTGGGCGGATACGGCCATGGCAATCATGGCCCGCTGGCGTTGGCCGCCGGAAAGTTGGAACGGATAAGCCTGGGCTTTTTGCTCGGGCTGGTGGATGCCGGTTTCATCTAGGAGTTCGATGGCGCGCGCCCATGCCTGTTTTTTATCCAAACCCAAATGCAGGGTCAGGACTTCGGCGATTTGTTCGCCGACGCGCATAACGAGGTTGAGGGCGGTCATGGGTTCTTGAAACACCATGCCGATTTCGCAGCCGCGCAGCTTTTGCAGGGCGCGTTCGGACTGGGTCAGCAAGTCGGTTCCGCAATATTTCAGACGGCCTTCAAAGCTAACCATCGGGTTGAGGCGCATGATGCCTTGCGACAATACGGTTTTGCCGCTGCCGCTCTCGCCGACCAATGCCAGCTTACGGCCGGGTTGCAAGGTCAGGTTGATATTGTGCAGGACTTGCTTGCTCGGAAAGGAGCCGTTTAGGTTTTCGATTTCGAGTATAGGTGTCGTCATGGTCGTGGCCGTCTGAAAAGGTTTGTGGAATACAGGTTGTTTTCAGACGGCCTGCATGAATCAAGAGGCCGTCTGAAACAGCGGTTTAGTCTTGAAACTGTTCTTTGAGTTTGCGTTTTAACACTTTGCCGGTGGCATTGCGCGGCAGCTCGTCTTGGAAGATGATTTGTTTGGGGATTTTAAAGTTTGCCAGCAGGCCGCGCAGGTGGCTGCGGACTTCGGCTTCTTCCAGTTTCATGCCTTCTTTGAGTTGGATAAAGGCAATGATTTCTTCATCGGCGTATTGGTCTTTCACACCGATGACGGCGGCGGCTTCCACGGCATCGAGTTTGTAAATGGCTTCTTCGATTTCGCGTGGATAGACGTTTTGGCCTTTGGAGATAATCAGGTCTTTTTTGCGGTCGACGATGAAGATGAAGCCGTCTTCGTCTATGGTGACGAAGTCGCCGGTTTTCAGCCAACCGTTGACAATGGTTTCATCTGTGGCGTCAGGCATATTGAGGTAGCCTTGCATCACTGAGCCACCTTTGATGATGAGTTCGCCCACTTCGCCGCGCGGCACTTCGACCAATTCGTCATCGACGGCTTTCACGGTCAGACCGGGCAGGGCGACGCCGACGCTGGCGGTTTTTTGGCGTTCGGGCGTATTGACGGCCACGACGGGCGAGCATTCGCTCAAGCCGTAGCCTTCCAGCAATTTGGCACGCGGGAATTTGGCTTTGAAGTCGTCAATGGTTTGTCCGGCCAGAGGCGCACCGCCGCTGATAAACAGGCGGACACGGTTGAACCATCTGAAATACCAAGGGATTTTGGCTTTGCTCATGGCGGTGTAAATGGCCGGTACGCCGAGGAAAACGGTAGCGCGTTTGAGCAAAACCTGTTTCAACACGTTGGAAAACGGGAAGACGGATTTGACCAAAATAATCGAGCAGGCTTGATATATCGGCAGCAAAACCATGGCAGTCAGCGTAAAGCTGTGGAACATGGGCAAGAAGACGACGAAGCGGTCTTTACTTGAAATTTGGAAAATTTGTTCGATGCCCGAAAGGTTGGAAAACAGGTTGCTGTAACTGATTAATGCGCCTTTGGGGTGGCCGGTTGTACCTGAGGTATAGATAATGTGTGCCAAATCGTTGACAGACGGCTGACGGCTCAGATTCGGCTTGCCGGGGAATGTGCGTGCGGCATCGAAATAGCTGTCTTCGCCACTGGCGGCTTTGGTTTCGCCAATCCAGATGATTTTACGGACTTTGGTTTTGGCTTTGATGTTTTTGAGTTCTTTAGCCAACGGCGCAGAGGCGAACATAAAGCGTGCGTCGCAGTCATTGAGGATGTAGGAAAATTCTTCGCTTTTCAAAAAGACGTTGAGTGGGACGGCTACCGCGCCGATGGAAGTAATGGCGAAATAGGCGGCAATAAATTCGGGAGAGTTGGAAACGACAAGGGCGACCCTGTCGCTAAATTGTACGCCTTGGTGTTGCAGATAGGCGGCGACGGTTTCTACTTCGCGTTTGAGGGAGGAATAGCTGATTTTTTCTTTGTCGTTGAAAATGACCGTGCCTTTACCGTTTTTTTGGCAGGCGGCTGTCAGCATGGCGTAAAAATTAGAGTGGGTGTGCATTTCGGAGTTCGTGTCCATATTGTGTCGATGGGTGTACGGTTTCGATGAGCCGTTTATTTCGAAGGATAGGTTTTACATCCTATCGGTAAAATAAGCAAGAGGCCGTCTGAAAATACTTTCAGACGGCCTTGAGTTTTGCTGGGCTCTTAGGAAAGCAATATTTTGAATTTAAGCTTATTTGTTGTGTTGATGGAAATATTTCCATTATTCAAAGTTCCGGCTGTCCGGAAGATAGCGCAAGCCGATTGCGTTTCTGTCTCGGGTCATTTCGAGTTTACTGCTAAGTTTGAGGCAGAAACCGGATGACGGGTAGGCAATGCCGATGGTAGAAACTCTGGGCTTAGCCGTTGTTCAGACGGCTGTCGGGTACTTTCTTAAACAGGCGATAGAAATTGTCGCTGGTGTTTTGTGCCAATGTTTCCAAGCTCTCGCCGCGCAGATTGGCTACGAATTCGGCTGTATAGCGGACGTAGGACGGCTCGTTTTGTTTGCCGCGTTTGGGAACCGGCGCGAGGAAGGGGGCATCTGTTTCTACCAAGATTCTATCGGCAGGGACGTATTTGGCGGCTTCCTGAATCAGCGGCGCGTTTTTAAACGTCACAATGCCGGAGAAGGAAATGTATAAGCCCAAATCTAAAGCGGCTTTGGCAAAGGCGACGTCTTCAGAGAAGCAGTGAATCACGCCGGAATTAGTATGGCACTCTTTCAAAATCCGCAACGTGTCTTCGGCCGCATCGCGCGTGTGGACGATAACGGGCAGGCCGCTTTCGTTGGCGGCTTGGATATGGTCGGCAAAGCGTTGATGTTGCCATGACAAATCGCCTTTGCACCAGTAATAGTCCAAACCGGTTTCGCCGATACCGACGATTTTGGGATGTTTGGCCACCTCTACCATTTCGGCAATGGTAAATTCTTCCGCTTCTTGGCTGTCGGGATGTATGCCGATGGTGCAGTAAATGTGGTCGTTTGCCTGAGCAATGTCGAAGACTTCGGCAAAACTTTGTTTGCTGACGCTGATAGCAAGCGCCTGTTTGACGCTTTGCGCTTCCATATTGGCAAAGACTTCGGGCAGGCGGTCTTTTAGGCCGTCAAAGTTGAGATGGCAATGTGAATCGATTAAATACATGGTATTACAGGGTAAAAGTAGTGCGGTCGCTGCGCAGGCGCGGACCGAGCTCGGCTTCGATCAGGTTTTTTGCCTGCTGGCAGCTTTCGTGTTCGGAGAAGGCAAGACCTACGCCTTTGGGGCGGTGGGCCGAGGTGCGCGCCGGATTGATCCAAACGACTTTGGTTGGCAGGAAGCGTTTGGGATAGTCGGCGATTTCGACGGCCAAGAGAATGTCTTCGCCTAGGGAGAATACGTCATCGGTCGGTACGAACAGGCCGCCGTGTTCTAAAAACGGCATATAGCAGTTGTACAACAGATTGGGGTCTTTGAGTTGCAAAGCCAACATCTTCGCCGGAATGTCTTTTTTATTCATCATTTATTACCTGTTAGGGTTTGTTTTGCCAAAAATCCAAATATTCGATAAGCAGATACTCAAGCTGCATTTTAACACTCAAGGTATGGTATCCGTAAGGGTTGAGCGCGTTCAGACGGCCCAATAGGGCAAACAGCCTGCGTGAATCGGTTTTGGAGGCCGTCTGAAGCAGGGCTTGGGCATGGTGCGGATAATAAAGCGGCGCCATACTTTGTTGTGCCAAGCCGACATCCGTCAGCCACTTTTGCAGCCAGTCGATGAAAACGGCCAGCGGTTGCTTTTGTTTGTCGAACGTGGCGGCGTAGTCGAGTATGGCCAACAGGCGCGGGGCGGCCAGCAACATCAGCAACTCTTCGCGTAATGCATCCAATTCGGGAGTCGGCGTGAATAAAGGCGCGCCGCTGTGGAATGCCAACAAGGCTTCGGCATTTTCCACGCCCTGTTGACGCAGATATGCCGCAGCTTGTTCATGGGTCGGCGAGGGCAGCACCATCTGGCGGCAACGGCTTTTGATTGTGGGCAGGAGTTTGTCGCGCGCATGGGTAACGAGCAGGAAAACGACGTGTTGCGGCGGCTCTTCCAGAGCTTTCAACAAACCGTTTGCCGCCTGTGTATTCATGCTTTCAGCCGGATGCACCAATACTACGCGCAGGCCGCCGCGGACAGCGGTCAGGTAAATGTTTTCCACAATATCGCGCACGGCATCAATTTTGATTTGTAGGAGTTTGCGTCCCGTTGCCTCGCCTTCGGGAATTTCCGGCGTGAGTTCGTAAAAGTCGGGATGGGTGTTTTGGCTGAACAAATGGCACGAAGCGCACTCACCGCAGGGTTCATGACCGGACTTGGGCGATTCGCACAGCAATGCCTGCGCGACAAAGCGGGCAAACTCGGTTTTGCCGGTATTTTCTTTGCCGGTAAACAGCCAAGCGTTGGGACGGTTTTGCCAATGGGCGGCGAGCTGTTGCCATTGGGTTTCATGCCATGGATAAATCATATCGTTTGGGAACTATAAGGTAGGTGGTTATTATACTCTCAGGCCGTCTGAAAAAGGTTTCAGACGGCCTTTAATAAACTGCCTAAAAATTAACCAAATATTGTTTTGCTTTGAAATATCAATGATTAAGCTGACTTATTCACAGCCTTTGCACACGCTTGTTTGGGGGAAATGTGCATTTTGTTTGGGAGTAAAGTTGTGCTTAAAATTTAGGCAGATGTGTTTTTTAATTTTAAATCAGACAGTAATCTGATTTATGCACAAGCTGTCCACGCGATTGAACAGTGAAAATGTGCATGGTGGGGATATATTTCAGACGGCCTTATTTGCTGATTTTCAACAAAGCGGTCAAATCCCCGATAAATTTCGGTTCCCGTTTGATGAGGTAAACAATCAACGGAAGATTACCCACGGCAACAATCAAATACAGCAGCGTAATGCTGTCGAACAACATCAGCAAAACCGCGCTCAAAATAGCGGCCGACACCATAAACACGCCGTTGATGATGTTGTTGGCGGCGACGGCGTGGGCGCGGAAGGTTTCGCTGCTGGCGGTTTGCAGCCAAGTGTAGAGCGGTACGGAGAAAAAGCCGCCGAAAAAGCCGATGGCCGACATGACGAGCATAATCGGATACGCTTGGGCTTGCGATAAAAACCAGATAATGCCGTTTAATTCGGTAAAGCGTTGGCTGTGGGTCAGCCACACCAGCAATAATCCACAGACCGTCAGCCCCAGAGTGCCGATGGTGACCAAGCCCAAAATCAGGCGCTCGTGGCTGAGTTTGGCGCATAACACCGAGCCGATGGCGATGCCGATGGAGAACAGCGCCAACATCAGGTTGAACACATTATCGTTGCCGCCCAAATGGATTTGCGTGAACGTCGGCAGTTGGGTGGTATAAACCGAGCCGACAAACCAAAACCATGAAATACCGATAATGGAAGTGAATACGGGACGGTCGGCCACCGCTTCACGAATCAGTGAATTCGTACCTTTGATGATGTTCCATTCGATTTTTGTGTCCGGCATTTTAGCGGCTACAGACGGCATAAACAGGCTGGTCATCGTGCCGCCGATGGCGACCAATAACACCAAACCGCCAACAATATACGGCGGAACGCCTGCGACTGCGGTGCCCAAAATCTGGCCGAGCAAGATGGCGATAAACGTACCCGATTCAATCAGGCTGTTGCCCATAATCAGCTCTTTGTCGTTGAGGTAATCGGGCAAAATGGCGTATTTCAGCGGGCCGAACAAGGTTGATTGCGTGCCCATGCAAAACAGGCAGATTAAAAGCAAAGGCGCGGATTGGATGTAGAAGCCATACGCCGCCACTGCCATGATGATGATTTCCAACAGCTTGATCCAGCGCGCCAAAACGGCTTTGTCGAATTTGTTGCTCAGCTGTCCTGACAGCGCGGAAAACAGGAAATAGGGCAGGATAAACAGCATCGCGCCTAAGTTCAGCATTTGGCTGGACGGCAGAAAGTCGTTTTTGCCCAAACCGTAAAAACTGATCATCACGAATAATGCGGTTTTGAACACATTATCGTTAAACGCGCCCAAAAACTGCGTCCCAAAGAGCGGCGCAAAACGGCGGGTCGTGTGGAAATTCAGATTGTCTTTTTTAAGGCTCATTGTTTGGATTCTTTGTCTTCGTCTTTTTCGATCAGTTTTTCAGTGGAGTCGTCGTCCATCAAAATGCGGTGCGCAGGTCCTTCAAGGTCGTCAAACTGTCCGTTTTTACCTGACCACCAGAAAAACCAACCGATGATAAAGGCCAAAATAATGCTGATGGGGACAAGGATAAACATACTTTCCATTACATCGCTCCGGTCAAATCGGTCAGGATAAAGGTTTTACCGCTGATGGTCAGGTATTCGTTGCGCAACGCACCGATATTTTTATCGTCAAAAAACAATTCGATACGGTCTTTAACCACGCGCCAGTATTGCGGGATATCGGTTTGCTCAAAAGGCGACAATACCGCAGCTTCGGCTGCATCTTCGCTTTGCAGCTTGATTGCGAAGCGTCCGCTTTGCGGCGGATTTTGCGATTCATCATCTGCCAACATAATAAAAAATCCGGCATGTTCGCCGTCTTGAGTGTGGATACTGAAATAATGCATATCGGGAAATCTTCAAAACCGCCGTCATTTTTTCAGACGGCCTAAAATAAAATTCCGTCCATTTTACATCAAATATTAAGTCAAGCAGCCGATTACATTTTTTGTTAGAATACGACGTTTACTTTGTTAATCTGTTCAGACCGCTACCCACTACGTCCCACCAGGGATGCAACATAGCCGGAGCCGCAGTAAGGTCCCGACAAAAATGCCGTCTGAAACCTCAAGGAGCATAAAATGACACAAAAATTAATCTTGGTTTTGAACTGCGGCAGCTCTTCCCTCAAAGGTGCCGTATTGGATAACGACAGCGGCGAAGTATTGTTGAGCTGCCTGGCAGAAAAACTCAATCTGCCTGATGCCTATATCACCTTCAAATTCAACGGTGAAAAACGCAAAGTCGATCTTTCTGCCAAACCTGACCATACCGGTGCCGTTGAAGCCCTGATGGAAGAACTGAAAGCGCATGATCTCGACAGCCGTATCGGCGCCATCGGCCACCGCGTCGTCAGCGGCGGCGAGTTGTACAGCGAATCCATCCTCGTTGACGACGAAGTTATCGCCGGTATCGAAAAATGTATTCCACTTGCTCCTTTACACAACCCGGCCCACCTTTTGGGCCTGCGCGCTGCACAAAGCATCTTCAAAGGCCTGCCGAACGTTGTCGTATTCGACACCGCATTCCATCAAACCATGCCTGAACACGCTTACAAATATGCTGTTCCACATGAATTGTATGAAAAATACGGCTTGCGCCGCTACGGCGCACACGGTACCAGCTACCGCTACGTTTCTGATGAAACCGCCCGTTTCCTCGGCAAAGACAAAAAAGACCTGCGCATGGTGATTGCCCACTTGGGTAACGGCGCATCTATTACCGCCGTCGCCAACGGCGAATCACGCGATACCAGCATGGGCCTGACCCCGCTGGAAGGTTTGGTAATGGGTACCCGCAGCGGCGATATCGACCCTGCCGTTTTCAGTTTCTTGGCTGAAAACGCCAACATGACCATTTCCCAAATTACCGAAATGCTGAACAAAAAATCCGGCCTGCTCGGTATCTCCGGTTTGTCCAACGACTGCCGTACCATCGAAGAAGAAGCTGCCAAAGGTCATCCGGGCGCCAAACTGGCTCTGGAAATGTTCATCTACCGCTTGGCTAAATACATCGGCAGCATGACAGTAGCGGCAGGCGGTTTGGATGCATTGGTCTTCACCGGCGGTATCGGCGAAAACTCCGACATCATCCGCGAACGCGTATTGGGCTACTTGGGCTTCCTCGGTCTGCACATTGACCAAGAAGCCAACCTGAAAGCCCGCTTCGGTAATGCCGGTGTGATTACCACTGCCGACAGCAAAGCTGTTGCCGTTGTGATTCCTACCAACGAAGAATTGATGATTGCACACGATACTGCCCGTCTGAGCGGTCTGTAATCCATCATCATTGAAAACCTGCCCGTAAGGGCAGGTTTTTTATTATGTATAGATGAAGAAAATTTTAAGGATATATCGAAAAAAGCCGGCAAATATTGTGTTTGTCGGCTTTTGAGTCAGTGTTGTATCAAGAATGCTGATAGATAGAGATAGGTTTAGAACTTATAACTGATGGTAAACAGCAAAGTCCTGCCTCGTGCGTAGTTGTTCAAGACGGATCGCGTCGTGCCGCCATATTTGCCGTTGCATAAACCGTTGGCATCGCATTCGACCTCTTCATCATCCAAACCGCCTTTTCTTTCAAATACGCTGAAATAGCGCTGGGTTGCGGCATCGTTTGCAGCATCTAAAGGATCGATATAGCGTTTATTGAACGCATTTTGAATGTCGAAACGAAGGATAAGGTTTTTCTTCGGTTCATAATTGGCATAGAAATCAAAAATCAGCGGCTGTTTGTTGATGCTTTCTGTTTTTTTGATCACCCTTCTGCCCATTTGGTGTGAAGAGTAGGTATTGGCACCGGTTGTCCCGTCAACAAATTCTTCCTCAGTCGTTGCCCGTGTACTTTTGCCGTAATAGCGCATAATGCCGCCGATGGTCAATTTGTTGCCCAACCATCGGGATCCTAATTCAAACCGACCGTAATCTCGGGGCAGGCGGGAAATTTTGCTTAAGCCGTAGCCTTGTTTGATTTGGTCTTCTTTAGAAGAGTTGCGGGGCGATTCGCTGGCATCGCTATAGTTGGTCGGCTGGTTGGTTTTTTGATAGGCGTAAGACAGGGTGGTAAAAAAGCGGCCGAAATCATAGTTCATTTCCACTTCCAAACCATTTTTATGGACAGGTTTGGCATAGTTTCGATGTTGGATAGAGTATTGTAGGCCGGTACTGGTTACCCAGCTGGGTGCTTTATCCAAATCCCACCATTTGCCATAAACATTGTGAATATAGTTGTTGATCCTGCTGCGATAGGCGACCAGTTTAAAACCCAATACATCGTCCGGCTTGAAAATCCCTTTTTTGAAGGTATTGAAACCTATTTGGTAAGTATTGGCCTGTTCCGGCTTGAGGGTGGTATTGACGCCCGAGTCGCCGATTTGTGAAAAATACATTTCTTGAATATTCGGCATTCTATGCGTGCGCGAATAGCTGATAAACGGCATAAAGTAGTCGTTGACATTGATGTTTAATGCCACCGAATGGTTTACCGCATGCTTTTTACCGGATTTGGTATAAACGGGTTCGTAAAGGTCGCAGCTTGGCGTGCAATGCTGTTTATAAATTTCAGAGTCTTCTCCAAATGCTTTTTTAAAGTCTTCTTGGGTATTGAAGTAGTCGGTATATTCGCCCTTGTAGCGGTAGTTGACCATATTGGCGCTGTAATTCAATTGATAAATGCCTTTTTTCAAGGAAGTATCAAAATAGAATGTATTGAATTTTTGCTGGCCTGAAGGTTGCAATATGGTTGATTTTTGAGGAAATATTCCTTTGTCTCCTTTGAAGCGGCCTAAAAAGCTGTACAGGCCGGCATCTTGATCCGGGCCGTCGTAAAACAGGCTCAGCTCTTCCGGAAAGCGGTTTTTACTGTATTGGTTTTTAAAGAAATTGAAACCGACAGTAGCTTTTAAATCTGTTTTTTGGGGAAGTTTGAAAGAAAAACTGTTGTTGATATCCAAAAGATTGGCTGTATTTTTGGTTTCCAAATAATCAAGCAGTCCCCATCCTGAAAAACGTGAGTTTTTCGGATATTTTTGTTTTCCCAAATTATGGGCGGCCAACACGTTTAAATCGACATAATCGCCAATGTTTAAGTTGTAATTGGCTTGGTAGTTGCGGTTTTCTACTTTGCGGCTGCCGATACGGTTGTTCATGGTACGAAGCTGAAGGTCCAGCTTGTTGTTGTCGTTTTCGTATTCCACTTTGACCAAATGGCTGTTTGAGCGTTGTTGCAGGCTGGTCGGGTCGATTGGAGTTAGATCCCATTGCGGTGCCAAATTCTCTTTCCAGCCTCTTTCCAAGTCATCGACATAATCTCTTTGTAAAACTTCAGGATCGTTATATTTTTTGGAGAAAGGGTAGTCCCAATAGCTTTTACCGACCGCATTGCGCTTGGAAAAGTCGCGAACCCAACGATTTTGCCCTTGGTCGAATTTTAATAAGTTGCTTTCAAAATATTCTTGTTTTTTACGGTCCAAATATTCTTCGCCAAAATTACCGATACGCTGACCGCCACCGCCTACTTTATAGTTTTGCTCGACATTACGGTGGCTGTAACCATATAACGCACCAAGGCGTGCACCGCTGTCAAACCATTTTTGTACCGCTCCGGTTGCCATAAAGTTGCTTTTGGTGCTGTTTGTGCCGGTCAATCCTTTGGTCAAGAGGCCGAAGGTATTGTTTCCGTGTACCACATCGTCCACCCGTAAAGTACGGAAATTGGCTGTACCGGATAAGGTATTGATGCCGTTGGCACCCGAGAAACTGCCTTTGGTTACATCCACGCCGGCAATAAAATTGGGATCCAGTGCCGTACCGAATTGCGAGGAGCTGCCACTGCGTCCGGCATCGGCAGAAGTGGAATAGAAGGTTTGGGTTACGCCGTCAACCATCGTATTGACACGTCCCAAACCGCTATCGCCACGGATATTGACCGCCAATACCCCCGATCCTTTGTCTTGTTGGGTAAAAACGCCAGGCATGCTCCGCACGATGGTATCGATGTTTTCGCTGGATTGATAAACGCGTTCACGCGAACTTTTGGCTTGGCCTTCGGTAAAAACTTTTTTCTCTTTGGCAATGTGTTTGCCTTTGACTTGAATTTCATCAAGCTCTTGAGTTGAAACCTCGTCTTCTGCGTGTGCGATACTTGTTATAGCCAGTAAAGATAATGTTAGTAGATTTAATTTGAAATTCGGATTCATGATAGTTACCTCAGAAACGAAGTCGCTACTTTATAACATATTATTAAACTTTACAAATATTTTGATAATAGTTTTTATTTGTTAAAAAATAAAGTAGATTTTTGTTTTAGGAGATAATCAATGCGCATATGATGAATCCGGCTGAAAAGATAAAGTAGGTTTAAATTTGAATCGGATCAGCCGGGAAGAGGGAAGATTTAATTGAATTTAAACGGCAGGAAGAAGAAAATTTGATTGCGATATGTGAATTGGTCCGTTGGTTTAAAATGAAACCGACAAAACATGAAATGCAAAATATAAAGTCGATAGGGAAAGGTTTGAATTCAGTTGAAAAAAGGCCGTCTGAAAATGATGTTTCAGACGGCCTTTATTGATTTAAGCCTTATTCCGGACCGCGGAATGTATCGTGGCAAGATTTGCAGCTTGCACCGGTTTCGCCGTAAGCGGCTTTGATTTCTTCGAGCTTGCCGGTTTGAGCGGCGGCATTGAGTTTCTCAACTGCGGCGGCAAATTTTTCTTCTTCGGCTTTGAAGGTTGCCGTGTCTGTCCAGATGGCAGGCAGGGCGCGGCCGTTGCCTTGAGGATCGGATTCAAACAGGGTGAACGGTTTTTTGCTGTTTTCGGCGAAGGTTGCGGCGGCTTGCTTGAATTTTTCTACGTCGTAAGGCTCTTCGTCTTTGACCATTTTGCCCATGCGGGTAAACTCGGGCATCATGGATTTGAACGCGGCCGTACGGTCTTCGGAAATCGGGCCTTTAGGCTGGGAAGGCGCGCCGCTGCCGCCGCAGGCGGTCAGGGTAAGCGCCACTGCCGCTAAAGCGACAGGGAGAAAACGGGTTTTCATATGGAGTGTGTCCTATTGTGATGATATGATTATCGTTAAATTTAGAATCGGTCGGCCGAATTTCAGGCCGTCTGATAAGGCGTTATCATACCTTAAACCCAAGTCTGAAACGAGTACAGAAAGGAAACGATATGGCAATTTTGATTACCGGGGCATCGGCGGGATTCGGCGCGGTAATGTGCCGCACCTTTGTTGCAGCAGGCTATCATGTCATCGGCGCGGCACGGCGCGAAGACAAATTGCAGCAGTTGGCAGAGGAATTGGGCGAGCAGTTTTACCCTTTGGAAATGGATGTTTCGCGCACGGAGTCGATTCAAAACGCTTTGAACAGCTTGCCCGAGCATTTGTCCGAAATCGATTGCCTGATCAACAATGCAGGTTTGGCTTTGGGTTTGGATACTGCCGATAAAGCCGATTTTGGCGATTGGGAAACCATGATTCAAACCAATATCATCGGCCTGACTTTTCTGACCCGCCAGATTTTGCCGCAAATGGTCGCGCGCAAACAGGGCTATATCATCAATCTGGGTTCGATTGCCGGCAGTTATGCTTATCCCGGCAGTAATGTCTATGGCGCGACCAAGGCTTTTGTGCGCCAATTCAGCATGAATCTGCGCGCCGAATTGGCAGACAAAAACATCCGCATTACCAATATCGAACCGGGCTTGTGCGGCGATACCGAGTTTTCCAACGTCCGTTTCAAAGGCGACGACCAGCGTGCGGCCGAGGTTTATGAGAATGTCGAGTTTATCCAGCCGCAAGATATTGCCGATACCGCTTTGTGGCTCTATCAGCGTCCGGCGCGGATGAACGTCAATTCCATCGAAATCATGCCGGTTGCCCAGACCTTTGCAGGCATGAAAGTTTACCGTGATGAGCCTGCTCCGGTGAAGGAAGAAACGTTTGAAAAACAAAGCATGTCTTTGTTTGGAAAAATTAAATCTTGGTTTAAGTAATCGGCATCAGGCCGTCTGAACGTTTCAGACGGCCTCTTTGTTATCTGAAATTGAACAAACACGTTATAATGTAATTTTTTATTAACAAGGCCGTCTGAAAGGCTGTTTCAGTTATGAACGCAATCAAACAAAAAATCTTAGAACAAGCGCAGCGCGATGGCGTGCAGGTAACCGCATTGCGTGAGCAAGTGCTTGATATTGTTTTGAAACAAAGCGGCGTGATTAAAGCCTACAACGTTCTGTCGCAGATGCAGCAGCAAAGCGAGGGCGTGGTTGCGCCGCCGACGGCCTACCGCGCCCTTGATTTTTGGGCGGAACAGGGTGTTTTGCACAAAGTGGCGGCGGTCAACGGCTATATTTTGTGCAGCCACGCGCAGCACGAGTGCAACGACCATTGCCACGACCACGAAGAAACAGAGGCGCACCACAGCGCGTTTATTTTGGTTTGCACCGAATGCGGTACGGCGGATGAGCAGACCTTGAGCCAAGAATGGGCGGCCTTGCGTGCAGGCGTGGCTGAAACCGGTTTCTCATTAAAAGAAGAACATGTTGTTTTAACAGGAATTTGTAAAAAATGTCAGAAGTAAAAAAGACCAAAGTCCACCTGATTTCAGGCTTTCTCGGAACAGGTAAAACCACCGCACTCAAAAGTCTGATGGCGCAAAAAGACCCGAATGAAAAATGGGTCATCATCGTCAACGAATTCGGCGAAATCGGCATTGACGGCGCCGTCTTGAGCGACAACGGCATTCCCGTGGCCGAAATCGCCGGCGGCTGTTTGTGTTGTACTGCCGGTGCGCAAATGGGGACGACCGTACAAAAAATGCTGCGCGATGCCCAACCCGACCGCTTGATGATTGAAGCCAGCGGTCTGGCACACGCCGCCAGCGTTATCGACGAACTGAAAGCCAAACCGCTCGACAGCATGCTGGAAATCGGCGCCGTCTTTACCGTCGTCGATCCGCGCCAATTCATTAATCCCGATTACGCGCAACAAGCCTTATATAAAGACCAAATCGGCATTTGCGACGTATTGGTCGCCAGCAAAACCGACTTGTGCACGCCGGATCAACTGGCCGAATTTCATGATAAAGCGGCCAAACTGTTCCCACCCAAAGCCAAAGTGGTTGAAGTCCAAAATGCGCAGCTCGACATCCAATGGCTTGACATTCCCGTGGTCGAAAAATCACGTTACCGCCTCAAAGCCTTGCCGGACAACACCATGGGCTTCCAGTCGCAAGGCTTTACTTTCCCTGCCGGACGCGATTTCGACGGCGAAAAATTGACTGATTTCTTCAACGATCTGCCCAAATTCACAGACGGCCTCGTCCGTGCCAAAGGCGTGTTCCAAGTGCTCGGTACTTGGGTATGGCTCAACTGGGTGGACGGACAATGGGGCGCAAATCAGGTTTCATGGCGTCGCGACTCGCGCTTCGAGCTGATTGCCAAATCCTTTGACGCGGATTTGATTGAGAAAAAATTGCTGGAGGCTTTGGAGAAGTAAATCATCGTCCAAACGCTTATTAATCCGTTACGATAATGCCGTCTGAAGCAAGCGGTTTCAGACGGCCTTCAAATCAAAAAAATAGAGGAACACTTAACCATGTGGCGTTATATCTTTCATCGTTTGCTCCTTTTGATTCCCACGCTGTTGGGGATTTTGGCGATTACTTTCGCCGTGATTCAGTTTGTTCCCGGCGGCCCGGTGGAGCAGATGGTTCAGCAGCTGACGCAGGGCGCGGTTGGCGGCGAGACGGCGGGACACAGTATGCCCGGAACTTTGGCCAAAAACGGCAACCGCATCAGTGCGGAAGATTTGGCCGCGCTGAATGCTTTATACGGTTTCGACAAGCCGCCTTTGACGCGTTTTGCCGATATGGTATGGAAATTCGCCCGTTTCGATTTGGGCGAGAGCTTTTTCCATCACCAAACTGTGTTTGAATTGGTGAAAGAGAAAATGCCGGTATCGATGAGTTTGGGTTTGTGGACGTTTTTCCTGACTTATTTGATATGTATTCCGTTGGGTATTGCCAAGGCGGTCAGGGATGGCAGCCGTTTCGATACGATTACGGGCATGATCATTTTGGTCGGCTATACCGTACCGCCGTTTGTCTTGGGCTTGGTGTTGCTGGTGTTGTTTGGCGGCGGCAGCTTTTTTGCCTGGTTCCCGCAGGGCGGCTTGGTCGGCGATGATTTCGATACGCTCTCTTGGGCGGGTAAAGTCAAAGATTATTTGTGGCATATGGCCTTGCCGATTACCGCTTCGGTAGCAGGCAACTTGGCAGTGATGACTGTATTGACGAAAAACGTATTCCTTGAAGAAATCCGCCGTCAATATGTTTATACCGCCCGAGCCAAGGGCTTGCCTGAGAAACAGATTTTGTGGAAGCATATTTTCCGCAACGCCATGATTCCTCTGATTACCGGTTTTCCGGCCGCATTTATCGGCGCATTCTTTACCGGAAGCCTGTTGATTGAAACGCTGTTCTCGCTGGACGGGTTAGGTTTGCTGTCTTACGAGGCAGTGATGAAACGCGATTATCCTGTCGTAATGGGTACGCTGTATGTGTTCACGCTGATGGGGTTGTTGGCTAAATTGGTGTCGGATATTTCTTATTCGTGGGTCGATCCGCGTATTCACTTTGGCGGACAGAAATAAGGCCGTCTGAAAATATCTTCAATCCATTATTAAAGAATGTTTCGAACCATGAAAAAGAAAAAATCTACTTCAAACCCTACTTGGCAAGCCTTTAAGCAGCATAAGCGCGGTTGGCTGGCTTTGCGGATTTTGGCCGTTTTGTTTGTCGTTACCTTGCTTGCGCCTTTGTGGAGCAACGACAAACCTTTGTGGATACGCTATCAGGGCGAGTATTTCTTCCCTTTGGTAACTGAATACAACGAAACCACATTTGGCGGCGATTTCGATACGCCTGCGGATTATTTGGATCCGCTTATCCGCCACAACATCACTTCAGACGGCAATTTTGCCCTGTATCTGCCCAATCCTTACGATGCCGATACCTTGAATGATTTCGATACGGCCCCCGATCCGGCCAAACCGTCCGAACGGCATATCTTGGGAACGGACGACCGCGGCCGCGACCTGTTGGCACGCTTGGTTTACGGTTTCCGCGATTCGCTGTTGTTTGCCTTGGTGTTGACCGTGGTAACTACCGTAATCGGCGTGGTTGCAGGCGCGGTGCAGGGTTATTTCGGCGGTAAAACCGACCTTCTGATGCAGCGTTTTATCGAGGTTTGGGGCGGTATGCCGGAGCTGTACCTCTTGATTATCCTGTCTTCGTTCTTTAATCCGGGACTGTTGATTTTGCTGGTGTTGCTGTCGCTTTTCGGCTGGATGGGCTTGTCCGACTATGTCCGCGCCGAGTTTTTGAAAAACCGTCAGACCGATTACGTTTTGGCGGCGCGCGCGATGGGCGTGAGCAACCGTGAAATCATGTGGCGCCATATCCTGCCCAACAGCTTGACGCCGGTATTGGCCTTCCTGCCTTTCCGTATTTCTGGTGCAGTACTTGCCCTGACCAGTTTGGACTTCTTGGGCTTGGGCGTACCTGCCTCACAGGCAAGTTTGGGTGAGTTGCTGGCGCAAGGCAAAGACAACTTGGACGCGTGGTGGATCGGCTTGTCTGCCGTTGCTACGCTGACGGTGATGCTGCTTTTGCTGGTCATGATCGGCGAAGGTTTGCGTCAGGCATTTGACGTACGCGCACGCAGTTAATTGCTTTTCTAAAGCGTGAAGAGGGTGGGCGGAAAAGCTTATCCTTCATTCTCAAGGCCGTCTGAAAAGTTTCAGACGGCCTCATCCATTCGTTTGAATCATTAAAAACCATGAATCAAGAAATCACATTTCTTACGCTTTTTTTGCTCGGCTTTTTTGGCGGAACGCATTGCGTCGGCATGTGCGGCGGATTGAGCAGCGCATTCGCTTTGCAGCTGCCGCCACATTTAAACCGAATCGGGCTGATTGTATTGTTGAACTTGGGGCGCATCAGCAGCTATGTCGTCATCGGCCTTCTGGTCGGCTTGGTCGGGCAGGTCGGCATTTCCTTGGACGATACGCGTGCGGTTCAAAACGGTTTGTATATTGCCGCCAATGTTTTGCTGCTTTTGCTTGGTCTGTATCTTGCCGGTATTTCGACTGCCGCAACCAAAATCGAAGGCATCGGCAAACCGATATGGAAACGCCTGAATCCTTTGCTGAACAAATTGCTGCCGATTAAATCGGTGCCTGCCTGTTTCGGCGTGGGCGTGCTTTGGGGCTGGCTGCCTTGCGGTTTGGTGTACAGCGCGTCTTTGTATGCTTTGGGCAGCGGCAATGCCGTGCACGGCGGGCTGTATATGCTGGCGTTTGCATTGGGGACCTTGCCGAACCTGCTTGCGATGGGCATATTTGCAGCGCAGTTGAAAACCTTTCTGCAAAAACGCATGGTTCGTTTGTGCGCCGGATTATTGGTGGCAGGATGGGCGATATGGCGCTTGGCCGTCTTTGCAATGGGGCAAATCGTGTAGGGAAAAAGGTTTTATTTAGTTTGTTTTTATTGTCATGAAACAGGCCGTCTGAAAGATTTTCAGACGGCCTGTTTCACAAGAAAGATTTAATGTATCAAATTCCAAGTCATTTTGGCGGCAATCAGCAGCAACATGATGCCGAAAGCGATTTTGAGTTTTCGGGCGGGCAGCTTGTGCGCCGTTTTAACGCCGAGCGGGGCAAAGAGGATGGTGGCAATGCTCAAAATGGCTACGGCCGGAAGATAGATAAAGCCTGCCGCACCTTCAGGCAGGTTGGCAATAGGCAAACCGTTGGCAAAATAGCCGATGGTGCCGGCAACTGCAATCGGCCATGCCAGGCCTGAAGATGTGCCGATGGCGCGGTGCGCCGGAAAGTTGCAATACAGTAGGAATGGAACAGATAGCGAACCGCCGCCGATACCGACCCAGCTCGAAGCTGCACCAAAAAGCGTGCCTGCGGCTGTCAGGCCGGGGAGGGCGGGCAGGGTGCGTGAAGGTGTGGGTTTGGAATCGCGTAGGGTTTTGAGTGCGATAAGGGTAAGAAATGCAATAAAGAAAACCTGCAAAGCCAGCGTCGGCATATATTTTGCCGTTACTGCGCCGAGGAGGACGCCGAGTATCATGCCCGGCGTCATCCGGCGGACGGTTGCCCAATCGATGGCGTGTTTTTTATGCTGGGCATACATACTGGAGAAGGTGGTAAACACCATGACGGCAAAGGAAGTGCCGATGGCGAGATGCTGTGCATAGGGGTGGTTGCCTACGCCTTGCAGTTGCAATGCCCATAAGACAACGGGAACAATCAACGTGCCGCCGCCTACGCCAAACAGTCCGGCAATAAAGCCCGCCGCGCTGCCGACGGCGAGCAGGGCAAGGATGATGTCCCAAGACCACATTTCAGACGGCCTTGTCGTGTTTGTGTACTTTATGGCGTTTTTTAAACCAACGGATGATTGCCATCACATAACCGGACAGGCTGTAACCGAGGAAAAACAGGAAGAGGACGAGCGAAGGCTTCCAGTTGATGAGCAGCAATACCAACACGGCCAACACCATGCCCATAAACGGCACTTGGCGGCGGATGTTGATTTCTTTGAAGCTCCAAAACGGAATCTGCACAATCATGGAAATGCCGGCAAACAGGGTGATACCCAATGCCCACCAATGCACGTTTGGGAAGCGTTCGACGCTGTGGTTGACCCAAATCAGGCCGACAATCAACGCAGCGGCGGTCGGGCTTGGAACGCCGATAAACCAGCGTTTATCGACTTTGCCGATAAGCGTGTTGAACAGCGCCAAACGCAGGGCGGCGCAGGCGCAGTAGATAAAGGCGACGGAATAACCGATTTTGCCAAACTGCCAAAGCTGCCATTTGTAGACAATCAGGGCAGGCGCTACGCCGAAGCTGACCATATCGGCAAGGCTGTCGAGCTGTTCGCCGAACGCGCTCTGGCTGTTGGTCAAGCGGGCAACGCGTCCGTCCATACCGTCGAGCAGCATGGAAAGAAAAACTGCAATTGCCGCCGTTTCATAACGTCCGTGCATGGACTGGGTAATGGCGAAGAACGCGCAAAACAGTGCGGCGATGGTAAAGGAATTGGGCAGCAGGTAAATGCTGTTTTTGCGGATGGAGTTGCGTGGAGGAATCGGATTTTCTGTATTTTGTGCGTTGTCCATAATGTTTCCGTATATGCTGCGTGTGCAGATGAGGCATTATACCGCATTGGCAGGTTAAGGATTTTTAAAAGGCAGTCGTAGTTTCACTTCATCAGCATAAAGTTTCAGACGGCCTTTATTGCGTCAGTCAAACAACTCGCCCTGCGCCTGCTCTTTGGTCACGCGTACGTCGGTTTCGCCGTCGGCAAAAGTGATGTGCAGTTTCTGCCCTTGCTTCAACGTATCGGCATTGCGGATGACTTGTCCGCGTGTGTTTTTGACGACCGAGAAGCCGCGTTCCAGAATATGTTGAGGCGAGACGGCTTCGAGCAATGCGGCTTGGGCGGTCAGGCTTTGACGGCGATGGGCGAGTAGCTGGCGGAAGGAATGCGACAAGGCCGTCTGAAAGCGGTCGATGTTGTGTTTGTAAATGGAAACATCAGGACGGCAATGTTTCAGGGTTTGGGTTTGGCGTTCGAAACGGGCGGTGTGGGCGCGGAGGTTTTGCATCATCGAATAAGACAGCGTTTGCGCCAGTTTGCTGATTGAAGCGCGTTGCTCGTCAAGTTTTTGGCGCGGATGACGGATTTGCCGTGCGAGCCAGTCGAGTTTTTGGCTGGCATCGAAATAGCGTTGTTCCAAAACGGTTTTCAGACGGCCTTGCGCTTGGGCGAGGCGGTGTAACGATTCTTGGCGGTTTGGGCTGACCAATTCTGCCGCGCTGGTCGGTGTCGGTGCGCGTACGTCGGCGACAAAATCGGCGAGCGTGAAATCGGTTTCGTGGCCTACGCCGCTGACGACGGGAATTGCGCAGGCTTCGATGGCTCGCACGACCGGCTCTTCGTTAAACGCCCACAAGTCTTCAATGCTGCCGCCGCCGCGACAGATAATCAACACATCGCATTCGGCGCGTTGAGAAGCAGTTTTAATTGCTTGGGCAATTTGCAACTCGCTGCCTGTGCCTTGTACGGGCGTCGGATAAACGATAACGGGGATTTCGGGCGCGCGGCGGTTTAAGGTGGTCACGACATCGCGCAAAGCCGCTGCTGCCAGGCTGGTGACGATGCCGATACATTGAGGGTGGGCGGGCAACAGTTTTTTGCGTTCCGCTGAAAACGCGCCTTCCGCCTGCAACTGCGCCTTCAATCGCTCATAGGCTTCGTAAAGCTGCCCCAAGCCTTTGAGCCGCACCTCGTTCACCGTAATCTGAAATTCGCCCCGCGCTTCATAAATACTGATTTTTCCTGATACTTCGATATGGTCGCCTTCTTTCAAAGGCTTCGCCAAACGCATGGCCGCTCCCTTAAACATCGCGCAACGCACCTGCGCGCGGCTGTCTTTGAGCGAGAAATAATAATGTCCGCTGGCGGCACGGGTCAGGTTGGATACTTCGCCGGCGATCCATAAGCCTGCGAGATGGTCTTCCAGCAAAGCTTTGGCGAGGGCATTGAGCTCGGATACGGAAATGGAGGAGGGTGCGAAGAGTTCGGACATTGTGAAACAGGAAAAATTTGGGAAAGCTGAATTATAAGGGTTTTAGAGCGATTCGTTGAATTCGTTTTTATGGAACTTGCGCCCTTTGTTTTAATATTATCAAAGGTGCATGTTCAGACAGCCTTGTCTGGGCAGGCTTGTGTTATATTATCGTTTGATTTTCGCTTCAAAAGCCGTGCGTATGCCAAAACTCCACCAAATTATCGAACGCCATTGGCAGTCCCCCAATCCGTTTTTGTCTTTGCTTCTCAAACCATTTTCCAAGCTGTTTGCCAAAATTGCGGCAAAACGGCGCGATGATTTTGTTTCAGGCCGTCTGAAAAGCGAAAAATTGCCTGTGCCTGTGGTGGTGGTCGGTAATATCCATGCAGGCGGAACAGGGAAAACGCCGATAGTCGCCGCGCTGGTGTCGGGTTTGCAGGAAAGGGGCGTTAAGGTCGGCATCATCAGCCGGGGTTACGGGCGCAAGAGCAAGGCGGTTCATGTATTGAATACAGCCAGCAGCGCGGCAGATGCAGGCGACGAGCCTTTATTGCTGTTTCGTCAAACCGGTGCGCCGACGGCGGTAGGCAGCAGCCGTGCAGACGCAGGCAGGGCATTGCTTGCGGCGCATCCTGAGCTTGAATTGATTGTGGCCGATGACGGCTTGCAACATTATGCCTTGCAACGCGATATCGAAATTGCCGTCTTTCCGGCAACAGATACTGGTCGGACGGATTTGGATTTACTGCCCAACGGCAGCTTGCGCGAACCTTTGTCTCGATTGGCTTCCGTTGATGCGGTCGTTGTCAGTGGCGGAAAAGCAGATACGGCATTCAGGCCGTCTGAAAATATGTTTGCCAGCCATATTGAAACAGGGCAGATTTACCGTTTGAACAGGCCGTCTGAAAAATTGGATTTGGTGGGTTTGGGAAATCAAACCGTCGCCGCCGTCGCCGGTATCGCCAAGCCGGAGCGTTTTTTCAATACGTTGCAAAGCATGAATATTGCTTTGAAACAAACCGTTGCCTTGCCTGATCATGCAGATATTACGGCCGCGGATTTGCCGGACGCAGATGTGGTGATTATCACGGAAAAGGATGCGGTCAAATTTTCAGACGATCAGGGCCTGAATCATGTGTGGGTCTTGCCTGTTTATGCGATAATTGAGCCGGACTTGGCGGCGTTCGTATCCGCGAATGTTTCAATCTAAATGCTTATAGATGTTTCACAGATGTTTTAAAGATGATCTTCAAACTACGCGATAGGAGTAAATCATGAAGTTAAAATATTTGTTGGTTGCTTGCGCAGCTTTATTTGCATCCACTCAAAGCTTAGCTGCTAAACCAAGTGATGAATCTGCAATAAAATGGTTGGAGATTCAAGGGATAAGCAATAATTATAGCGAGAAAGTACAACGTTCTTTGGAGATGGTGAATAAAGAGGACAATGAGCGCTTGTTAGCGATGACGCCCAAAGCGCAAAAAGCGCAGATGAAGGCGGTCATCAGCCGTTATATGAAAAATATGCAAGACGATTTGAGTCGCCCTGAGTTGAAAAAACAATGGTTGGATGAAGAAAAGCGTGCCGTACAGAAAGTATTTACACAAGAAGAAGTCGATGTAACCAACCGTTTTTTCTCTTCGGCTCAGGGAAAAAATATTTTGAAAAAGATAAGAAGTTTACAACAGCATGGTGGAAATCTTGAGGATGTATTGAGCCAATCGGATATAGAAAAGATGGCTGAAGCATTTGGGCATGGTGCCGGTAAGTCTGCGCTCGAAAAAGTCAAGCATTTCGATAAGCTGAGTGATGAGATTATTCAAAAAAACATGAGTCAAAACTACCTCAATGCAAGCAATAAATATACGCCTGCTTTTGAGGAGCAAACACATGGTATTTTATGCAAAGGCAACAAGCATTTGCCGAAGTGTGCCAAATAATTTTCCGACCATCTGTAAATATTTATTTTTTGTTGAAAGGTAGAAAAAGATGAAGCTGAAAACCTTATTATTGCCCTTCGCCGCGCTGGTATTGTGTGCCAACGCATTTGCCGCTACACCTAGCGATGAGTCGCTGGAGCGTTTGTATCAAGTACAGAAGGCAGATTTAATATTTGATCAAGTTTTTCAAGATTCTGAAAAAATGGTCATGAGTTTTCCGCAAGTAAAAGAAATGTTAGCAAATGCTCCAGAGAGTAAGCAACGTCAGCTGAAAGCAGTGATGAGCAAATATTTGCGTCAGATGTATGCTGAGATTCGAACGCCTGCAGTATATGCGGAGCTGCGCCAAATAACATTGAACGGTATGAAAACTATTTATACACAAAAAGAAGTAGATGCTATGATTGATTTTTATAGTAGTCCCGAGGGTCAATCTATTTTAAATAAAACATCGCGTTATATGGAAGCTTCCGTAGTGCCTGTTATGGCATTAATACATAAAAAAACCGAAAGATTCAGCCAAAAAAATCTTCCTAAGTTGGAGAAGGATTTTTATCAAATAATGTGTAGTGGGAAAAATCCTGCTCCTGCTTGCCCTAAGGCATCAAATAAGTAGAATGAATAAATATAAAATGGCGGCTGATGTTGTCGATACAAAAAAGGCCGTCTGAAAATGAGTGCAGCGAGTTTCGCTAAAACCATCAAACCCGAAAGTAACCCCCATGGAAAAAAAATTCTTAGACATCCTTGTTTGTCCTGTAACCAAAGGCAAACTCGAATACCATCAAGACAAACAGGAATTGTGGAGCCGGCAGGCGAAGCTGGCTTATCCGATTCGTGACGGCATCCCTTATATGTTGGAAAACGAAGCGCGCCCGTTGAGCGAAGAGGAACTGAAAGCATGACCGAATTTGTCGTATTGATTCCGGCGCGGTTGGATTCTTCACGTCTGCCGGGTAAGGCTTTGGCCGATATTCACGGTAAACCGATGGTTGTACGTGTTGCCGAACAAGCAGCGAAAAGTGAGGCTGCGCGTGTTGTCGTTGCCACCGACCATCTCGATATTCGGACAGTCTGTCAGGCGCACGGTGTCGAAGTGGTCATGACTTCCAATCAACATGAAAGCGGTACAACGCGCCTTGCCGAAGCGGCCAATACGCTGAAACTACCGCAGCATCTGATTGTCGTGAACGTACAAGGCGACGAGCCTTTAATCGATCCCGGACTCATCAACCGTACGGCTGAAGTTTTGGTTGAAAACAATGTGCAAATGGCGACGGCTGCCCACGAATTGCACGATTTTGACGAGTTTATGAATCCTAACGTTGTCAAAGCCGTCCTCGACAAAAACCGCAACGCCATCTATTTCAGCCGCGCCCCGATTCCTTTTCCGCGCGACGCCATGCGCGCCGAAAAACGCGAATTACCTTCAGAAACTGCCGTTTTGCGCCACATCGGCATTTATGCCTATCGTGCAGGTTTCTTGCAACGCTATTCCGAAATGGATGTTTCTCCTTTGGAAACCATCGAATCGCTGGAACAGTTGCGCGTCCTGTGGCACGGTTATCCGATTGCTGTTGAAATCACTCAAGAAGCCCCTGCCGCCGGTGTGGATACGCAGGAAGATTTGGACAGAGTACGTGTTGCGTTTAAAGCTTAAGGCCGTCTGAAAGGAAAAGACATGAATGATTTCCGCCATTTGAGCCGTGAAGAACAAAAATTGCTTGCCGACGTAGCGAAGCTGGTAAGAGAAGACGAGCAAGAATTTAACTATGACATGCTGAAAATAGAAGCGCCGGAGCAGGCCAGCGGCGAGTTTTGGTTCCGCATGGCAGAAATGCTCAGCACTTTGCCGCCCAACCAGTCGTTGGACTTGCGTATGAACGGCGGACGCTTGACCGTTGCCGTATCGATTTTGTCGGTATTGCTGCAAGATAATCTGGATGTTCCGCAGCTTTGGGCACAAAAAATCATTGCGCTCAACTATTTGGCTCATGGCCATCAAACCCGTGCAATCGGTCTGGCGCAGCAGCCTGACAAAGCGGCCGAAGCCAATGAGGAAGAATATTTGGCGAAAGCCTTATCGCAAAACTTGCTTTCCACTTTGAAAGACGCGATAGAGCGATTCCCTGAAGACGCATGGTTTATCGAAATGCGCGACGATGCATGGAAGCATTTCGGCCCGAAAGAGGCCGTCTGAAGTTTTGAACGATAAACACAAGCCGTGTAAAATTATCTGAACATTAAATCCGTCAACCAAAAGGACTCATCATGAAAGTATTATTGTTGGGCGCACCAGGCGCCGGCAAAGGCACACAGGCTCAATTCATCACTGCTGCATTCGGCATTCCTCAAATCTCTACCGGCGACATGCTCCGCGCTGCCATCAAAGCAGGCACTCCGCTGGGTTTGGAAGCAAAAAAAATCATTGATGAAGGCGGTTTGGTACGCGACGACATCATTATCGGCATGGTCAAAGAGCGCATTGCCCAAGACGACTGTAAAAACGGTTTCCTGTTTGACGGTTTCCCACGCACATTGGCACAAGCCGAAGCCATGGTTGAAGCCGGTGTGGATTTGGATGCCGTGGTTGAAATCGATGTGCCTGACAGCGTGATTGTCGACCGCATGAGCGGCCGCCGTGTGCATTTGGCTTCCGGCCGTACTTACCACGTTACCTACAATCCGCCTAAAGTCGAAGGCAAAGACGACGTAACCGGCGAAGATTTGATTCAACGCGACGACGACAAAGAAGAAACCGTGAAAAAACGCCTTGCCGTTTACCACGAGCAAACCGAAGTTTTGGTTGATTTCTACAGCAAACTGGAAGGCGAACACGCACCTAAATACATCAAAGTTGACGGCACTCAGCCGGTAGAAGCCGTGAAAGCCGAAGTATTGAAAGCTTTGGGCAAATAAGTTTTGCTAAAGTAAAATCATAAGGCCGTCTGAAAAAAAAATTTTCAGACGGCCTTTTCATATTATTGTATGTGGATCAACTGAATTTTTGTTCCAGTTCTTTTGCTAGAGTCCATCCTGCTGCTTCAAGTAATGCAACAGAAATAGTTGGTGCAACAACGCTGCCTAAGCCTGGAATTAATTTTGACAATTCTTTTGCTATTGTTTTTATGGGTTGTTTTAACATGGTATTTTTAATTGCAGCAATAGCCATTGCCTTGGCAGCTGCTTCGGTCATATTCCCACCAAAAACAGCACAAAGACTTGTGCACATGGTAGTCATTGTAACCATATCTGTAGCGATACCAAGTCCTGGGACGGGAACGGCATTACCTGTGGCAGCAGCAACTGCATGAGAATGGATAATTTTATGGCATTTTGATTCTTGAGCTGGTGTCATAGTTTTCTCGTAACAGATAAGATAAAAACGGTGCAATACTACGTTATTCGTAGTAAATAATCAAGAGAAATATACGAAATTCGTAACTTTGATTTTTAGGATAGAAGTTATGAATTTACAAGAAATTTTTACAAGGCGATTTAAGGAAGCAAGAAAAGCAAAAAATTTGACGCAGGAGAAGCTGGGACTGGCGATAGGATTAGATGAGTTTGTGGCAAGTACGCGTATTAATCGCTATGAGAAAGGAAATCATCAGCCTGATTTGAATACTTTGCAGAAAATTGCTGAAGTATTGGAAGTTCCACCAGCCTTTTTTTTCAGTGATGATGAATTTTCTGTAAAAATTTTAGATTTATATAAGAATAATTAAGGTGTGTTGTGATGAGGCCGTCTGAAAAAATATTTTCAGACGGCCTTTTGTGTACAAAAGCTGTTAAAATCGAAGCTATAACCGTTTATCCGCAGGCATCTTATGAATCCCTTGATCTCCGACTTCCAAACTCAGCAACAACGTACTCCCGTCATCGTCGCCCTCGATTTTGCCAACGAAAAAGATACGCTCGGATTTGTCCGCAATCTTGACCCGACACTGTGTCAAATCAAAATCGGCAAAGAGCTGTTTACCGCAACCGGCCGTAATTTAGCGGAAAGCTTAATCAATCAAGGTTTCAAACTTTTCCTCGATTTGAAATACCACGATATTCCCCACACAGTCGCTCAGGCCTGTAAAGTTGCCGCCGATATGGGCGTTTGGATGGTCGATATGCACGCCTCCGGTGGCCGCCGTATGATGGAAGCCGCAGCAGAAGCCGTTGCCGGATATCAAACCAAGCCGCTCTTGATCGGCGTAACGGTGTTGACCAGCATGGAACAAAGCGACTTGGCCGAAATCGGTTTGAACATCGCCCCTGAAGAACAAGTCATCCGCTTGGCGAAACTGGCGCAAAGTTCGGGCTTGGACGGCGTGGTATGTTCCGCCCAAGAAGCCGCACCGTTGCGCCGCGAATTGGGACAAGATTTTGTCTTGGTAACGCCCGGCATTCGTTTGGACGTTGCCGGCAATAACGACGACCAACGCCGCATCATGACACCGGCCGAAGCATTGGCGGCAGGCTCGACTTATCTGGTAATGGGCCGTCCGATAACCAAAGCTGCCGATCCGGTAGCCGTATTGCGCGAAGTGAACCGCGTGGTAAACCTTGAAGCAAACTGATTTTTAGGCGACCTTACAGGTTGAGGTCGTCTGAAAAAAACACAACGGAGGCAATATGCCCACCAAGTTCCAACAAGAAACCCTCAAATCTCGTTTTGCACAAGCCAAAGTCCTGGTTGTCGGCGATGTGATGCTCGACCGTTATTGGTTTGGCGATGTGTCCCGTATTTCGCCCGAAGCGCCCGTGCCGGTGGCGAAAATCGGACGTATCGACCAACGCGCGGGTGGCGCGGCAAACGTTGCGCGCAATATCGCCTCATTGGGCGGCAAAGCAGGGCTGTTGTCCGTAACCGGCGATGATGAAGCTGCGGATGCACTGGATGCGTTGATGGCGCAAGACGGTGTTTCTTCCTATCTGATGCGCGACAAGCAAATTGCGACTACTGTCAAACTGCGCGTTGTTGCTCGCAACCAGCAGCTTATCCGACTTGATTTTGAAGAGCCGCCTCATCGTGAGGTATTGGAACAAATCAAGCAGCAATACCGCGAAGTGTTGCCCGAATATGATGCCATTATTTTTTCAGATTACGGCAAGGGCGGCTTGTCGCATATTTCCGATATGATCGATTGGGCGAAACAGGCCGGTAAACCGGTTTTAATCGATCCTAAAGGCGACGATTACGAAAAATATGCCGGTGCTACGCTGATTACGCCGAATCGTGCAGAATTGAAAGAAGTGGTGGGCAGCTGGAAAAACGAAAACGATTTGACCGAAAAAGCCCAAAACCTGCGCCGTCATCTTGACTTGACCGCGATTTTGCTGACCCGAAGCGAAGAGGGCATGACCTTGTTCAATGAGGGTGAGCCGATTTATCAGCCTACACGGGCTCAAGAAGTCTATGATGTATCCGGTGCGGGCGATACCGTTATTGCCGGAGTGGGTTTGGGTTTGGCGGCAGGTTATACCATGCCCGAAGCGATGCACCTTGCTAATACAGCGGCAGGTGTTGTCGTGGCGAAACTTGGTACGGCGGTTTGCTCGTTTGCCGAATTGACCAAGGCATTGGAAGAGCAATAATGATTGTTTCAGACGGCCTTAAAATTCTAAATGCCTTCTGAAAATAGAGTTGGAAAATAATCCAGACAGACAAGTTTTTATTTTCAGACGGCATGATTTCTTCAAGGCCGTCTGAAAAATCAAAATAAAGGAAACTCATTATGACCATTATCGTAACAGGCGCGGCCGGCTTTATCGGCAGCAACATCGTTAAAGCACTTAACCAGCGCGGTATTACCGACATTGTTGCCGTCGACAATCTGAGCAAAGGCGAAAAATTTAAAAACCTTGCCGAGTGTGAAATTGCCCATTATCTCGATAAACACGAATTCATCCGCCAAGTGCGCGGCCATCTTCTGCCTTACGATAATATCGAAGCGGTTTTCCATCAAGGCGCATGTTCCGACACCATGAATCATGACGGCCTTTACATGATGGACAACAACTACCAGTACACGCTTGATCTCTTGGACTGGTGTCAGGATGAACGTATTCCGTTCCTTTATGCTTCCAGTGCCGCAGTGTACGGCAAGGGCGAAATCTTCCGCGAAGAGCGCGAATTGGAAAAACCGCTCAATGTATATGGCTACTCTAAATTCTTGTTTGACCAAGTATTGCGTCGTCGTATGAAAGAAGGTCTGACAGCCCAAGTTGTCGGCTTCCGCTACTTCAATGTTTACGGACAACAGGAACAACACAAAGGCCGTATGGCATCCGTCGCCTTCCACCATTTCCACCAATACCGCGAGCATGGTTATGTCAACCTGTTTGGCGCCAATGACGGCTACGGCAATGGCGAGCAAACACGCGACTTTGTCAGCGTCGAAGACGTGGCCAAAGTTAACCTTTACTTCTTCGACCATCCCGAGCTTTCAGGCATCTTCAATCTCGGTACAGGCCGCAGCCAACAGTTTAACGAACTTGCCGCCGCAACCGTCAACGCCTGCCGTGCAGCCGAAGGCAAGCCTGAAATGAGTTTGAAAGAGCTGGTTGAAGAAGAACTTATTCGCTATATTCCATTCCCAGATGCACTTAAAGGCAAATATCAGAGCTTCACTCAAGCGGATATTACCAAGCTGCGCGAAGCCGGGTATACAGAAGAATTTTTGGATGTAAAACAAGGCGTCAGCCGTTACGTGAAATGGATGCTGGAGAACTTGGTTTAAGTCCTTCTGATTTGAATGATGAGGCCGTCTGAAAAAGATTTTCAGACGGCCTCATCACTTTGGGAAATTTTAAAATGAGACCTTTGCAAAATTCCTTTTCCTCCCAACAGCCGAAATTCAAACACAAATTTTCGGCTGTTTTCGCCCCTAATTGTTCCTGATTCTACCCAAATGCCCCCTTAATCCACCTTGGATACCTGATTAATCAGGCATCCGAGCCACCTTTTAGGCAGCAATAGGCACATTTAGCCTGTTAGCCGCTTTCAACAGATTCAAACACATTGCCTTCAGATGGCTTTGCGCACTCACTTTAATCAGACCGAAATAGGCTACCTGGGTGTAGCGGGACTTACGGTGCAGCGTACCGAAGCTTTGTTCGACCACATAACGGGTCTTCGATAGATGTCGGTTACGTTTGGTTTGCGCTTCCGACAGCGGATG
>ERZ1699232.144-NODE-144-length-26058-cov-4.985307_pt1 | contig 26058 bp, 26 predicted proteins | sample MGYA00581529_ERZ1699232 | MGnify/ENA primary metagenome ERZ1699232 (study PRJEB42319, sample SAMD00040335) | human oral metagenome | material: saliva | host: Homo sapiens | study: EMG produced TPA metagenomics assembly of PRJDB4115 data set (Metgenomic analysis of...
CCTCCGTCATATTGAGCGTACACGTGTCATCCTTCACATCATTGATATGTCAGCTAGCGAAGGTCGTGATCCTTATGAGGATTATCTTGCCATCAATAAAGAGCTGGAGTCATACAATCTTCGCCTCATGGAGCGTCCACAGATTATCGTAGCCAACAAAATGGACATGCCTGAGAGTCAGGAAAATCTTGTAGAATTCAAGAAGAAATTAGCTGCAAACTATGATGAATTTGAAGAGTTACCAGCTATCTTCCCAATTTCCGGATTGACCAAGCAAGGGCTGGCAACGCTTTTGGATGCTACAGCTGAATTGTTAGACAAGACACCAGAATTCTTGCTCTATGACGAGTCAGATATGGAAGAAGAAGCCTACTATGGATTTGATGAGGAAGAAAAAGCCTTTGAAATTAGTCGTGATGACGATGCAACATGGGTACTTTCTGGTGAAAAACTCATGAAACTCTTTAATATGACCAACTTTGATCGTGACGAATCAGTCATGAAATTTGCTCGCCAGCTTCGTGGTATGGGGGTTGATTAAGCCCTTCGTTCGCGTGGTGCTAAAGATGGGGATTTGGTCCGCATTGGTAAATTTGAGTTTGAATTTGTAGACTAGGAGACTGGTATGGGAGATAAACCGATATCTTTCCGAGATGCGGATGGCAATTTTGTTTCCGCCGCAGACGTTTGGAATGAAAAGAAATTGGAAGAACTGTTTAATCGTCTCAATCCAAATCGTGCTCTAAGATTGGCACGAAACAAAAAAGACAATCCATCTTAAATAAGTAAGATAAAACTCTAATTATCAGTCAAGTTAACTGTAACAAATAGAAGATAAGATCGAGAAAGGGCAAAAATTCGTCCTTTCTTTTTACTTATAAATTATAGTGTATTGAAATAGAATATAAACAAATTGATTAGGGAATTCAAATCAAATGTCTAACAAGGCTCTAGAAGTTATGTTATTCTATTCTAGATTCAAAAAACTACACTTTTTCTGTTAAAAAAGAATTTTTTTACAAAAATGATTGGTTATTTAGTTTATTTATGCTATAATAGGAACAATTATTTTTAGGAGGTGCTAGTATGTCTTATTTGTTTGAGATATTACCGAGTTTATTGAGCGGTGCAAGCATGACTTTACAGGTGTTTGCACTGGTCTTGATTTTTTCTATTCCTTTGGGCGTTTTGATTGCCTTTGCCTTGCAAGTCCATTGGAAGCTCCTCCATCATCTGATTAGCATTTATATCTGGATTATGCGGGGCACACCCTTGCTCTTACAATTGATCTTTATCTATTATGTGCTCCCGAGTATTGGGATTCGTTTGGATCGCCTTCCTGCGGCCATTATTGCCTTTGTTCTAAATTATGCGGCTTACTTTGCTGAAATCTTCCGTGGGGGAATTGATACCATTCCTAAAGGTCAATATGAAGCTGCTAAGGTTTTGAAGTTTAGTCCCTTTGACACAGTTCGCTATATTATATTACCTCAGGTAACCAAGATTGTTCTTCCTAGCGTGTTTAATGAAGTTATGAGTTTGGTCAAGGATACCTCTCTGGTCTATGCTCTAGGTATTTCTGACCTTATCTTGGCTAGTCGAACAGCTGCCAACCGTGATGCTAGCCTGGTTCCTATGTTCTTGGCAGGAGCCATTTACTTGATTTTGATTGGTATTGTGACCATTCTTGCCAAAAAAGTTGAGAAGAAGTATAGTTACTATAGATAGGAGGCAGCCATGTTAGAATTACGAAATATCAATAAGGGATTTGGTGAAAAGCAAATTTTGTCCAATTTTAGTTTAAGAATTCCTGAAAAGCAAATCCTGGCTATCGTTGGGCCTTCTGGTGGAGGTAAGACAACTCTCTTACGTATGCTTGCGGGTCTTGAAACCATTGATTCAGGGCAAATCTTTTATAATGGAGAACCTTTAGAACTGGATGAACTGGAGAAGCGGAATCTACTGGGATTTGTATTTCAAGATTTTCAACTGTTTCCTCATTTATCAGTTCTAGATAATTTGACTTTATCGCCTGTGAAAACAATGGGAATGAAGCAGGACGAGGCTGAGAAGAAGGCGCGTGGTCTATTAGAACAGTTAGGACTAGCTGGTCATGCAGACGCCTATCCTTTCTCACTATCTGGTGGCCAAAAGCAGCGTGTAGCCTTGGCGCGTGCTATGATGATTGATCCAGCAATCATTGGCTACGATGAACCAACTTCTGCTCTGGATCCAGAATTGCGCTTGGAAGTGGAAAAACTGATCTTGCGAAATAGAGAACTTGGAATGACGCAGATTGTCGTTACTCATGATTTACAATTCGCTGAAAACATCGCAGATCAGATTCTCAAGGTTGAGCCCAAGTAGGAGGTGCCGATGACTAATAAGAAAATTGCTTTAGTATTGGTTTCTCTCCTGACTCTTTTTTTAACAGCTTGTACTCAAAAGGCTAGTGATCCAAAGCAGGATAACTGGGATAAATATCAAGAGCAGGGGAGTATAACCATTGGTTTTGATAATACCTTTGTACCCATGGGTTTTGAAGAAAAGAATGGCCAATATACAGGCTTTGATATTGACTTAGCACAAGCTGTCTCTGAAAAATTAGGTTTTAAGGTTCAATTTCAACCAATCGACTGGGATATGAAGGAGACGGAACTGCAAAATGGGACCATTGATGCCATCTGGAATGGCTATTCTGCCACTGATGAACGCCGAGAAAAGGTTGCCTTTAGCATTCCTTATATGGAAAATCAGCAAGTTCTGGTTGCGAAGAAAGGCCAGCAAATTCATTCAGTAGAGGATATGAAGGATAAGACCTTGGGATCCCAAGCTGGTTCTTCTGGTTATTTAGACTTTGAAGATCAGCCAGACTTATTGAAAAATCGTGTCAAAGACCAGAAGGCAAATCAATACCAGAGTTTCAATGAAGCCCTGATTGATTTGAAGAATGACCGTATTGATGCCTTGTTGATTGACCGAGTGTATGCTAATTACTATCTTCAGTCTGAAGGAATATTAAATGACTATAATGTCTTTTCAGCTGGATTTGAGAGTGAATCTTTTGCTGTAGGTGTCAGACCTGCTGACAAAAGATTACTGCAAGCTTTAAATCAATCCTTTGTTGAACTACATCAAGAAGGGAAGTTCCAGGAAATCAGCCAAAAATGGTTTGGAGAAGATGTAGCAACCAAAGAAGTGAAAAGTAGAGATTGAGTTTTTACTCAGTCTTTTTTTGCATCAAAAAATCCTCTGGCAAATACCAGAGGATAAGAGTTTATTTCATTGTTGGGAAGAGTAATACGTCGCGGATAGTAGTTGTATCAGTGAGGAGCATGCAGAGACGGTCGATACCGATTCCCAAACCACCTGTTGGTGGCATACCATATTCAAGGGCTTCGATATAGTCGTAGTCGATACCTGTCGCTTCATCGTCACCAAGTTCTTTGGCTTTAGCTTGGGCTTCAAAACGGCTAAGTTGATCGATTGGGTCGTTGAGCTCAGTAAAGGCATTACCGTACTCCTTAGTCATGATGAAGAGTTCGAAACGGTCAGTAAAGCGCTCATCTTCAGGATTTTTCTTAGCAAGTGGAGATACAGCTACTGGATGTCCATAGACAAAGGTTGGTTGGATTAAAGTTTCTTCAACAAACTCTTCAAAGAAGGCGTTGATAATGTGGCCAACTTCAGTGTAGTGTTTTTCAACAGGGACTTTCTTCTCAGCAGCGATAGCTTTGGCTTCTTCAAAAGTCATGTCTTTCCAGAAATCGACACCTGTAATTTCCTTGATAGCATCCACCATATGAACACGTTTAAATGGTTCATTGATTTTGATTTCAGTACCTTGATAGTTAACTGGACCATCGCCTTTAACTGATTTAGCAGCGTGTTGGATAATACCTTCAGTCAAGTCCATGATATCTTGGAAGTCTGCATAAGCTTGGTAAACTTCGATAGAAGTAAACTCAGGGTTATGAGTAGCATCCATTCCTTCGTTACGGAAGATACGACCAATTTCATAGACGCGTTCCATACCACCAACGATAAGGCGTTTCAAGTGAAGCTCAGTCGCGATACGAAGCACCATGTCAATGTTTTGAGCATTGTGGTGAGTGATAAATGGACGAGCAGCAGCACCACCAGCTTCATTGTGAAGAACAGGTGTTTCAACTTCTAGGAAACCTTTTTGATCAAGATAACGACGAATTTCAGAGATGATTTTTGAGCGAGTAACAAAGCGTTCAAAGCTTTCACGGTTAGAAATCAAATCAAGGTAACGTTTACGGTAAATAGTTTCAACGTCTGTTAAACCGTGGAATTTTTCTGGAAGCGGACGAAGGGCTTTAGACAAGTGTGTGATATGAGTAGCTTTGATAGAGAGTTCTCCCATATCTGTACGCATAACTTCACCTTCGACACCAAGGAAGTCTCCTAAGTCAGCCTTTTTAAAGATTTCGTAGTTTTCTTCACCGACAGCATCTTTACGAACGTAGATTTGAATCTGGCCTTCGCGGTCTTGAAGGTGGGCAAAACCTACTTTACCTTTACCACGTTTGGTTACCAAGCGTCCTGCGATAGTAGCTGTTTCGTTTTTATCATGTAATTGTTCTTTATCGAGATCAGCATATTTATCTTTTAATTCTTGTGAATTTGCAGTGCGTTCAAAGCGTTTTCCGAAAGGATCGATTCCTTGTTCACGGAGCGCAGCCATTTTTTCACGGCGAACGATCTGCTGGTCATTTAGTTCTTCCATATGTTCTGTTGACATGGGATCCTCCTAGTTTTACTCAAAATTGAATACGATGAGTCATTTTTTGCGATACTCCCATTTTATCATAAATATCCAAGAAATTCACGGATAATCTTTAAAAACTAAAAAGAACTTGACACTAAAATCAAGTTCTTTATTGATAAGAGGTATCATTCCACGTATCAAGAGTGAATTTTTCAAAATCATGGGTTTCTAAAATTGTTAGGCTGGCATTTGCTAGACCGCCATCTTTACGAAGAAGTGGCTCTTTATAACCTAGGAGAGTACGAAGACTGGCAGTAAGATTGGCACCGTGACCGACAATTAGAATACGCTCAGCTGGACTATCTTTTAATGATTTGATAAATTGGATGGTTCGTTGCGTGGTGCTATAAAGGGATTCAGCTCCGAACATTTGAGTGTCAAATTTAGCAAGATTAGAACGGAAAGCTCTGATTTGTTGCGGGTAAATAGCTTCCAAGGTTGCAATTTTCAAACCTTCCAACTTCCCCAGCTGCCATTCACGAAGATTAGAAACACTTTCTAAAGGACAGGGGCTCTGGAGTTGACTTTGGATAATCTCAGCAGATTTGACCGCTCGAGGTAAATCACTTGAATAAACCTGATCAAAAGGAATCTCCTTGAGATACTGGCCAAGTTGTTTTAGGGTGTCAATGGATTCAGGAAGAAGGGGAGAGTCTCCACTAGCACCTTGAAAGCGTCCTTCTTGGTTCCAGAGGGTACGACCGTGGCGGACAAAGTAGAGTTTCATTACTTACTGTCCTCCAAGATATCTGCAAAGTCAGCCTTTACAAAGCTAGCCAGGTCTTGTGGCGCGACGATAATGCTGTGACCAACTTCGCCTGCAGAGACAATCATTTGATCCAAGTCTAGAGCAATCTTATCGATAAAAATGGGGTAATTGTGTTTCTGACGAATGCCAACTGGATTATTGGCTCCATGAATGTAACCAGTTATTTTTTCCAAGTCCTTTTGGGGAATCATGCTCACTTTTTTATTGCCAGAAATTTTAGCTAGTTTCTTTTCAGACAAGTGTTGGGTGATAGGGACAATTCCGATAATCGGTCCTGTCTTGTCTCCCAAAAGAGCCAAGGTTTTAAAAATCTGATTTTGTTCATAACCTTGAGGAAGCTCTCCTTCCAGGGCATTGATTTGAATCCCCTGATGTGGGATACCTGCTTTAGACAGGATTTGTTCCACCAATGTTTTTTTGATTTTAACTTTTTTTGCCATTATTTATACTTATCCTCCAATTGGCTCATCCAAATACCAAGCCAGATTCCCAGTGCAAAGAAGAAGGCGATGATGACATATCCGACAGGAGAAAGGCCTGTGTATTGGATACTCTCAGCGTTTCCTGCATTTGGAATCAAAATCAAAAGGGTACTTGATAGGACGATACCGATGATGAAATGATAGACGCGTGAGTGGTAGTTGTTTAGGGCATAATCCATCAATTTTGAAAAAATGATGAGAGTTGCACCTGCACCGATTCCAATTGGGAAAAAGGTTCCCAAGAGGTCAAAGGTTTTAAAACCAGTCAACATAGGAGCATAGAGGCCCAAAATCAAAAGTAGGTTTGATGGACTGAGGCCAGGCACCAATACGCCAAGAGCCAGCAGTGCACCAGCTAGGACGAAATTAAGAAAGCTGGCATTTAAGGTTCCAACGACAAAATTTAAGGCATAGAGTCCTAATCCAGAAATGATAAAGGTTGTCCAGAACCAAGCCAAATCAATCTTGTCTCGTTCAGATTCTCGAGTTGATTCCTTGAGGAGGCTAGGAACTGTACCAATGATGGCGCCCGCAAAGCTCCATAAGACAAAGACCTGATAATTTTCAAGCAGGTATTCAATCGGGTAAGAAAATAAGCCGATTCCCAGAAGCATACCAATGGCAACTGGTATAAAATACAAAACATTTTCTTTAAAGTCTTTAAAGGGATGGGCCAGAAATCCAATCATTCGTTCATAGATTCCTAAGATTGCTGCTAGAACCCCTCCGGAAATTCCCGGTAAGATAAATCCAAGAGCAATGACAATCCCTTTAATAACACGTGCTAACCATGAAAGCATATTTTTCCTCCAACTATTTCTATTTCAAAAAATCCTTACTATATTGTATCACAATCAAACACAAAAAGAAAAAGCAAATGATAAACAAATGCTTTTAAGGTTTTAAAAAGAGTTTTCTAAAGGTTTCTTCTTTGTTTTTTAAGGAAGAGATGACGTTGATATCCAAATCGTGGTCAAAGCCCGCAATTTTTCCTTTAGAAGTGTACTGGTGGATATCGTAATCTAAATCAGTCTTAGGAGTTGCCTCGTAAAATCCTGAGTCAGAACCATAAGAAGGAATCCAAACAGACGTAAACTTGTCAGTATCAATACTGTGTTCTTCCATGAAGTAAACCCCAACATAGATTCCGATATTCTTAGCACCTAGTGATTCTAGCTTTGCCCGAAAGGCTTCAACCCCTTCGTTCATATTGGACATGGTTTTGTCTTCCACATCTAGCCAATAGTAGCTAGGGCTGTATGGAGATGAAGCGTTATAAAAAACTTCAGCGGCCTTTTCCATTTCTTGGACACTTTTTCCAGCTACAAAGGCATAGACACCAACTGGGACATTTCGTTTTTGAAACTCGGTAATATGGGTTTTAAAGGCCTTATCTACCCCATTAACAAAGGAAGCATCGTTTTCTTTTGAAGATTGAGCGCCACTATGGACGCGAACGATAGCTCCAGAAATGTTTTGAGACAGAGTATCGTAATTAATTTCCTCAGGACGCTGCCAACCAGAAACATCAATCACCGGTTTATCTATATTATGTAGTGCTTGTGTCTCTACTTGGGCGATATTGGATTTTGTTTTTACGGGATGGTCTTCAAAACGAGGGCGATTCAGGATTAAAATGAAAATTATAATCCCAAAAAAACTAAATAAAATAAGCGGATTAATTTTCTTTCTCATATCTCATAATTTTACCTTAAAAATGGGAAAAAATCAAAAAAAACACTCAAAAAATGGGTTAAGGAAGGACTTTAGAGTATTTTTTCATTCAAGAGCGCGGAATGATTTGAAATATGGTATAATAAAAGGGAATTTCTACAGAAAAGAGAAGATTATGTCAAATTATGCCATTATTTTAGCAGCGGGTAAAGGAACTCGCATGAAATCGGATTTGCCAAAAGTTTTGCACAAGGTTGCGGGTATTTCTATGCTAGAACATGTTTTCCGTAGTGTGGGAGCTATCCAACCTGAAAAGACAGTCACAGTTGTCGGACACAAGGCAGAATTGGTTGAGCAGGTCTTGGCTGGACAGACAGAATTTGTGACTCAATCTGAACAGTTAGGAACGGGTCATGCAGTTATGATGACAGAGCCTATTTTAGAAGGTTTATCAGGTCACACCTTGGTCATCGCAGGAGATACTCCATTAATTACAGGTGAAAGCTTAAAAAACTTGATTGATTTCCACATCAATCATAAAAATGTTGCCACTATCTTGACTGCTGAAACGGATAATCCTTTTGGTTATGGACGAATTGTTCGTAATGATAATGCAGAGGTTCTTCGCATTGTTGAACAGAAGGATGCTACAGATTTTGAAAAGCAAATCAAGGAAATCAACACTGGAACATATGTTTTTGATAATGAGCGTTTGTTTGAGGCTTTGAAAAATATCAATACCAACAATGCTCAAGGAGAATACTATATTACAGATGTTATTGGAATTTTCCGTGAAGCTGGTGAAAAAGTTGGTGCTTATACTTTGAAAGATTTTGATGAGAGTCTTGGCGTAAATGACCGTGTAGCTCTTGCGACTGCTGAGTCGGTTATGCGTCGTCGCATCAATCATCAGCACATGGTCAATGGTGTTAGCTTTGTCAATCCAGAAGCAACTTATATTGATATTGATGTCGAGATCGCTCCTGAAGTTCAAATTGAAGCCAATGTTATCTTGAAGGGGCAAACGAAAATTGGTGCTGAGACTGTTTTGACAAATGGAACTTATGTGGTGGATAGCACTATCGGAGCAGGAGCTGTTATTACCAACTCTATGATTGAGGAAAGTAGTGTTGCAGACGGTGTGACAGTCGGTCCTTATGCCCACATTCGTCCAGGTTCAAGTCTGGGTGCCCAAGTCCATATTGGAAACTTTGTTGAGGTTAAAGGTTCTTCTATCGGCGAGAATACTAAGGCTGGTCATTTGACGTATATCGGAAACTGTGAAGTGGGTAGCAAGGTTAATTTTGGTGCAGGAACCATTACAGTCAACTATGACGGCAAAAACAAATACAAGACAGTCATCGGTAACAATGTCTTTGTTGGTTCAAATTCAACCATTATTGCGCCAGTTGAGTTAGGTGACAATTCCCTCGTTGGAGCTGGTTCAACTATTACTAAAGATGTTCCAGCGGATGCCATTGCTATTGGTCGCGGTCGTCAGGTTAATAAAGACGAATATGCAACACATCTTCCTCATCATCCTAAGAATCAGTAGGAGCCTATCATGGAATTTGAAGAAAAAACACTAAGCCGTAAAGAAATCTATCAAGGACCAATATTTAAACTGGTACAAGATCAGGTTGAATTACCAGAAGGTAAAGGAACTGCCCAACGAGATTTAATTTTCCACAATGGAGCTGTCTGTGTTTTAGCAGTAACGGATGAGCAAAAACTCATCTTGGTGAAGCAGTACCGCAAGGCCATTGAGACAGTCTCTTACGAAATTCCAGCTGGAAAACTGGAAGTAGGAGAAAACACAGACCCTGTCGCAGCAGCCCTGCGTGAATTAGAAGAAGAAACAGCCTATACAGGGAAATTAGAACTCTTGTACGATTTTTATTCAGCCATTGGCTTTTGTAATGAAAAGTTAAAACTATACCTAGCAAGCGATTTGAAAAAGGTGGAAAATCCGCGTCCGCAGGATGAGGATGAAACCTTGGAAGTTCTTGAAGTGAGTCTAGAAGAAGCCAAGGAATTGATCCAACTAGGTCATATCTGTGATGCCAAGACAATTATGGCTGTTCAGTATTGGGAATTGCATAAAAAATAGAGGAGGTCAGTATGGGTAAACCTTTATTAACGGATGAAATGATTGAAAGAGCTAATAGAGGCGAAAAAATTTCAGGTCCTCCTTTACTTGATGATGAGGAGACTAAGATTTTACCAACCTCTTCTTCCCGTTTTGGTTATGCCAATCCTAAGGGGCATGGTTTTAGCCAGGAAACCTTGAAGATTCAGGTCGAACCGTCTATTCATAAAAGCCGTCGCATTGAAAATACCAAGAGAAATGTCTTCAATTCTAAATTGAATAAAATCTTATTTGCAGTCATCTTTCTCTTGATTTTGCTTGTCTTAGCAATGAAACTGTTGTAATAGAAAAGGAATTGAAATGAAAATAGGAATTATTGCGGCTATGCCAGAAGAACTGGCTTATTTGGTCCAGCATTTAGAAAATGCCCAAGAGCAAGTTGTTTTGGGGAATACCTATCACACAGGAACCATTGCCTCTCATGAAGTCGTTCTTGTAGAAAGTGGAATTGGTAAAGTCATGTCTGCTATGAGTGTGGCGATTTTGGCAGATCATTTCCAAGTGGATGCTTTGATTAATACGGGATCTGCTGGGGCAGTAGCAGAGGGTATCGCTGTTGGGGATGTTGTGATTGCTGACAAATTAGCCTATCATGATGTGGATGTCACAGCTTTTGGCTATGCTTATGGACAAATGGCGCAACAACCGCTTTATTTCGAATCAGATAAAAACTTTGTCGCTAAAATTCAGGAGAGTTTATCTCAATTGGACCAGAACTGGCATCTTGGTTTGATTGCCACAGGAGATAGTTTTGTTGCAGGAAATGACAAGATAGAAGCGATTAAATCTCATTTCCCAGATGTTTTGGCTGTTGAGATGGAGGGGGCAGCTATTGCTCAGGTAGCGCATGCTCTGAATCTTCCAGTCTTAGTTATCCGAGCTATGAGTGACAATGCCAACCATGAAGCTAACATCTCTTTTGATGAGTTTATTATCGAAGCTGGACGTCGCTCTGCCCAAGTCTTGTTAGCTTTTTTGAAGGCCTTAGATTAAGTGGAAATTTGACAGTTTTTCTAGCTTATGATAAGATTTAAGTAAAGAAAAGCTAGAAAACGTTTCAGAGGATATTATGAGTATTGAAATGACCGTCAGTGAGATTGCAGAGGTCTTAGGGTTATCTCGCCAAGCAATCAATAACCGTGTCAAAGAATTACCAGAAGAAGACACAGATAAAAATGACAAAGGGGTAACAGTAGTTACCAGAAGTGGCTTGATTAAGCTTGAAGAAATCTATAAAAAAACGATTTTTGAAGATGAGCCTGTCAGTGAAGATGTCAAGCAACGTGAGCTGATGGAGATTCTGGTTGATGAAAAGAATGCTGAAATTCTTCGTCTCTATGAACAATTAAAAGCCAAGGATCGTCAGTTATCAGAAAAAGACGAGCAGATGCGTATCAAAGACCGTCAGATTGCTGAGAAAGACAAACAACTCGATCAGCAGCAGCAATTGACTCTTCAAGCTATGAAGGATCAAGAAAATCTCAAGCTAGAGCTGGACCAAGCAAAAGAAGAAGTCCAATCAACTAAGAAAGGCTTTTTTGCTCGTTTATTTGGAGGATAATCAAGGAGCTGTTTAGGTTAAGTGCTAACCTGATGGCTTCTTTTGTTTCTAAGTAGTATAGTTGCTTAAGTAAAATAAGAGTATAGGAGAGGTATAGAATGGAAAAATTAGAAGATTACATTGCTTTTGACTTAGAATTTAATCAGCACGAAGGACAAACACACCTAATTCAAGTATCGGCAGTGCGTTTTAGAGATGGTCAGGAAATCGATGCCTATGATTCCTATGTTCATACCAATGTGCCCTTAAAAAGTTTTATCAATGGTTTGACAGGGATTACGGCTGATACCTTAAAAGATGCTCCTCCAGTGGAGAATGTTATAAAAGAATTCCAAGAGTTTGTGGGTTCGTTGCCGATGGTAGGCTACAACGCTACTAAAAGTGATCTGCCTATTCTGGCGGAGCATGGTTTAGACTACAGCCAGCAGTACAAGGTAGATCTGTATGATGAAGCTTTTGAACGTCGGAGTTCGGATTTACATGGTATTGCTAATCTTAAATTGCAAACTGTTGCCTCATTTCTTGGATTTCAAGGTCAGTCTCATAATAGCTTAGAGGATGCTCGTATGACAGCGCGTGTTTACGAGTCCTTCCTAGAGTCGGATCAAGCTAGAGAATTATTAGGAACAGAAAGTAGCCTATCAAACAATCTTTTTGGAGGCTTGGATTTGTCTCAATTATTTGACTAGGAGTGCCTATGAAACCTGAAAAACCTAAAAATCTAGGTTTTAAGCAGATATACTTTAATCTAGATAAAATACTCTTTCTCTTTTTCTTGATATTCATGATGATTGAGTTTGTCTGGTTACCATCAAATTCTTGGATTGCTGGACTTTTGCTCCGACAGACAGGCTATCTCTTTCTATCTTACAACAATATTTTTGCCATTATAACGGGCTCACCCTTTGTTAGTCTTGCTTTATTTGTTCTGGTAATTGTTAATTTACTAATTGCCTATTACCAGATAGGGCTTCTCTTTATCGGAGCTCGACACCTCCTCTATCACGAAAGGAGGACCTTGCTAGAGTACAGTCGCAAGGTCTTTCGTCAAAGTTTCTTATTTATGAGACAAGTGACGATTTCAAAAATGGCCTTTATTTTCTTTTATGTCATGATGCTCTTTCCATTGATTCGAAAGATTTTAAAGATTTACTATCTCAATAAAATTGTCATTCCGGACTTTATAGTTGATTATGTGGAAGACAAGTATTGGCTTGTAGGTATAGTGGTTACTATTCTTGCCTTGATACTGTTTTACATTTCAGTACGTTTGATGTTTGCCCTACCTCAGCTTTTATTTGAGAAAAAAACAGTCAAAGAAGCTGTCAGATACAGTCTAGAGAAGACAAGAAAGCACTCCTGGTTTTATACTTGGAACTTGCTTTGGATTGTCGTCAAAACCTACCTATTTTTCATTCTTTTATTGATTCCAATATTAGCAAGTCAGGCACTGATGGATGGTCTGACTCATAAGGAATCTCTTGTACTGGGAATTATCAACTTTGTTTTAATAAAGAATTTCCACTATATAGTCTTGACTTACTTTCTCATTAAGTTTGTTTCCTTCATAACAGGAGAAGAACTTGAAATCACACCAAGGAGAAAGAAAGACCACTGGATGAGATGGGGAGTGATGGGCTGTGCTACTATCTTTTTCGCTCTTGAGGGTTATGTTTATTTAGAAGCTCCAGTCGCCAATAAACCTTTAATTATCTCTCACAGGGGAGTATCTAATAAGAATGGTGTCCAAAATACAGTCCAATCTTTAGAAAGGACAGCCCAACTAAGTCCAGACTTTGTTGAGACGGATGTTCAGGAAACCAAAGATGGCCAGTTTGTCATGATGCATGATGCCAATATCAAGAATCTGACAGGAGTCAATGCCAATCCCCAAGATTTAACCTTAGATGAATTAACTAAACTCGATATTTCAGAAAATGGTTATCATAGCAAGGTGTCTAGTTTTGATGACTATCTCAACAAAGCCAATGAATTGCATCAAAAACTCCTCATTGAGATAAAAACCAGTCGAAAAGACAGCCCAGATATGATGAAACGCTTTATGGAAAAATATGGAACTGTTCTTAAGCAGAATGGTCACCAAATGCAATCCTTGGACTACCATGTGATTGACCAGATTTTATCCTACGATTCACAAATTCCAGTCTATTTCATCCTACCTTACAATAGTATTTTTCCAAGAACCAAGGCCACAGGTTATACTATGGAGTATTCAACCTTAGATGAGAATTTTGTCAATAAGCTTTGGAATACCGATCAGAAATTGTACGTTTGGACCATTAATAGTTCAGAGTCCTTTGATAAATCTGTTCAGTTAGGAGCTGATGGCATGATAACAGATGACTTGGAAATGATTCAAGAGCAAGTTACCATTGCCCAAGAAGATCCAGAGTATACGGATTTACTGTTCAAACAGGCCATGGAATTTTTTAATTTTTAGTAATAATACTCAATGAAAATCAAAGAGCAAACTAGGAAACTAGCCACAGGATGTACTTGAGTACGGCAAGTCGACGTTGACATGGTTTGAATTTGATTTTCTAAGAGTATAAAAAAGAGGTTGAGCCAAAAAACACCTCTAAAATAGCAAAAAAACGAGCATTGTATCAGTTGGAGATGCTCGTTTTCATTTGGAAGCTAGTTTTTGCCCAGCCTCATTCTTCTGGCTATTGATTGCTTTTATTTTCTGAAGTTGGAGTATTGGGTTGTTTTTCATTTTCAGTGGTAGCTTTACTTGGAGCAGGAGTAGTAGAGTCCTGAGTTGCTGTTTTCTGCTCTTCTTTTTTCTCTTCCTTGACACTAGATTGTGGTGTTTCTTCTTGCGGTGTTTTTTCTTGAGAAGTGTTATTTTCCTTATTGGGACGAGTGTTTTCCTGAGGGGCTTCCTTTTGAATTTCTTTGACAATTGTTGTCGTCTGGCTTGTCGTAGGTTCTTTTTTAGTATTTTTGTTATTATCCAAGGCGTTCATGATAGTGATACTTGCGGTAATCAAGCCAAGGATACTACCAATAGTAGCAACGGTTTTTTGAAAGACTGTAAAGCCTTTTTTGATGTGTTCTGTTTTTGGTTTTGAAGTTCTACGATAATTAGACATGCATTCTCTCCTTTAATTAAAATTTATTATACCGCATTTCTTTAAAAAAATCTTAAAAAAAGAGGAATTGCCTATTCTTGTCGCAGGCTCCGTTTCATGATACAATAGAAAGAGTGATTTTAGAAAGCGTGAGAAAACATGATTTACTTTGATAATTCAGCGACGACCAAGCCCTATCCTGAAGCACTTGAAACCTATATGCAGGTGGCTTCAAAAATTTTAGGAAATCCATCTAGTCTCCATCGTTTGGGAGACCAGGCAACACGAATCTTAGATGCTTCCCGCCAACAGATTGCAGATTTAATCGGTAAGAAAAGCGATGAAATCTTTTTTACCTCTGGTGGGACAGAAGGAGATAATTGGGTCATCAAGGGTGTGGCCTTTGAAAAAGCCAAGTTTGGCAAGCACATCATCGTATCAGCCATTGAACATCCAGCAGTCAAAGAGTCAGCCCTCTGGTTGAAAAGTCAAGGATTTGAAGTGGATTTTGCTCCAGTTGATGAGAAAGGATTTGTGGATGTTGAGGCTCTAGGAGCTTTGATACGACCTGATACAATCCTAATTTCTGTCATGGCTGTAAACAATGAAATCGGCTCTATCCAGCCCATTGAGGCTATTTCAGAACTCTTGGCAGACAAGCCGACTATTACTTTCCACGTTGATGCTGTTCAGGCACTTGCTAAGATTCCAACTGAAAAGTATCTGATAGAACGAGTGGATTTTGCGACCTTCTCTAGTCATAAGTTTCATGGTGTCCGAGGTGTTGGTTTTGTCTATATAAAGTCTGGCAAGAAGATTACGCCTCTTTTAACAGGTGGTGGTCAGGAGCGTGATTATCGTTCGACAACTGAAAATGTAGCAGGGATTGCAGCGACAGCCAAGGCCCTCCGCTTGTCTATGGAAAAGTTAGATATCTTTACGAGCAAGACAGGGCAGATGAAATCTGTTATTCGCCAAGCTCTTCTGGACTATCCAGATATTTTTGTCTTTTCAGATGAGGAAGACTTTGCCCCTCATATCCTGACTTTTGGAATCAAAGGTGTTCGTGGTGAAGTTATCGTTCACGCCTTTGAAAACTATGATATTTTCATTTCAACGACCTCTGCTTGTTCGTCCAAGGCTGGGAAACCTGCCGGCACCTTGATTGCCATGGGAGTGGATAAGGATAAGGCCCAGTCAGCAGTTCGTCTGAGTCTTGACCTAGAAAATGATATGAGTCAGGTCGAGCAGTTTTTAACCAAGCTAAAATTAATTTACAATCAAACTAGAAAAGTAAGATAGGAGCATTTATGCAGTATTCAGAAATTATGATTCGCTACGGAGAATTATCAACCAAACACAAAAATCGTATGCGTTTCATCAATAAACTTCGCAATAATATTTCAGACGTTTTGTCTATCTATCCCCAAGTAAAAGTGACAGCAGATCGCGACCGTGCCCACGCTTACCTCAATGGAGCTGATTACACCGCAGTAGCAGAATCGCTCAAACAAGTATTTGGAATTCAAAACTTCTCTCCTGTTTATAAGGTTGAAAAGTCTGTGGAAGTTCTTAAATCTGCTGTCCAAGAGATTATGAAAGAAACTTACAAGGAAGGAATGACCTTTAAAATCACTGGTAAGCGTAGCGACCACACCTTTGAGCTTGATAGTCGTGAACTCAATCAAACTCTTGGTAGTGCTGTTTTCAAGGCTATTCCAAACGTGAAAGCTCAGATGAAAAATCCAGATATTAATCTTCAGGTTGAGATTCGTGAGGAAGCGGCTTATATTTCCTATGAAACCTTTCGTGGAGCAGGAGGATTACCTGTGGGAAGTTCTGGTAAAGGCATGCTCATGTTGTCAGGAGGAATTGATTCACCTGTGGCGGGTTATCTAGCTCTTAAACGAGGGGTAGATATTGAGGCAGTTCACTTTGCTAGCCCACCTTACACGAGTCCTGGTGCCCTTAAAAAAGCTCAAGATTTGACTCGTAAATTGACCAAGTTTGGCGGAAATATCCAGTTTATCGAAGTGCCTTTTACAGAGATTCAAGAAGAAATTAAGGCTAAAGCGCCAGAAGCCTATCTTATGACCTTGACACGCCGTTTTATGATGCGGATTACCGATCGTATTCGTGAGGAACGAAATGGTTTGGTTATCATCAATGGGGAAAGTCTTGGTCAAGTAGCTAGTCAGACCTTGGAAAGCATGCAGACTATCAACGCTGTGACCAGCACTCCAATCATTCGTCCTGTGGTTACTATGGATAAGTTGGAAATCATTGACATCGCCCAAGCAATCGATACCTTTGATATTTCTATCCAGCCTTTTGAAGACTGCTGTACGATTTTTGCACCTGACCGTCCTAAGACAAATCCTAAAATTAAAAATGCAGAGCAGTATGAAAAACGGATGGATGTTAAGGGCTTAGTTGAGCGAGCAGTGGCAGGGATTATGATTACTGAGATTACACCTCAAACTGAAAAAGATGAAGTCGATGACTTAATTGACAATCTGCTTTAATTCAGAAAATCCAAAAGAATTTAGAAAAATAAGTGAAAAAGTTAGTTTTTAATCCGAAAATGGAAGCAAAACTGACTTTTTTTCTATTTTTATGATATAATAAGATAAAATTTTGAATATAGAGAGTTTTCTGACAATGAATCAATCCTACTTTTATTTAAAAATGAAAGAACACAAACTCAAGGTTCCTTACACTGGTAAGGACCGCCGTGTACGTGTTCTTCTTCCTAAAGATTATGAGAAAGATACGGATCGTTCCTATCCTGTGGTTTACTTTCATGACGGGCAAAATGTCTTTTATAGTAAAGAATCCTTTATTGGTCACTCATGGAAGATTATTCCAGCTATTAAACGAAATCCTGATATCAGTCGCATGATTGTCGTTGCTATTGACAATGATGGCATGGGGCGGATGAATGAGTATGCGGCTTGGAAGTTCCAAGAATCTCCTATTCCAAGCCAGCAGTTTGGTGGTAAGGGTGTGGAGTATGCCGAGTTTGTTATGGAGGTGGTCAAACCTTTTATCGATGAGACCTACCGTACCAAAGCTGACCGCCAGCATACGGCTATGATTGGGTCCTCACTAGGAGGAAATATTACCCAATTTATCGGCTTGGAATACCATGACCAAATTGGTTGTCTAGGGGTCTTTTCATCTGCAAACTGGCTCCACCAAGAATCCTTTAATCGCTATATCGAGCGCAAGAAACTATCGCCTGACCAGCGGATTTTCATCTATGTAGGAACAGAGGAAGCAGATGATACAGACAAGATCTTGATGGCTGGCAATATCAAACAAGCCTATATTGACTCGTCGCTTCGCTATTACCATGATTTGATTGCTGGGGGAGTTCATCTGGATAATCTTGTCTTGAAAGTTCAGTCTGGTGCTATCCACAGTGAAATCCCTTGGTCGGAGAACTTACCAGACTGTCTGAGATTTTTTGCAGAAAAATGGTAAGTTAAGAAAGGAGAAAGCCAATGCATATTGAAAACCTTAGCCACTGGAGTGGTCACCTCAACCGTGAAATGTACCTCAACCGTTATGGGCATGCTGGGATTCCAGTTGTGGTCTTTGCTTCATCAGGTGGTAGTCACAACGAATACTATGATTTTGGCATGATTGATGCCTGTGCTTCCTTTATCGAGGAAGGCCGTGTTCAGTTCTTTACCCTATCCAGTGTTGACAGTGAGAGCTGGTTGGCCACTTGGAAAAACGGTCACGACCAAGCAGAGATGCACCGTGCCTATGAACGCTATGTGATTGAGGAGGCCATTCCTTTTATCAAGCATAAGACAGGTTGGTTTGATGGCATGATGACGACAGGTTGCTCCATGGGCGCCTACCATGCTGTCAATTTCTTCCTCCAGCATCCAGATGTCTTTACCAAAGTAATTGCGCTTAGTGGAGTTTACGACGCGCGTTTCTTTGTCGGCGATTACTACAATGATGATGCAATTTACCAAAACTCGCCAGTAGATTATATCTGGAATCAGAACGACGGTTGGTTTATCGACCGTTACCGTCAGGCAGAGATTGTGCTTTGTACGGGGCTTGGTGCCTGGGAACAAGACGGTCTACCATCTTTCTACAAGCTCAAAGAAGCCTTTGACCAGAAACAAATTCCAGCCTGGTTTGCTGAATGGGGACATGATGTCGCTCACGACTGGGAATGGTGGCGCAGACAAATGCCTTATTTCCTTGGCAATCTCTATTTATAAAAGGAGTTACCTATGAATTACCTTGTTATTTCTCCCTACTATCCACAAAACTTTCAACAGTTTACCATTGAGTTAGCTAATAAAGGTATCACAGTCTTGGGAATTGGTCAAGAGCCTTACGAGCAATTGGATGAACCTTTGCGCAATAGTTTGACCGAGTATTTCCGTGTAGATAATCTTGAAAATGTAGACGAAGTCAAACGTGCAGCTGCTTTTCTCTTTTATAAACATGGCCCAATTGACCGCATCGAATCCCATAACGAATACTGGCTTGAGCTAGACGCAACACTCAGAGAACAATTCAATGTTTTTGGTGCCAAACCCGAAGATCTTAAAAAGACTAAATACAAGTCTGAAATGAAGAAACTTTTCAAAAAAGCAGGTGTCCCTGTGGTACCTGGAGCTGTTATCAAGACGGAAGATGATGTTGATCAAGCTGTGAAAGAAATTGGCCTTCCAATGATTGCCAAACCTGATAATGGAGTCGGAGCAGCCGCAACCTTTAAGCTTGAGACAGAAGATGACATCAATCACTTCAAGGCTGAGTGGGATTATTCAACCGTTTATTTCTTTGAGAAATTTGTCACCTCTAGCGAAATCTGTACTTTTGACGGGCTCGTGGACAAGGATGGTAAAATTGTCTTTTCAACAACCTTTGACTACGCCTATACACCGCTTGATCTCATGATTTACAAGATGGACAATTCCTACTACGTTCTCAAGGATATGGATCCCAAACTGCGCAAATATGGGGAAGCAATCGTCAAGGAATTTGGTATGAAAGAACGGTTCTTCCATATCGAGTTCTTCCGTGAAGGGGATGATTACATTGCCATCGAGTACAATAACCGCCCTGCAGGTGGTTTTACCATTGATGTTTATAACTTTGCCCATTCCTTGGACCTCTATCGTGGATATGCAGCCATTGTCGCAGGAGAAGAGTTCCCAGCGTCAGACTTTGAACCTCAGTATTGTTTGGCTACTTCTCGCCGTGCAAATGCTCACTATGTCTATTCTGAGGAGGACTTGCTTTCTAAATACAGTCAGCAGTTCAAGGTTAAGAAAATCATGCCAGCGGCTTTTGCGGAACTTCAAGGAGATTACCTTTATATGCTGACGACTCCTAGTCGACAAGAAATGGAGCAGATGATTGCAGATTTCGGACAACGTCAAGAATAAGAATTCTCGTTATTGAAGAAATTTTCTGAAAATTACAAAATATACTTGCTATTTTAGAAAAATAGTGTAGAATATAAGAAATAGGTTTTCAGAATAAGGAGGGGAATATGACAGTAACAATTGATTGGGAAAACCTTGGTTTTTCCTATATGAAATTACCTTATCGCTATATTGCTCATTTTAAAAATGGACAATGGGATCAAGGAGAGCTTACAGAGGATGCAACCTTGCATATTTCAGAGTCTTCTCCAAGTCTTCACTATGGACAACAAGCATTTGAAGGTTTGAAAGCTTATCGTACTAAGCATGGCAGTGTTCAACTGTTCCGTCCTGATGAAAATGCTAAACGCTTGCAACGTACATGTGACCGTCTCTTGATGCCACAAGTTCCAACAGAAATGTTTGTAGAAGCTTGTAAAGCAGTTGTCCGCGCAAATGAAGAATACGTACCACCATACGGAACAGGTGGGACCCTATATCTTCGCCCTCTTTTGATTGGTGTCGGAGATATTATTGGGGTAAAACCAGCAGAAGAATATATTTTCACTATCTTTGCTATGCCAGTTGGAAATTACTTTAAGGGTGGTTTGGTTCCAACCAACTTCTTGATTCAGGATGAATACGACCGTGCAGCGCCAAATGGTACAGGTGCGGCTAAGGTTGGTGGAAACTATGCTGCAAGTCTCTTGCCAGGGAAATTGGCCAAGTCACATCATTTCTCAGATGTTATCTATCTAGACCCATCAACTCATACAAAGATCGAAGAAGTCGGCTCAGCTAACTTCTTTGGAATTACAGCTGACAATGAATTTGTAACACCATTGAGTCCATCTATCTTGCCATCTATTACTAAGTATTCTTTGCTTTATTTGGCAGAACATCGCTTGGGCTTAACTCCTATTGAGGGGGATGTCCCAATTGATAACCTGGACCGTTTTGTAGAGGCAGGTGCTTGTGGTACAGCAGCGGTTATTTCTCCAATTGGAGGTATTCAACACGGTGATGATTTCCATGTTTTCTATAGTGAAACAGAAGTAGGTCCTGTGACTCGTAAACTTTATGATGAATTGACAGGAATTCAGTTTGGTGATATTGAAGCGCCAGAAGGTTGGATTGTAAAAGTAGATTAAAATAAACTAAAGGAGATTTTTTATGAAATCGAAAAAGTGGCTCTTAACAACAGGAGTGGTCCTGAGCACAGCAGCTCTTTTAGTGGCTTGTGGAAAAGCTGATAAAGAAGCAGATGCACCGACAACGTTCTCATATGTCTATGCAGTAGATCCTGCATCTTTGGATTACAGTATAGCGACTCGTACATCTACAACAGATGTCATCGGGAACGTGGTGGATGGTTTGATGGAAAACGACCAATACGGAAATGTTATCCCTTCCTTGGCTGAGGATTGGTCTGTCTCAAAAGATGGTTTGACTTATACCTATAAACTACGTAAAGGGGTTAAATGGTACACTTCAGAAGGTGAAGAATACGCAGAAGTAACAGCCCATGACTTTGTGACAGGACTAAAACACGTGGCCGACGGTAAGTCAGACGGTGTCTCTCTGATCCAAAATTCAATCAAGGGCTTGGATGCCTACATGACTGGTGAGACCAATGATTTCTCTACAGTTGGTGTCAAAGCTTTGGACGATTACACAGTTGAATATACCCTAAACAAACCTGAAAGCTTTTGGAACTCTAAAGTCACCACAGCAACGATGTTACCTGTAAATGAAGAGTTTTTGAAGGCATCAGGTAAAGACTATGGAGCAGTTACTCCAGCAGGGATTCTCTATAATGGTCCTTATTTCTTGAAGACCCTGACATCTAAATCGTTAATTGAATACGAGAAAAACCCAAATTACTGGGATAAAGAAAAGGTAAAAATCGAGAAGATTAAATTGACCTACTACGATGGTTCAGATCAGGAATCCTTGATTCGTAGCTTCTCTTCAGGTGCCTATACGACAGCCCGTCTCTTCCCAAGTAGCTCAAACTTTGCTTCAACTTTGGAACAATACGGAGATAAAATTACTTATAGCCCACAGGACTCAAGTAGTTATTACTTCACCTTTAACGTAAATCGTCAGTCATATAATAAAACTGCGAAAACAAGTGAGGAACAAAAGACTTCTACAAAAGAAGCTATGCTTAATAAGGACTTCCGTCAGGCTATCAACTTTGCCTTCAACCGCCATTCTTATGCTGCCCAGCTAAATGGTGAAGACGGTGCGGACAAGATTATTCGTAACAGCCTCGTTCCAGATAACTTTGTGCAAGCAGGTGGTAAGAACTTTGGTCAAATCGCTCAAGCAGAGTTGGTGAACTATGGTGACCAATGGAAAGGTGTTGAGCTAGTTGATGGTAAGGACTCTATCTACAACCCTGACAAGGCTAAAGCAGCATTTGAAAAAGCTAAGAAAGACTTAGAGTCTAAAGGGGTAACTTTCCCAATTCACTTGGATGTTCCAGTTGAACAAACAGATACCATCGCCGTTCAACAAAGTAACTCTTTCAAACAGTCAATCGAATCAACTCTTGGTACTGAAAATGTTGTCATCGACGTTCTTCAAATGACAGATAATGAAAAGGAAACAATCACTTCACAAGCGCGTGTTCCTTCTCAAAAAGACTATGATTTGAACAGTACAGGATGGGCTCCAAGTTATCAAGACCCAGCATCTTATTTAACTATCATGGATCCTAAATCAGGTTCTGCTATGAAACACCTAGGTATCACTAAAGGAAAAGACAAGGATGTCGTAGCTAAGATTGGTTTGGACCAGTATAAGAAATTATTGGATGATGCCGATTCAGAAACTACCAATCTTGAAGAGCGCTATGAAAAATATGCCAAGGCTCAAGCTTGGTTGACAGATAGTTCATTATTGATGCCAACAGCCTCATCTGGTGGTTCTCCGGTTGTAAGTAATGTAGTACCATTCTCAAAACCATACTCACAAGTTGGTATTAAGGGTGATCCATATATCTTTAAAGGAATGAAATTGCAAAAAGATATTGTTACGACAAAAGAATATGAAGAAGCACTGAAAAAATGGCAAAAAGAAAAATTGGAATCAAACGGTAAGTACCAAAAAGAACTAGAAAAACACGTTAAATAAAGCAGAAAACTCTATATCAGACTTGGAATGATATAGAGTTTTTTCTTGCTAGTTTTGGGATTTTCTTGTAAAATAGAAAAAGTGAAGAGAGGTATGAAATGAGTAAGAAAGATAAAAAAATCGAAATTCAAGTAGCAGATGCCAAAGTTAATGTGGGAAAAGACAGTTTTGAAGGCTATACCTTGACCATTGGTAAAAAAGTTATCGGAGAAATTGCCGAATTAGATGGACAATTTGCCATCATAAAGAATGGGAATGTCGATAGTTTTTATAAAAAATTGGAAAAAGCTGTGGAAATTTTGATTGAAAATTATAATTTAGCAAAATAAGTCTTGTTTTTTTGAAATTTTCATGATATAATAGTCCATGTTGATTGTAGGAGAGATAGCGAAGAGGCTAAACGCGGCGGACTGTAAATCCGCTCCTTCGGGTTCGGGGGTTCGAATCCCTCTCTCTCCATTTCATCAATGGGGTATAGCCAAGCGGTAAGGCAAGGGACTTTGACTCCCTCATGCGTTGGTTCGAATCCAGCTACCCCAGTTCTTAGGTAATGATCAAGATAAAAAGCAAAATATCTTAGGGTATTTTATTTTTATAATTGAAAGACGTGAACGATATGAACTTGTTCTTGCGGGTGCTTAGGAAAAAAATTATAAGTATGTCAAGTTTAAGAAAAACTTGATTGTTGGAGGATTTTTTAGATGAACGAATTTGAAGATTTGCTAAATAGCGTTAGCCAAGTTGAGACTGGTGATGTTGTTAGTGCTGAAGTATTGACAGTTGATGCGACTCAAGCTAACGTTGCAATCTCTGGAACTGGTGTTGAAGGTGTCTTGACTCTTCGCGAATTGACAAACGATCGCGATGCAGATATCAATGACTTTGTTAAAGTAGGAGAAGTATTGGATGTTCTTGTACTTCGTCAAGTAGTTGGTAAAGATACTGATACAGTTACATACCTTGTATCTAAAAAACGCCTTGAAGCTCGCAAAGCATGGGACAAACTTGTTGGTCGCGAAGAAGAAGTTGTTACTGTTAAAGGAACTCGTGCCGTTAAAGGTGGACTTTCAGTAGAATTTGAAGGTGTTCGTGGATTTATTCCAGCTTCAATGTTGGATACTCGTTTCGTACGTAACACTGAGCGTTTTGTAGGTCAAGAATTTGACGCTAAAATCAAGGAAGTTGACGCTAAAGAAAACCGCTTCATCCTTTCACGTCGTGAAGTTGTTGAAGCAGCTACTGCAGCAGCTCGCGCTGAAGTATTCGGTAAATTGGCTGTTGGTGATGTTGTAACTGGTAAAGTTGCTCGTATCACAAGCTTCGGTGCTTTCATCGATCTTGGTGGTGTTGACGGATTGGTTCACTTGACTGAATTGTCACACGAACGTAACGTATCACCAAAATCAGTTGTAACTGTTGGTGAAGAAATTGAAGTGAAAATCCTTGATCTTAACGAAGAAGAAGGACGTGTATCACTTTCACTTAAAGCAACAACACCTGGACCATGGGATGGCGTTGAACAAAAATTGGCTAAAGGTGATGTAGTTGAAGGAACAGTTAAACGTTTGACTGATTTCGGTGCATTTGTTGAAGTATTGCCAGGTATCGATGGACTTGTTCACGTATCACAAATTTCACACAAACGTATTGAAAATCCTAAAGAAGCTCTTAAAGTTGGTCAAGAAGTTAAAGTTAAAGTTCTTGAAGTTAACGCAGATGCAGAGCGCGTATCACTTTCTATCAAAGCTCTTGAAGAGCGTCCAGCTCAAGAAGAAGGACAAAAAGAAGAAAAACGTGCTGCTCGTCCACGTCGTCCAAAACGCCAAGAAAAACGTGATTTCGAACTTCCAGAAACACAAACAGGATTCTCAATGGCTGACTTGTTCGGTGATATCGAACTTTAATCAAATTGAAAATTCACAAAATCCTTTGTTTACTAAACAAGGGATTTTTCTTTTGTCTGTAAGGCTTTTTTGATATAATAGTTCTATGTTAGAATCAGAAAAACAATCACGTTATCAAATGTTAAATGAAGAGCTCTCTTTTTTATTGGAAGGTGAAACCAATGTTTTGGCTAATCTTTCCAACGCCAGTGCTCTTTTAAAATCGCGCTTTTCCAATACTGTATTTGCAGGCTTTTATTTGTTCGATGGAAAGGAATTAGTTTTAGGTCCCTTCCAAGGTGGTGTTTCCTGCATCCGTATTGCGCTAGGCAAGGGTGTTTGTGGTGAGGCAGCTCACTTTCAGGAAACTGTTCTGGTTGGAGATGTGACGACCTATCCTAACTATATTTCTTGTGATAGTAGTGCTAAAAGTGAAATTGTTGTGCCGATGATAAAGAATGGTCAATTGCTTGGAGTTCTGGATCTTGATTCTTCAGAGGTTGATGATTATGATGCTATGGATCGAGATTATTTGGAACAATTTGTCGCTATTTTGCTTGAAAAGACAGAATGGGACTTTACAATGTTTGGGGAGAAAGCCTAATGTATCAAGCACTTTATCGAAAATATAGAAGTCAAAACTTTTCCCAGTTGGTTGGACAGGAAGTTGTGGCCAAGACTCTTAAACAAGCAGTGGAACAAGAGAAAATAAGTCATGCCTATCTTTTTTCAGGTCCTCGTGGAACGGGAAAGACCAGTGTAGCTAAGATTTTTGCCAAAGCTATGAACTGTCCCAATCAAGTGGGTGGTGAGCCTTGCAATAACTGCTATATTTGTCAGGCAGTGACAGATGGTAGTTTAGAAGATGTCATTGAAATGGATGCGGCCTCTAATAATGGGGTAGATGAAATTCGTGAAATTCGTGATAAATCTACCTACGCCCCTAGCCTTGCCCGTTATAAGGTTTATATCATAGATGAGGTTCACATGCTGTCTACAGGGGCTTTTAATGCCCTCCTAAAGACTCTGGAAGAGCCAACACAGAATGTGGTCTTTATTTTGGCCACTACTGAATTGCACAAGATTCCTGCCACTATTCTATCT
>ERZ1699232.160-NODE-160-length-24944-cov-5.510739_pt1 | contig 24944 bp, 8 predicted proteins | sample MGYA00581529_ERZ1699232 | MGnify/ENA primary metagenome ERZ1699232 (study PRJEB42319, sample SAMD00040335) | human oral metagenome | material: saliva | host: Homo sapiens | study: EMG produced TPA metagenomics assembly of PRJDB4115 data set (Metgenomic analysis of...
GACTCAGACGCAGAAGCTGATTCAGAAGCTGACGCTGACTCAGACGCAGAAGCTGATTCAGAGGCTGACGCTGACTCAGATGCAGAAACTGATTCGGACGTTGATACTGACTCAGACGCTGAAACTGATTCGGATGTTGATACTGATTCGGACGCTGAGACTGACTCAGAGGTTGAGACTGATTCGGATGTTGATACTGATTCAGATACAGAAACCGATTCGGACGTTGAAACTGATTCAGACGCTGACAATGATTCAGATGTCGAGATTGATTCAGACGTAGAGACTGATTCGGATGTTGATGCAGATTCGGACGTTGAGACCGACTCAGACGTCGATACCGATTCAGAGGCTGAAACTGACTCAGAGACTGATGCTGACTCAGAGACTGATGCTGACTCAGAGACTGATGCTGACTCAGAGACTGATGCTGACTCAGAGACTGACACTGATTCTGATACAGAAACCGATTCAGACGTTGATACTGACTCGGACGCAGATGCTGACTCAGACGTTGATACAGATTCTGATGTAGATGCTGACTCGGATGTTGAAACTGATTCAGATGTTGAAACTGATTCAGATGTTGAAACTGATTCAGACGCTGACAATGACTCTGAAGTCGACACCGATTCAGACGTTGATACTGACTCAGATGCTGACAATGACTCAGACACCGATACTGATTCTGATACAGAAACCGATTCAGAAGTCGAAACGGACTCGGATGTTGAAACTGATTCAGACGTAGACACTGATTCAGATACAGAAACCGACTCGGATGTTGACACCGATTCAGACGTAGACACTGATTCAGACGCTGAGACTGACTCTGAGGTTGATGCCGATTCTGATGTCGATGCCGATTCAGAGGTTGAGACTGACTCAGAGGTTGAAACTGATTCTGATGAAGATGCTGACTCTGATGTCGAAACTGATTCAGAAGCAGAAGCTGATTCGGATGTCGACACCGATTCAGAGGTAGAAACCGATACCGAAGTAGAGGCAGATTGGCTCTCCAATACGGAAGTGCTCAACGATGCTGATTTTCTAGCGGACTCACTCAAAGATACTGATGCAGACTCAGACTGCGATTGACTCACTGATTTTGAAGCCGACTCGCGAGTCGATTGACTTAGTGACTCTGATACCGACTGTGAAAGCGATGCTGATGCTGACTGACTCACTGAAACAGAGGCGCTCGTTGAAGCGGATGTCGAACTTGAGACAGACTGGCTAACCACTTTGGATACACTTGCTGATACCGAAGCAGACTGCAAGCCACTGACACTTGCGGATGCTGATTCCGAAACTTTCACAGATTCAGATTTTCTTGTCGATACAGATTGACTCGTTGAAGCGGATTGAGATTGAGAAACCTCCTTGCTCAACGATTGACTGCGAGATAAACTAGCTTGAGCTGAGACACTTGCAGAAGCTGATTGGCTTAGTGAAGCTGACAAACTTTGTGAGCGAACCGAGCTCAGTGACTGGCTCAATGAAACGCTCTGCTGAGCCGATACGCTCTGTGATTGCTTCGCACTTAAGGACTGACTGATCGATTGCGAAGTCTTCGTAGATGCACTCTGACTGTTTGATACAGACTGGCTGTGATCACTATCTGACAATTTCACAGCTACAACATTGGTCGTACTATCTTTATAAGTAATGGTGACTGTACCATCACTATTAACCGTATAGGACTTAATCCGGTTGGCCACCTCTGGGTTGACTGCCGATACAGCTGCAATCACCTTGCTCTTATCTGCATCTGTCAATGCAGTTAGACTCGTCACCTGAATAGTGCTTGTCGGCGCCACACCTGGCGTACGATCAGCGAGACGCCCTTGGGTAATCCGAATCTCACCCAAACCGTTTGGACGGTTCATATTGGAGGCATTGTCAATAGCCGCGACGTTGCGTTGCCATGTATTTCGGTAGGTATGGTAAAGGTCATCCTTCAAATGAATGGTCGTTGTGATGGTTGCAGGGTTCGCACTGGTAGCCGTAATATCGCCCATGATCGGAGCAATATTACCAGTTCCGTACTGGCTACTACCAAAGAAATTCCCGTTCAAAGCATTGTCGTTCAGATCCGCCCGTGCAACGACTTTCATTTCTTTAAGCTTGCCACTGTCATCAGTAGCTGTAAAGGTCACAACCGCATCATCACCAGCGTAAATAATATAATTCTTCCCACCACCTTCAAGAGGGGTTGATTTCGGTTCCACACCATTGACGGTCAACTTAGCCGTCACTTCAGGACGTGTGGCATCTGTTACAGCAACCATGTTACTGGCATCGGAATAAACTGCATGGTCACCATACAGAATACGAGACTTAGCTGTTACTCCACCCGTTTGCAAGGGAGCATTCGGTGTTACGATCGCTTGTCCAGAAGCATCTGCCACAGCTGTTCCCACTTCGTCGTCATTATTGTATAGAACGACTGTAGAACCTGGCTCAGCTCCCGTCACCGTTACAGGCGTCTGTGTGTAAGCCTTATCCAATAATCTCGTTTCAACAGTTGGTGCTGCAAGTCGCTTCACTGGAGCCGTCACATCATTTGTAGTGTTATCTTTATAGGTAATGGTCACCACACCAGATGATGAAACGGAATAAGATTTAAAGTCCTTTGAAGTGGCAATATTGGGGTTAGCAGTCTTAAACGCTTCCCAAATCTTCTCTTTTTCAGCCTGGGCCAAGTTAGTAGTATCATTGACAAAAGTCGCTGTCGTCACAGCCGTAATCGGATTACGAATGCCATCATTTTGTGGCAAAACCTGAATACGAAGCGTACGTGTCACTGACTGCTTAGCCGTATTCGTCACTACAAAAGAAACATTATAAATTTTTCCAGGTGTTACGACCTCTGTCTGCCCAACAGTCCCCACGATATTAAAGACAGCTGCACTATTTTTCAAGGCCGATGTTTGCGGAACATAAATGCCATTCACACGATCGCTACCAGAAGCGTAGCCAATGCTCTTAATATTATTTCGTGTAGGATTGGTTTCAACAACCTTATAAACCTGATTGATGTAATCAGAGTTATACACAGAAATCAAGGCATTGTTGGCAGGACCTAAACTATATTGAGGTGCACGGAGACTATTATCAGTATCTATACGATTCCCGTTACGTGGATCCCGTTGGCCAGATGTCGCACGAAGCACCGCATTGGCCAAGCGATTGCGAGCACTCTTAGCTTGGCTTTCCACTGCATCAATTTGGATTGCCGGATTGGACAAGCCAGTACGAATAGCTTCTAAAGCCAGATCTCCACTTTCAATAGCAGATTCTGTCCCAGGAATTTCCAGAGCCTGTGCCCGATAGGTGTATAAATCCAAGGCCAAGACCTGCAGACGCTTCACATGGTCTTCCGAGCGAGTGGTCTGAGCCGCTGCTTCTTTCTCACTCGTTTCAGGAGTAGCCCTGTGAATTGAATCGTCCTCAGAGGCACTGCTACTAGCAATTTCTGAAGTGGACGGACTCGTTGAACCACTAACAACATGTGATTCGCTCAAAGAAACCGACTGAGACAAAGAAAGGCTGTCACTAGCCGACTCTGAAAATGAGACAGATTCACTTATAGATTGACTGGCTGACACAGAGTCTGTGGTAGACGTCGTTCCCAAGACAAAGCTATCTTGTCCAACCACACCGGTCGATGGGCTGATTTCAGACCCAACAGTCGCATTCATTTCATTTTCCTCGGCAAATACTGGATTGGCAACCGTTGTCGCCCCAGCCAGAGCCCCTAGCACAACCATCCCTTTGACCAGATCCGCAGGCATAGAGTGTGATGATGCTTCGTATTGAACCACGATGTTTTCATCCACACCACCTCGCATGACACGAAATAGGCCTAACCGCGAGACAGATGCCCGTACCCAATTCTTTCCTGATTTGATTAATTTATAACGTGTGATTCGCTCCGTTTCGCGAAAATCACCCTTCGAACGTTTAAAAAACATGTCCGCTCCTTAAAAATAAGATATCGAGTTATTATACACTAATTTTCCCCAAAAGTAACTAATTAAGACTAGTTTTTAACATAAAAAACAGCACACAAAAAGAGAACCCGGAGGTTCTCTTTTTGGATCCTTTTTCATTTCCCACATACCTGAAATGACCGAATCAAATTAGGATAGAAGATTATTTTTCATCTTCCTTTTTGCGACGTCCAAGTGCTGCAACCCCTGCAACCCCTGCAACTGCTCCAAGAAGAGCTGAAGCTACAGATCCTGTTTCACCAGTATTTGGAAGTTGTTCAAGAGCTGGAGCTGGTTTAGCTGGTTGCTCAGGAACTGGGTTCACTGGTGTATTAGGTGTTGGATCTACCGGTGTGTTTGGTGTTGGATCCATTGGTTTATTAGGTGTTGGATCTACCGGTGTATTTGGTGTTGGAGTTGGTGGCACTGGAGTGTTTGGTGTTGGAGTTGGTGGCACTGGAGTGTTTGGTGTTGGAACGTTTGGAGTCTTCACAAGTTTGTAAACATAAGTAACGTTCTTATCACCTTCGATGACTTTACCAGTTGTTGGGTCAGTTGTTGTCAAGTGACCTTCACCGTCAACTTTACCTACTGGGTAGTTACCTTGTGGTACCAATTCATAGACTTTACCATCTGCAGTTGTGATTGTCTTAGGACGGTTATCCACAACTGTATCGTAGTCTTTACCTACTGGTTGGTCTTTTTCATCCACTACTGAAGTCTTGATAGTGTTACCATTTTCATCTACATAGTGAACGTATACATTACCCTTAGGTTGTACAGGTTCTTCGACAAGTTTGTAGATGTAAGTAACGTCTTTACGTCCTTCAACCACTTTACCAGTTGTTGGGTCTGTTGATTCAAGGTGACCTTGAGTATCTACTTTACCAACTGTGTAGTTTCCGACTGGTACGATTTCGTAAGTTTTACCTTCGAATCTAATGTACTGTGGACGGTTGTCTTCAACAGTGTTGTAGTCTTTACCTACTGGTTGGTCTAACTCATCTGTTACTGATTCTTTAATGGTGTTACCTTCAGTATCTTTGTAGTGTACGTATACGCTACCCTTAGGTTGAGTTGGTTCTTCCTTCACTTCTTTGTATACGTAAGTGATGATTGAACGTGGTTTATCAACTTTACCTTTAATTGGATCAGATGATTCCAAGTGTCCATCGCCATCAACTTTACCTACTGGGTAGTCACCTTTCGGTACGATCTTGTAAGTCTTACCGTCTGGAGTCTTGATAGTATTAGGTTTTTCACCTTCCTCAGTTGTGTTATATGGTGTGTCATATGGTGAGTTTGGTGTATCTTGACGAGGTTTTTGAATTTCTTTACCTTTTTCGTCTACGTAAGTGATGATGACGTCACCTTCTTTAGGTTTCGTTGGATCTTCTTTCAATTTGTAGACGTAAGTGACATTCTTATCACCTTCAACAACTTTACCAGTTGTAGCATCATCACCTGTCCAGTGACCTTGTTCGTCGACTTGACCTACTGGGTAGTTACCAGCTGGTACTAATTCGTATGTCTTACCTTGGAATTCAATTTCTTTTGGACGGTTGTCTACGACTGTATCGTAGTCTTTATCAACTGGTTGATCTTTTTCGTCAGTGACATCGTCTTTAATCTTGTTACCATTAACGTCAACATAGTGTACGTAGACATTACCCTTAGGTTGTGCTGGTTGTTCTTTGAGTTTGTAGATGTAAGTGACGTCTTTACGTCCTTCGATAACTTTACCTGTTGTAGCGTCTGATGACTCAAGGTGACCTTGTTCGTCAACTTTACCTACATTGTAGTTACCGGCTGGTACCAATTCATATGTCTTACCATTGTATTGGATTTCTTTTGGACGGTTGTCAATTACTGTATCGTAATCTTTATCAACTGGTTGATCTTTTTCATCAGTGACATCATCTTTAATTGTGTTACCGTCAGTGTCTTTATAGTGAACGTAAACGTCACCCTTCACTTCTTTATAAACGTAAGTGATTGTTGATTTAGGTTTATCAACTTTACCTTTAATTGGATCAGATGATTCAAGGTGTCCGTCACCGTCAACTTTACCTACTGGGTAGTCACCTTTCGGTACGATCTTATAGGTCTTACCGTCTGGAGTCTTGATTGTATTAGGTTTTTCACCTTCCTCAGTTGTGTTATATGGAGTATCATATGGTGAGTTTGGTGTGTCTTGACGAGGATCTTTAATCACTTTACCTTTTGTATCTACATAAGTGATGATTACTTCACCTTGTTTAGGTGTTTCACTTTCAGAATTTGATGAAGAGTTAGATGCTGATTGTGATACAGATGTAGAAAGTGATGTTGAAGCCGATGTGCTCAATGATGCTGATTGGCTTGCTGATACTGATGCTGATTCAGAAGCTGATGTGCTCAATGACGCTGATTGGCTTGCTGATACTGATTCAGATGCTGAAGCTGATTGGCTTGCTGATACTGATTCAGATGCTGAAGCTGATTGGCTCGCTGATACTGATTCAGACGCTGAAGCTGATTGGCTCGCTGATACTGATTCAGACGCTGATGCAGATTCTTGAGCTGATGTAGAAGCTGACTCAGATGCCGATGCACTTGCTGATTCTTGAGCCGATGTAGAAGCTGACTCAGATGTAGACGCTGATGCAGATTCTTGAGCTGATGTAGAAGCTGACTCAGATGCTGATGCACTTGCTGATTCTTGAGCCGATGTAGAAGCTGACTCAGATGTAGACGCTGATGCAGATTCTTGAGCTGATGTAGAAGCTGACTCAGATGCCGATGCACTTGCTGATTCTTGAGCTGATGTAGAAGCTGACTCAGATGCTGATGCACTTGCTGATTCAACTTCTGATTGGCTCAATGATGCAGATGCTGATTCTGATGCAGATTTAGAAGCTGATGTTGTATCAGATTCAGATTGTGATACAGATTGTGATTTAGATACTACTTCTGATTCTGATTGTGACACTGATTGTGATTTAGAAACCACTTCTGATTCTGATACAGATTGTGACTTAGATGTTACTTCTGATTCAGATTGTGACACTGATTGTGATTTAGAAACCACTTCTGATTGTGATACAGATTGTGAATTAGATACTGCTTCTGATTGTGATACAGATTGTGAATTAGATACTACTTCTGATTCAGATGTAGAGTTTGAGAATGATTGTGATTGAGATGCAGACTCTGAATCATTCATCTTCACGAAGTAATAGTTCACATCAGTTGAAGGTTTAACCGCTGATGTAATTGAGTAGTTATTAGAGAATGATGAATAACCCTTCAAAGTAGAGTATACTTTACCATTTGGTGCTGTTGGGTCATTCGCAACAGATCCTTCTGCTTGGATTTCTGGAACTTTACCAGCAATGACATTGTAACTGTTATTACCAGCTCCGGCAGGTGTCAATGATGTGCTTGGAGCACCTTTGAATGGACGTGGATAAGTATGTAGAGTTCCGTCCATTTGTTTATAAGTATCTGTCTCAGTAGCAGACTGCCAACCAGTGATAATGAGTGATTTACTTCCAGCTGTTTCGTTGACTTCAATATAGTAGTCACCATTTTTGCTGTTTACTTTTGTAACTTTTGTCTCATCAGCTTTCCACTCTTCAGCAGCTTTGTTAACTTTACTTGTATAGATGAGTGTGTACTTCGATACATCTTCAGTACCAATATCTGATGTCGCAAAGTTGTTAACCTGAGATGGATCAAGAGCGTAGAATTTCGTTACAGTTGAGCCATCAGTATCAACGATTTCAGAGATACGTTTTACGTAGTAGTGGTTTGCTCCACCTTGAAGTTCGACCAGTTTTTGACCGACAACACCCTTACCAAGGATACCAGATGTTTTTTGAGTTGCGTCTGTTGTTGCTGGAACTTGTTTGTACCCCTCAATATTACGATTTCCTGAAGCTGTGAATTGTTGCCCTGCAAGACCGGTTTGAGTATAGCTTGCAAGAACTGTTTCATTTCCAGTTGGTTTGTATGTTTGACCTTCTGTGTACTTGCTACTGTCAACGACTTTATAGTAAGTTGTTTGATCAGCTTTCGCATAAGGAACAGAAGTTTGAACGTTTTGTTTGTCTTCACCTTGGTTACCTGGGTAGTTGGTATCACGGATTTGAAGTGTTTCATACTCAAGGTTCGCATTTACCAATGAGAAGGTTACGTTACCTGGATTAGTTCCGTTAGCAGGTGCGTATGTCAAAGTGTTGGTTACATCAGAGTTGTTGTTGGTGATGTAGCTTGGAAGTGAGATATTGCTTTCTCCAGCATGAATAGTACGAGTGTAAGCTTCTGTACCATCAGACTTCTTAACGATACGCAAGTAAACATCTGGGTTAGCTGAAAGGCTACCTGTGATTGCTGAACGGTCCACTGAAAGTGTAGCGTAGTAATCAAAGTTTGTTTTAGCACCAGTAGCGTGGTTTGTTTTAAGGAATTGCCATACACCGAAAGTGAAACGATCTGTGTTTGGATCCAAAGCATAACCAGCTTCATTGAAGGCTGCATCTTCAATCGTTGCACCATTTGCATTTGAGATAACCGGCTTAGTAGCTACACTACCAGAAGTAGATGTTGAGATTGGTGCCAACTGAGCTGAAATTGCTGGAGCACCGTTTACTGTTGTGTTTCCAGTAAATCCTGCTGCAGTCAAGGTTGCCATCATGTCATCTACTGACTTGCTCAAACGTTCGCGTTGGTCTGCGTATGATTGAGCTGAAGCATTGGCATTGATCAAGCTGTTGCTTGCTGTCAATTCTGTTTGAACTTTAGCGATGGCAGCATCAAGTGCTGCTTTCTTTTCTGGAGCTGAAACAGTTGCTGAGTAGTCTCCTGCAATCTTGTTCAACAATGCTGCTTCTGAAGTGTTTTGTTCCAAAACAACTTTATCTTCAGCTTTCGCTACTGTTGTAGTGCTTTCTACACTTGCTTCAGAGCCAGCTGCTACAGTTGATTCGCTTGAAGCTGCTGAAAGTTCTGCTGAACCTTGTTCGCTCAATGAAGCTGAGTGAGATACAGATACGCTTGTAGAGGTTGAAGCACTTGCAGATGCAGAAGCGCTAGCTGATTCTGTAGTTGACTCAGTTGTTGATTCTGTAGTTGATTCAGATTGAGATTCAGTTGTTGAAGTTGTACCAAGTACTGTACTTCCTTGCTCTACAAGAGCTTCACTTGAAAGCTCAGATGCAGTCGCAACATCTGATCTAGTTTCATCAGCTTTAGCAGTGTTCGCTACTGTAGCTGCACCAAAAACAGCCCCAGCTGCTACGATCCCTTTGAGCAAGCCACGGCTTGTCATTTCTTTCACTGATACTGCGTCTTCACGCACTTCAGCTACAACAGTCTCTTCGACTTGACCACGAATGACTTTCAAAAGACCAAAGTTAGAAGTCGCAGCACGCAACCAGTTTTTACCTGACTTGATCAATTTGAAACGAGTCACTCGATCCGTTTCACGGAATTCACCATTAGAACGTTTAAAAAACATTTCTATCTCCTTATTGCATTTTTTATTTCCCTTACATTATAGACTAATCTGTCGATTTTTGGAAGCAATTATTCTTAATTATTGCTATTTTTTTATAATTTTTATTTTAGATAGTAATAAAATCGTTTTCAGTAGGATCAATCTGTCAAACCGGGGCAATTTTTTGATAAACCCCTATAATACTTTGACTTTAGAGCTAAAACAAAAAGCCCCTTTTAATAGGGGTTTTCTGATAATTATCTGATTTTTTCCAACATGCTTTCAATGTGTTGGATGGATTTTTCGCGTCCAAGCAAGTAGATGGTATCTGGCAATTCAGGACCATGCATTTCACCTGAAACGGCGATACGGATTGGCATGAAGAGATTTTTCCCTTTGATCCCAGTTTCTTTTTGAACCGCTTTGATTTGTGGGAAGATATTTTCAGCCACAAACTCTTCGTCTGACATAGCTTCGAGTTTCGCTTTGAAGGCTTCAAGTACAGTTGGCACGGTTTCACCAGCCATGACTTCTTTCTCTGCTTCTGTCAATTCTGGGAAGTCTGAGAAGAAAAGGTCTGTCAATGGAACGATTTCGTCCACTGACTTCATTTGTGGTTTGTAGAGTTCCACTAATTTTTCAGCCTTGTCTGTCAAACGACCTGCTTCTTCAAGGAATGGTTTGGCCATTTCAAAAATAGTCGCAAGATCTGCATTCTTGATATATTCATTGCTCATCCAGTCCATTTTCTTTTGGTCGAAAGCAGCTGGAGACTTGCTGAGACGATGTTCATCAAAGAGCTTGATGAGTTCTTCGCGAGAGAAGATTTCGTCTTCCCCACCAGGGTTCCAACCAAGAAGAGCGATGAAGTTAAAGACTGCTTCTGGAAGGTAGCCCTTCTTACGGTAATCTTCGATAAATTGAAGGGTATTCGTATCACGTTTAGACAATTTCTTACCAGTTTCAGAATTGATGATAAGTGTCATGTGACCGAATTCTGGTGCTTCCCAACCAAGGGCTTCATAGACCATGAGCTGTTTTGGGGTGTTAGCAATGTGGTCGTCTCCACGGATGACGTGAGAGATTTGCATGTCGTGGTCATCGATGACAACGGCAAAGTTGTAAGTTGGGTAGCCATCTTTCTTCTGGATGACCCAGTCACCACCGATATTGCCACCTTCAAACTCGATATCGCCTTTGACCATATCATGCCACTTGTAGATACCAGACTCATTCACTGCCAAACGAACTGTTGGAATCACACCCGCTGCTTCACGTTCTGCGATATAAGCTGCTTTTTCTTCTTCGCTCATGCCAAGGTATTCGTTGATGTAGCGAGGTGTTTCACCTGCAGTTTCTTGGCGTTCACGTTCAGCCGCTAACTCTTCTTCAGTGACGTAAGATTTGTAGGCTTTTCCTTCGGCCAAGAGTTGGTCAATGTATTTTTGATAGAGTTCCAAACGTTCAGACTGGCGGTAGTTTTCATGCGTCTCAGGACTTTCATCCCAGTCCATGCCCAACCAACGAAGGTTTTCAAGCTGTGAACGTTCTCCGTCTTCGACATGACGTTTGCGGTCCGTATCTTCGATACGGATGATAAAGGTTCCACCATGGTGGCGCGCATACAAGTAGTTAAACAATGCTGTACGAGCATTTCCGATGTGTAGTAGCCCTGTTGGACTTGGTGCATAACGCACACGAATATCTTTTGCCATATTTCTCTCCTCTTATCTTGTTCGCTATTTCTAGCGCATTTATTCAATCGTTCCTATTATACCACAAAGAAAGCAGGACTGAAATGAATAAGTGGCCTTTCTAGCTTTTCTTCCTATATATAAAAAAAGCCAGAACAAATGCTCTGACTTATATCCAATCTATTTGTATCTTATTTTAGTCTTTCTTCTAATTCAAAGTCGATTGGTAAGGTTTGTAAAAAGTGCTCCAACTCACGTTCCCAATAGAACCATTCGTGCTTACCTGGGCTGTGGGTATAGGTGATATCCAAGCCTAACTTTTCTAATTCCTTGACTTCAAAATTATTGGCTTCATAAAGGAAATCCTGCTCCCCACACCAGATCCATAGTTTGGTCTTCTTATCTGAAAACTTCTTGGCAGCCGTCTCTAGCGAATAGGAACTGGTCGTCCAATCCTCAATCTCTCCAAAAATTCCCTTCCAAAAAGCTGGTTGTTCTAAGTCATTGTTTTCAAAGTCTCTATCGTGAAAACTAAGTGCTCCTGAAAAACTCGCAGCTCGAGAGAAACGATTGGTCTTGAGGGCCAAGAGTATCGAGCCATAGCCGCCCATGGATAAGCCAGCAATAAAGGTTTTCTCCCGTTTCTTAGTCATATTCGGGAAGAAGCGAGAAAGAGTCTCTGGCAATTCTTTCGCAATGGCCGTGTAGTAGTTGTAGCCATACTGGGTATCTGTGTAAAAGCCATTATTGGTGTTGGGTAGGACCACGATCAGATTGGTATTGCGCAGGATGCGCTCCACATTGGTCCGCTTCAACCAGGAGTGGTGGTTGCCATTCATCCCGTGCAAGAGATAAAGAACTGGAATATCCGTATCCGCTGGATCTTCCACGCGCGATGCATCGGGATAAAGGACGGACACCCCCCACTCCATCTTCAAAGCTTCTGAATAATACTCAATCTGCATAACTGCCATTTGCTTCCCTCTTTCTACTGTTAAAAACACTCGGCAAGCCTTCGCCCGCCAAGCGTTTCAATTCTTCTATTATTTCACTTCCATCACAACTGGTAAGATGGCTGGACGACGTTTGGTTTGTTCAAATAAGAACTTAGACAAGTTGTCGCGCACCAAACCTTTTAACTCACCCCAGTCAAAGCTGTCTTGTTTCAAATAATCTTCGACGCTTTGGTTGACCAATTCGCAACTTTCACGAAGAATATCCCGACTCTTCTTGACATAGACAAAACCACGGGTGTGCACGCGCGCTTTGGAAATAATCTTCTTCTCTTTGCGATTCACCGTGATCGCCACGATAAAGATCCCGTCTTCTGACAAGACCTTGCGGTCACGAAGGACGATATTGCCCACATCACCAATGGCATTCCCATCGATCATGACATCTCCAGCTGAGACGCTACCGGCAGGGACGAAGTCCCCCTTTTCGTACTCCATCACAGTGCCGCGTTTTGGAATAAAGATATTTTCAGGCAAGATACCGACTTCCATCGCTACCCGCGCATGGGCATCCAATTCGCGGTATTCCCCTTGGATCGGGAAGAGATATTTAGGACGAAGAAGGTTGATCATCAACTGCAAGTCCCGTGCGTTTCCGTGACCAGACACGCGCAAGCTTGACGTGATCAATTTGACAATGCCACCTGCTTGGTAGATCATGTTTTCCACACGAGCCACCACAGCTTCTTTAGCAATAGATGGTGTTGTGACAACGTAGACCAAGTCCCCATCTTTGATTTCCACATAACGGTGACGGCCAATAGACATCTTGCGCAAACCGTTGATCGGCTCACCCATCCGGCCTGTTTCCAAAATGATCAATTCATGATCTTCAAAACGGCTCATTTCTTTTGGCTTGATCAAGAGTTTTTCGTTGGCAAGAGACAATTTGTTCAAGCGAATAGCTGTGCGGACGATGTTTTCCACATCAAACCCTGTCAAGACCACTCGACGGCCAGTCTCAGCCGCAGCATCAAAGACCTGCTGGATCCGAGAAAGGTTGCTGGCTACCGCAGCTACGATGACACGACCATCCCAGTCTGCAATCGTATCTAAGATGGCATCGCCTACTTCTTGCTCACTGGCAACTTGAATATTACTATCCGCATTGGCCGAATCACTCAAGAGAGCGAGCACGCCTTCGCGTCCAATCTCAGCTAGACGAGCAAAGTCTGTCGCGTATGACTCGCTGGCAGTTTGGTCAAATTTAAAGTCTCCTGTGTAGACGATATTGCCCTCAGGAGTGCCAATCACAATCCCGATACTTTCAGGGATGGAGTGGGTTGTTTGAAAGAAAGACACGACGGCATCGCCAAAATCAATCTCAGAATTTTGATCAATAACATGGAAGTCGTTGAATTTCTTCACACTGTCATTGCTTTTCACAAAGAGTTTAGCCAACTCAATGGTCAATTCTGTCCCGAATACAGGGACTTTCGCTTCCGCCAAAAGATAAGGCAAGGCCCCAATGGCATCCGCATGACCGTGGGTCAAGAAAACACCCGCAATGCGGTCCTTGTTTTCAAATAGATAATCCATGTTGGGGATAACGACATCCACCCCAAGTTGCTCATTTTCTGGATACTTCAAACCTGCATCCAAGACAAAAATCGAATCGTTCACTTCGGCAACGTAGAGATTTTTCCCATTTTCTCGAACACCGCCAAGAGTGACTAATTTAATACTACTCACTGTTGTCTCCTTTAGTGTGATTATTTTAATACTTACGGTCCTTGGTTGCCCAAGTCGAATTACAGCTTTGCAAATACTTGCATATCCACTCTATTATACAATTTTTTTCTCTTTTTTTCAAAAAGCTTTCCACAGCAAAAAAGTCCTCTCATCTGAAGTAGATGAGAGGGCTTCTAGGCGCCTATTTTTAGGGGGAAAAGACCCTAAAGATGGTAATCTCCCCGTTTATTTTCAATGATCCGCATAGCTGCCTTGATCACATGAAACTTGCCTAACAATTCCTCTAGGCGCTTACTATTTCGCTCGCTCAATTGGCCGTTCTTGACCGCTTGGGACAGGCGATAAAAGTCATCCAAGTCCTCCCCAATGTTTTCAAACAGCTCTTTGGCTTCCTTGAGTCGGTAGCGATTGACTAGGTGGTTCACATCTTTTTTGAAGGAAGCGACATTGTTTTCGTGAATGTTCGTATAAGCTTCCTCTTCATCCTTAGATTCTTGGTAATTAACCGCCTTAAAACAGGTGATAAACTCCCGACTTTTGATATTGCAGACAAAGATGACGCCATCACTGGCTACATAGGCTTCTGTGTTGGCGGGTTGAACCACATTACTATCATAAGGAGAGAGGGAGGAGAGGTGTTGGTTGATCCACTTATTCAAGTGCTGATCATCTACGCCAAAGCGCTCAAAAGCTCTTTGCCGAAAATGGTCACGACAACTATATTCTTGCGCATACGACAATCCCATACTCTCACCTCCTCCTGAGTATTTTATAAAAATGGCCTCCAGTCTTACGGGACTAGAGGCCTGGTCTGCTTCACTGACTTGGTGCAATTAACCTTTTGGCTAACAAAACAATGTTTATGATGTTGATTTCATTTAATAGTATTTGTGTAAAATACCAGAGGTTTTCTTTGCTATCCCAAATCCAAATGATTAGTTTTCGACTGGACGCATTGAAGTTTGAAAACCTTTATAAAAAGCTTCTACCTACTATTTCCACGTTTTCTTATGTCTCCGGACAAACTAAGCAGGCTTGCCCGACCGTCCAACCGATCCGACACACACGACATAACTGCTCTTTTACGATAAGAGCATGAACAGCTATCAGCAAAACAGGCCTAAAACGAAGTAACCTAAATTTCAACTCGATAAGGCATTGGTATCAATCCCTTCTTCATCTTTCTAACTATATTATACTCACCTACCTGAGTAATTGCAAGCGATTTCAGCTGAAACTAGTTCCTATTTTTATGTGGTTTTATAGATGATTTAAGAAAAAGGAAAAGCTAGAGAGCAAGGTCTCTAACTTAGCATGCAGACAAACTACTTCCACATAAAACAATCTAAGTGATATCGCTTCTGTCCTACTCCCTATTTTCACTTTGCATTTTACGGGCTTTGTATCTTATTAAATGAACACGGGCTGCGGATTGTGTCAAAAAGATGAATCCTCCTAGAATCTGAAGATTCTGCGTCGTATTCCCTATTTTGACTGTATCCGCTACGCCCTTTGTATCTTATTCTTTCTCAAATAATTCATAGTAGTCTGCGATGGTCATTTGGGCTTTTTCTTCTTGATTGAGATCTTGGACGATATGCCCATCTTTCATCACAATCAAGCGATTTCCATATTTCAAAGCATCTTCCATATGGTGGGTGATCATAAGAGCCGTGAGGGCATCTTGTTTCACAAACTCATCCGTCAAGGTCATCAGAGCCTGGCTGGTTTTCGGATCCAAGGCTGCAGTGTGTTCATCTAATAGCAAAAGTTCTGGACGTTTTAGCGTCGCCATCAACAAGCTCAAAGCCTGACGTTGCCCCCCTGATAGAAATTCAACTGCTGTATCGATATGATTTTCCAAGCCATTGCCGATCTTAGCAAGAACTGTTTGAAACTCTTCTTTATAGCTTGCCAAGTGACGCGGAATCAAACCACGTTTTTCTCCACGAAACTTCGCTACCAAGAGATTTTCTGCCACTGTCATACGAGGCGCTGTTCCCATTTTAGGATCTTGGAAGACACGAGATAGGTACTTAGCTCTCTTCTCAGGAGAGTAGTTGGTCACATCTTCCCCTAGAATATAGATCTTCCCGCTACTAACTGGAAGTGTCCCAGCAATGGTATTAAAGAGGGTTGATTTTCCAGCTCCATTGCCCCCTAAAATCGTGATAAAATCATGCTCTCGAATTTCCAAGGAGACATCATCCAGAATGACTTTTTCTTCATTCATCCCATTGCTTACAGCTTTGGTTACATTTTTTAATTCTACAATTGCTGTCATTTACTGAGTTTCGCTCCTTTCATGATTTTTCCCTTAAAGGTTGGAATCATCAGGCAGATAGCCAAGATCAAGGCACTGAAGATTCGGATATAGCTGGTATTGATGCCAAGCGCAATCACGGCCCAAATCAAAAATTGGTAGGCGATTGAACCGATTGCAATACTGAGCAAGCGCTCTGTCAAGGTGACATTTGAAAAGAGAACCTCTCCAATAATGAGGCTGGCAAGCCCAATAACGATGACACCAATCCCACGTGAAGCGTCCGCATAGCCTTCTTGTTGGGCCATCAGTGCACCAGAAAGAGCAATAATCCCATTTGAAATGACCAAGCCCATCAATTCCATCCGGTCGGTGTTGATCCCAAAGCTCTTGGCCATATCTGGATTGTCTCCTGTCGCAATATAGGCTTGACCCAAGCGGGTATCCAAGAAGAAGATCAAACCAAGGATCACAAGCGTTACGAAAATCAAGCCAATCAGAATCTCATTGAACCCACTGGCAAAAGGAAGAAATTCCTGAATTTTTTTATAGCCCAGAAGTCCCAAATTAGCCCGCTGCATGACAAAGAGAATAACCGAGTTACAAGATGTCATTACAAGTATCCCTGACAAGAGTGTGGGGATTTTCCCTTTTGTATAGAGAAGGCCCGTCGCAAGTCCCGCCAAGCACCCTGCTCCAATAGCAGCCAGCGTCGCAAGGAGTGGATTGACCCCTTTGGTAATCAAGGTTACCGCCACCGCTCCTCCAAGCGGGAAGGACCCTTCTGTCGTCATATCTGGAAAATCTAGAATTCGGAACGTCATAAAGATTCCTAACCCTAAAATGGCCCAAATCAAACCTTGTGAAACAATTGAATTAATCATAGTTTCTCCCTTCGATAATAGTAGTTTAATTGTATCACAAATATGGAGGAGAACCTATAGGAAATTGTCATCAATTCCCTTTTCATGCTTTATAAAAAAACCAAAAGGTTGTGCCTTCTGGTTTTTAATCGTGAGATTTTTTTTAAGGATTAAAAGAAAATCTTAGTCTTCTTTTTTCTTTCGAGTAAGACCAAAGCCTGTTGCGATCACACCAAGTAAGCCAAGGCTCGTAAGAGCTGTTGCTGATTCCCTTTAGTAATAAGGTTTGTACAAGCATTTCTCCTCTATTTACTTTTATCACTAATTTGTACCTTTTTTTAAATGCGAGGAAATTTTGTGTCAAACGTTTTCCGTTTGTTCATTTTTCTGAATCAAAAACCTTTATTTAGTGCGGTTTTCTAATAATTTCATGAAAGTTTACATGCTAGCTTTCATTCTTAAATTGACACTATCTAGTGAAATGTCGTATACTTATTGGCATCGATAGAGAGTGGGACAGAAATCGGTAATTCGTTAGAATTCGATTTCGTCGTCCCACCTCCGCACAGTTGAGTAGGGCTGTAAAAGCTGATGAAATCAGCGTAGTAGAGCCCACTCAACCACTGCGTCTTGCTCGACAATCCAAAAATAATTAAGAGGCTAGGACTTTTGTCCCAGCCTCAGCAAACTATACAAACAGTATGTGGGAGAAAAAAATGAATCAACAAAAAAATAGTGTCTCTGAAAAAGGGCACGGCTATTTCCGCAAACGCAACAAGGCATTGGTCTCTATGATTACCCTTTTTGGAGCCTTGATGGTAAGCTCTGTTGCCATGGCTGACGAGGTCAACAGCAATCCGACTTCTGAGATTTCAGCAACCGCTCAACCAGTAGCAACCAACACCAGTGCTCCTACCACTACTAGTGAGGAAGTTGCTACGACGGAAGCAACTTCTTCTCCATCGGAATCAACAGCAACTGTAACTGCCACTCAACCGGTCAGTGCAACTCCAGCAACTACTTATAATACTCCAAAAATCACCAACGACGTCACCTTTGATAAAGCGACTTATAAAAGTGGGGAAGACGTCCGCATCTCCATCAACAACCCTGAAGTGGTTTCATCTGATGTCACTGTCTCTCATTTAGATCAGGTCATTTATGAAAAGAAAAACGTTGAAGGTGGCGAACTGACAATTCCAAGTACTGTCTTTTCACCTAATGCTGGATTTATCGTTGATGTCCTTGGTAAGAAAGCAGATGGCTCCCAAGCCTTTCATAAAGCAGCGGGTCTTGCTGTTGAAGATGACTGGACGATCTACCCACGTTATGGGGTGGTTGCCGGCTCTAAAGACAATCACAACTCCATCACCAATGATCAGGTAGAAGGCTACAAGAACAGTATTGACCAATTGGCCAATATGCACATCAATAACTATTTCTTCTACGATGTCTACAATACACCTGCCAACCCATTCCCAGCAAATGTTGAACGTTTCACTCAAGACTGGGCGACTTTCTTAATTCCAAATAGCGAAACAGATCCTGACAAGCGCAAGTCTTACTTACCTGTCATCGATACAGAAGCAGTCAAAGAGCTGGTGGCTCATGTCCATACAACTGGTGCCAAAGCCATGCTCTATAACATGATTTACGCAGTTTCCCTCGAAGAAGGGGTTCCAAATGAAGTGAAAAGCGCCGTTGTTCGCAATCTAGAAGACCATTTTAACTTTGGTAAAAAGGGGGATGTCACAGCGACCGATATCCAACAATTTCTCGATCCAGGCGATCCAAATTGGCAAAAATTTATCATTGAAGTCATGACCAAAGCCATGAAAGAAGGCAATTTTGATGGATGGCAAGGGGATACCATGGGCTCTAACTGGGTGGAAAAAGTCAGTGAACCCGGAAAAGGTTTCTCTTTGAGCGAACACTATCCAGAACTAGCCACAGCTGCAACAGAGGCCCTCAAAAAAGAAGGCTATGACTTCATGATCAACGATATCTCTACTGGAGATGCTGATCGACTAGGAAAGACCAATGTCTCTGCACCTTATGCGGAAGTTTGGGGAGATAGCATTGCCTATGACTCTACCTACCAAGCCTTGACGCGTCTCACCGAACGGATGCGTGATTTATACAAGGGGAAATCTCCTATCATCGCAGCCTATACCCATCGTGGTAAAAATGCATCAACCCTCAGCAAAGACAACGAATTGCTGACAGATGCCATCATCGCAGCGAGCGGTGGTTACCATATGACGACTGCAGCCCTCAATACTTCTCAAGATGCTAAAGGTTTTGGGGTGATCCAAGCAGAATGGTATCTCAATCAAAACCTACCAGTCAATGCCGACTTTGCCAATGCAGAATTCAACTACCAAGAATTCATCGTTGCTTATCAAGAACTTCTCCGTGGGCGCGACACCTTGGCGCATGATACTCGTCGAATTGTAGACAATACAAATGTACTGGTAAACGGCAACTTCATCGGATCCAACCTGGATAATGCTGACGGGGTTCAACCTGGAACCGTTTATACCATTACAAAAGAAACCAAGACGGGTGATCGGATTGCTCACTTGATCAATTTGGTCGGCATCACTGAAAACAAATGGAACAGCTCTGTGAATACAACCGAAAAATTGACCAATATTCAAGCTTTTGTTCCACTCGGAAAAATCACAAAAGACCAGGCTGAACACGCCAGCATTTACTGGGCAACACCTGATGCTGTTGAAGGAAAATACAACATCAAGCTTCGGGAAACAAGCGCAAATGTTTATTATGACGGAGGGGCTGGCCAATGGATGGCTGCTATCGATGTTCCTAGTCTAGATGTATGGGATATGCTCTACGTCAGACTCAATGAAGCCGCTCATGTTCTTTATCAAGACGAAAACGGAGTTGAGCTCGAACGTTCCAGTGACTTGGTTGGTCATACAGGTGAAAAGATCAACTACTCTACAAAAGAAACCATTGCCAACTATTTGAAGAAAGGCTATGAACTAGTAGAGAATGGCTTCGATGCAGACGGACAACCAAACTTTGACCGCGATGCTACCAACACCAATGAAGATGGCGTTCAAGAGTTTATTGTCCGCTTGGCACCAAAAATTGTGGAATTTTCTGCAACACAGCCCATCCAAGCAGGTCAAGTTGTTCCAGGAGATAGCGAGGGGCGTGTCTATCCAACTCCTCTAGCTCCAGCTGGTCAAACAACGGCTGATCTGGATCATTTATCTGAAACAGTGACACGTACAGTGACCTATGTGACAGAGGACCAGGATGGATCTAACCGCCAGCCTGCAGGAATAGCTGATCAAACTGACAGCCTTCATTTCACTCGCAAAGGTACCATCAATTTGGTGACAGGCGAGACGCAGCTTGAAGACTGGACAGCTCAAGACGGCACAAGCTTTGCAGCTCTTGAAAATCCCGTCAAAAAAGGCTATGTTGTCGTAGCAGAAGAATCGACTGATGTCGCCTCTTCTGATCTGACAAAAGCAGGAGAACATACTGGCATTCATGCTGATGCAGCAGATATCACAGATACGGTCATCTATCGCCCAGTCGGGGCTTATAGGATCAGCTATGCTACTGGTAAAGAACCAGCTCATGCTCAAAAAGAGATCACTTATCTAAACGATCCCACAAATCCAACCGCCATCGCATCTCCTACTACCATCCTTCCTTACGTGGAAGGGTTAGAGCCAAAAGATGCTCGTGGACAAGTCTTAAACCTTATGGATCCACTTGACGAAACCAAAGGCTATCTTCTTCCAAGCCCTGAGTCTCCAACAGCTGATACCGCTATTTCCTATGCTATCGCCAAAGGATCGGTCAGAGTACGATTCCTCACTGAGGGAGGCGACACTGATCTGCAAGAGGCGCAAGACCTTGCTACAGAGGTAGATTTCGGCACCAAGTACACCAGTGAGGCCCCAACAGAAATCACAAAAGATGGTCGTATCTACCATCTAGTTGGACACCGTGCTGATTCTGCTGATCCAAGTGGCACAGTCACTAAGGGAATGAAAACTGTCATCTATGATTACAAGTTAGCTACAGGAACGGTCATCGCGCGATTTGTCATCCAAGATACTAACACTGAATTGCAACCAGAGCTTGCTGTTGCAACAAATGTGGACAATGGAACCCATTACGTCGCTAGCGCACCAGATGAAATCTCCTACGACGGCCACATCTATGAACGGATCGGTGCAGCTGAACAAACTGGGAACGTAGAAGTGGGAACAACCATCTTGATCTTTGCCTACAAGGTCAAAGAAATCCCTACTCCACAACCATCCCCAGAAACCGAAAAAGAAGAAACAGTCAGCCCTCTTCCTTCCGTGACAAAAGCAAACACGACTGATGCTCATGAAGAAAAGGGATCAGCACTTCTCTCTAACAAAGAAGAGGAGAAACCTCTTGAAACAACAAGCCAAAAAGAGGAACTCCCTGAAGTTGTTCCTAACACCCCTCAAGAAGGAACTCATCTACCTGCAACAGGTGAAGAAACCTCTCAGCTAGCCCTACTTGGACTTGGCCTCTTAGCAGGTTTGTCCAGTCTTATCCCTTACAAAAAGAAACAAGAGTAGATCCCAAACACAAAGAAACTTCCTATGGAATTCTGTTCCAAGGAAGTTTTTTTATATTTATACAACTCATTCAGAGTCTAGATCCCTTTTATGAGGGTGACTGACGACAATAAGGGTGTGAAGTACTACCACTCCAAACCCTACTGTATCCCAATTCAAAGTGGATTCATTCCCCTTGTTGCCGGCAGTTTGAAAGATCAAATTGCTTTACTAGTATACTGTTTTCTCTACTTCAAGTCAATGGAATTTTACTGAAACTAGTAACCGAATGAAATGAATATATAGAATTTTACTGAAACTTTTTCATCACATTTATGCATGTTTTTCTAAGTTTCCAATACCAAACAAAGAGGCCTTGCTCTTTCGAGCAAAGCCTCTTCCTGTTGGATCTAAAATTGTCACCTCATCAACAAGTTTGCTGATGTCACCTCAATTTTAGTCTTCGCGTTTTTTGCGTTTTGCAAGTCCCGCAAGGCCAACCATACCAAGTGCAGCACCTAACAATGCAGCAGATGCTGATTGTTCTTCACCAGTTTCAGGAAGTGCTGGAGCTGGAGGAGTTGTAGGTGTTGGTGGCGTTGGTGGTGTTGGCGGTGTTGTTGGTGGTGTTGGTGGTGTATTCGGTGGTGTTGTCGGCGGTGTATTCGGTGGTGTTGTTGGTGGTGTATTTGGCGGTGTTGTTGGTGGTGTATTTGGCGGTGTTGTTGGCGGAATAACAGTGTTGTTAAACTCTGTATCTTCTGGCAACTGAGTAATAGCCGTCAATACTTTACCGTCTTTGTTAATCATAATACCCACAGTGGCAACCATCTTATCGTATTCGATGCTAGAATCTGTGCCACGGATTTCTTCTACATGGTAGAGATGAGTTCCTTCTTCACCACGTTTGAATTCAAGATTTGAGAAGGTGATCTTACCAGCCGCATCATTGGTTACGGTTTCGATCACATTTCCTTTTTCGTCCTTAAGAACGAAGCTGAATTCACCAGCCTTCAATGCACGACCTTCCAATTTCTTAGTGAATTGGAATTGAACCTTAACTGGAATGTTGACTACACGTTTTTCAGTTGGTTTTTCTGGTTTTTCTACAGTCTTCTTAGTTGGATCGTATTGGTGTACGATTTGTGAAGCTGTATTTTCAATGTCCACACCATCTTGAGCAGATTGTTTAATTTCTGCAGGAATTTCAAACTTGTAGTAACGTCCAAAGGCCAACTTAGTTGTGTCGATCACTTGTGTATTTTCTGCGTCTCCAAGTGACTTAGTCAAGTCTGCTTTAGATGTTGCAGTAATCACACCGTTTTCAACCTTGATATCAAACTTAGCTGTTACATCTTCTCCTGTTACAGAGTCGTATGCCTTAATATCAGCTCCGTTGACAGTCAAGTTTGCACTGTCATATTTATCTGTAACACCAACAGATTGAATATTGTGTGCTTCAGTGAATTTAGTTGTATCCAACCATACTTGGTAGTATACTTTATCACCTTTCTTGAGTGTCTTCGTATTGATGTTTTGAGCTTCGTTGTTGGCAGTACCATCCGCATATGGGTTGGCATTTGTGTCCGCAACTTTATGTTCTAACTCGTTATCATCATCGAGAAGTTTCACACCTGTAAGATCGAATTTAGATTCGTTCAAGATGTATTTCTCTGGATTGAAATCAGGAGTTTCTGGAGGACGAACAGTGTTATTGAATTCTTTATCCGCTGGATCCGTTACCTTAGTAAGGAGAGCTTTCGCAGTTCCATCATGAGAAACTTTAACTGTCACAACTGCTTTCATCGTGTCATAAGTAACGGTTGTATCAGTTCCTTTGACTTCTTCTACAGTGTAGTTGTAAGTTCCTTCTTGACCTTTCTTGAATTCAAGAGCTGAGAACTTAACGTTACCAGATGCATCGTTCTTCACAGTTTCAAGAGTCTTACCATCTTTATCCTTAAGAACGAAGCTGAATTCGTTAGCTTTAAGCTCACGGCCTTCCAAACGTTTCGTGAAGTTGAATTCTACTGAAACAGGGATGTTCACAACACGTTTTTCAGTTGGTTTGTTTGGTTTCTTCACTGTCTTGCTTGTTGGATCGTATTGGTGAACGATTTGAGCTGCAGTGTTTTCAATATCCGCACCACCCTTAACAGTATCTTTCACTGTTGCTGGGATGTCGAACTTGTAGTAACGTCCAAACGCAAACTTAGTTGTGTCGATCACTGGAGTATTTTCTGCGTCTCCAAGTGACTTAGTCAAGTCCGCTTTAGAAGTTGCAGAGATCACACCGTTTTCAACCTTGATATCAAATTTAGCAGTCACATCTTCGCCTGTTACAGAGTCGTAAGCTTTGATGTTTGCAACATTGATGTCAAGTTTGTCTTCTTCGTAGTCATCAGTAACACCAACAGATTGGATGTTGTGCGCTTCAGTGAACTTAGTTGTATCCAACCATACTTGGTAAACAACCTTATCGCCACGTTTCACAGTCTTAGTATTGATGTTTGCTGCTTCATTATTGTCAGCCTTATCAGCGTAAGGATTTGCGTTTGTTTCCGCAACCTTGTCTGCCAATTCTTTATCATCATCAAGAAGTGATTTACCAGTAAGGTCGAATTTCTCAGCGTTCAAGATGTATTTCTCTGGGTTGAACTCTGGAGTTTCTGGAGGAGTCACCTTGTTGTTAAATTCTTTATCCGCAATGTCGCCAACTTTCGCGATCAGAACTTTAGCTTTTCCGTCGTGTGAAACTGTGACTGTTACATTCGCTTTCATAGTGTCGTATGTAACGGTTGCGTCTGTTCCTTTAACTTCTTCTACTGTGTAGTTGTGAACGCCTTCTTGACCTTTCTTGAACTCAAGTTTAGAGAACTTAACGTTACCATCTTTATCGTTCTTCACAGTTTCAAGAGTATTACCTTTTGAATCTTTAAGAACGAAGCTGAATTCGTTAGCTTTAAGCTCACGGCCTTCCATACGTTTAGTAAAGTTGAATTCTACTTCAACTGGAACGCTGTTGACACGTTTTTCAGTTGGTTTGTTTGGTTTTTCAACTTTCTTAGTAGTTGGGTTGTAGTAGTTGACTACTTGAGCCGCAGTATTTTCGATGTCAACTCCACCTGCAACGTCAGCTTTCACTGTAGCTGGGATATCAAACTTGTAGTAACGTCCGAATTCGAATTTAGTTGTGTCGATCACTTGTGTGTTTTCCGCATCGCCAAGTGACTTCGTGAAGCCATCTTTAAGGGTTGCAGTAATCACACCGTTGTTCACAGTAATATCGAATTTAGCTGTTACATCCGCACCAGTCTTACCGTCATAAGCTTTGATTGCTGAACCATCAACATCAACTTTAG
>ERZ1699232.163-NODE-163-length-24743-cov-5.253941_pt1 | contig 24743 bp, 25 predicted proteins | sample MGYA00581529_ERZ1699232 | MGnify/ENA primary metagenome ERZ1699232 (study PRJEB42319, sample SAMD00040335) | human oral metagenome | material: saliva | host: Homo sapiens | study: EMG produced TPA metagenomics assembly of PRJDB4115 data set (Metgenomic analysis of...
ACAGCCTCTCCGATCCCGAACTCGAACACAGCCTCATCACCCGCATCGATTTCAACCTGTTTTGCCGTTTTGACGAACTGAGCATCCCCGATTACAGCACCTTATGCCGCTACCGCAACTGGCTGGCACAAGACAACACCCTGTCCGAACTGCTGGAACTGATCAACCGCCAACTGACTGAAAAAGGCTTAAAAGTAGAGAAAGCATCCGCCGCCGTCGTTGACGCCACCATTATTCAGACCGCCGGCAGCAAACAGCGTCAGGCCATAGAAGTCGACGAGGAAGGACAAGTCAGCGGCCAAACCACACCGAGTAAGGATAAAGATGCCCGCTGGACAAAGAAAAACGGCCTCTACAAACTCGGTTACAAACAACATACCCGTACCGATGAGGAAGGTTATATCGAGAAACTGCACGTCACCCCCGCCAATGTCCATGAGTGCAACCATCTTTCCCCTTTGTTGGAGGGTATTGCAGAAGGTACGACCGTTTATGCCGACAAAGGCTACGACAGTAAGGAAAACCGGCAACATCTGGAAGACCATCAGTTGTTAGACGGCATTATGCGCAAAGCCCACCGCAATCGTCCGCTGACGGAAGTGCAAACCAAACGCAACCGATATTTGTCGAAGACCCGTTATGTGGTCGAACAAAGCTTCGGTACGCTGCACCGTAAATTCCGCTATGCCCGGGCAGCCTATTTTGGACTGATCAAAGTGAGTGCGCAAAGCCATCTGAAGGCGATGTGTTTGAACCTGTTGAAAGCCGCCAACAGGCTAAGTGTGCCTGTTGCTGCCTAAAAGGCGGCCCGGATGCCTGATTAATCAGGTATCCAAGGGGGATTAAGGGGGGATTTGGGTAGAATCAGTGGATATTTGAAACAAAAACAGCCGAAAATCTTTGTTTGGATTTCGGCTGTCGGAAGGAAAGGAATTTTGCAAAGGTCTCTCACCGACAGTATAACTTGCATTCGGTATCGCAATAATATCTGCGCACTCCAGTTGCGCAAAAGCTTTTTTAATTGCCGCCGTGGTTTTTCTCCATGTTGCGGTATCAGCACGCTGATCGGGAAATTTGGGTGGTGGCGGAGGCTCAGGAAGTGGATACCCTGTCAATTTACTAAGTAGTTGTTGGACAGCTTTTTGCTCACTGAGGTTATCTATACAGTCTATAACATGCTTATGATTTCCGGCTGACTCCAACGTAGCCAAGTCTGCCCCATTATCGATAAGAAATTGTACAATTTCAGTATCAGGACAAAACTCTGCAGCTATCCACAGCGGAGAGCGAGGGTGTTCCCCTTTACTGATTTGATTGATTGGGCAGCCTGCTCCTACTAAAAATTTTACCAATTCAAAATTGACATTCCCGCAACTGTCGGCAATGAGAGCTTCATGTAGTGCGTTAAAACCGTAACTGTTTATAGTAAAAACAGATTTTGGATCGACTTGAACAATATCCTGCACAGCAGCCAAATCGCTAGCACGTGCGGCACTGCAAATGTTAGAGTATTTCGGCATAGGATTCTCCTTTTAATAATATGCAGTATATTTCCAATTCATCATCAACCCAATTTTACGAAGAACATATTTTTAACCATATCTGTTCTTGTATTACAGTAATAAATACTCAATGATTTCAGACGGCCTTTTTTATCGGACAATTGCCCTATTCTATTTCTAACATTCCACCACGCGCACGGATACGGGGACGGCTTTTTTCTGCAAGGTAACGGCCAGGCCGGCGAGTGAGGTTTCTTTGTAGGTTGCCTTCATATCGCGGCCGGTTTGCAGCATGGTTTGAATCACTTCATCAAGTGAAACTTTTTTGTCTGTGCCGTCTTCCAAAAGCGCAAGCGTGGCGAGCTTGAGGGCTTTTTCGGCGGCGATGCCGTTGCGCTCGATACAGGGGATTTGCACCAAGCCGCCGACAGGGTCGCAGGTCAGGCCCAAGTGGTGTTCCATGGCCATTTCGGCGGCGTTTTCCACTTGTTTCGGTGTTCCGCCGATAACTTCGGCGTATGCACCCGCCGCCATGGAACACGCTACGCCGACTTCGCCTTGGCAGCCGACGTCCGCGCCGGAAATCGATGCGTTGGTTTTGTACAAAATGCCGATGGCGCCGGCAGTCAGCAGGAAGTCTTCGACACGCGATTGGTTGGCGTGCGGATTAAATTTGCGGAAATAGTGCAAGACGGCAGGAATAATGCCTGCCGCGCCGTTGGTCGGTGCGGTTACGACGCGGCCGCCGGCGGCATTTTCTTCGTTGACCGCCATGGCGTATACCATCGGCCAAAGTTGGGTATTGACGATTTCGCTCTCGCGCAGGACTTTGAGTTTGGCCGCCAACTGCGGCGCGCGGCGGCGTACGTTCAAGCCGCCCGGCAACTGCCCTTCCGCACCCAAGCCGCGCTTGATGCAGTTTTCCATCACATCGGCTACGGCGGCCACCCGGCGGCGCACTTCCGCTTCATCGCAACCTGCCAACGCTGCTTCATTGGCCAACACGACTTCGGAAATATTCAACTGGTTCAGACGGCATTGTGCCAGCAACTCGTCGCAGTTTTTGTATGGATACGGCACATCGGCATTTTCCTGCGACTCTTGTGCAAACCCTTCGTCTGTTACGACAAAACCGCCGCCAACCGAATAATAAATCTGCTCTTTCAGCTTCTGGCCGTCTGAATGGTAGGCGATAAAGTTCAAGCCGTTCGGATGTTTGGGCAACACTTTATCACCGCGGATATCCAAATCTTTTTCGGGATTGAAGGCCATTTCGCGGCCGTTGAGTTTTAAAACGTGTTGCGTGCGGATACGTTCCAAGCGTTGGGGGATGTCTGCCAGCGGAATATCGTGCGGCAGGCTGCCTTCCAAACCGAGCAATAATGCGTCGAATGTGCCGTGTCCGATACCGGTCAAGGCAAGCGAGCCGTACACTTCAATGACAATGCGCGCCACTTGTGTGTCCAAGTTTTCGGCATGCAGCAAATCGGCAAAGGCGGCAGCGGCCTTCATCGGGCCGACGGTGTGCGAGCTGGACGGGCCGATGCCGATTTTGAAAATATCAAAGATGCTGATCATAATTTTCCTATTATTGTGTGTGCGGGCTGTGTTTTTCAGACGGCCTTAAGGCCTAAAGAGGAATCTTGTGCGCCGCTTGCCAATGCAAGTACCAGATGTCCGACAGTCATCAAAGGATCGCCTGCTTCCGGCGAGGTGTATTTCAGCGTCAGCGGTTTTTTACGCAAGGGTTCGTAACGGCTGACTCTACAATGCGTGTCTTCCAAACTTGTAGAACCGGCGCGGTATCTGTATGCCAACAGCCGTAAATCGTTCAAGTCCATCTTCATGCCGTTGTCCAACAATTCGCGCAACTGGTTTTCCCAGGCAATATCGTTGCTTCCGTCTTTAATGGCAATCAAGATGGACTTTTCGAGGATTTTTTTGATGTGCTGGTTCAAGGAGCGGATTGGGAAATGTCCCAGCCACAACAAATCGGTCTCCGCAAATTGGGCGGAAAACTGCTCGATAAACCAGGAATGTAAACCTTGATAATCCGGCGAATGAAACAGGTTGATTTAACCTTGTTGCCATCTTTATCCAACATGTAATGGCAGCCGATAATCACGCTGCAAGATTCGGCTGCCCATCTGGGGATAATGACTTTGGGGGTAAAGAGCGTTTCGAGGCGCTGCTCGGTAAATTGTGTGGTGAAATCGGGGTTGTATTGCAACGATGTCGGCAAATAGCCGCGCCAAAGGTACATGCCGATCCTGTTTTCGCCGATGACATCCAAGAGTTGTTCCAGCATGGTACGACTAGGACATGAAATAAATTCGTCCGCATCCAGCGGAAAAACGAAATCTATCGCTTCATCTTTTGCTACAAGCTGCTTCATCAGCTGGTTGACCAATTGCTCATGATTAAACTTGAGTGCTTGATATTGATAGATAAATATTGGCAAACCTTCTTCTTTCAATTGAATCAGGATTTCCCTTGTTCCATCGCTGCTGCCGTGATCGATGATGTGCATTTCATCCATCAGCTCGAGATTATGACGGACAAACGATTCGATCACGTCGTTTTCGTTACGCACCATGCTGATGCTGATTAGTTTTTTTCCCATAAATTATGCAATGTATTGATAGGTTTTAATCATTTTTCAGACGGCCTTGATCCAGCCGGCAATGCGTTTTTCAATCGCTTCGGCACTCAAACCCAAGTCGTCCAACAGTTTTTTCGGGTCACCGTGTTCGGTAACTTTGTCTTCTACACCCAACAGCAACACCGGTTTGCAGATGCCGTGTTTCGCCAACACTTCCAACACCACACTGCCTGCGCCGCCTTGTTCGGCGTTTTCTTCGGCGGTAACGATGTAATCGTGGCTTCGGGCGAGACGGACGATCAGCTCTTCGTCTATCGGTTTGACAAAGCGCATATCGGCAACGGTCGCGTTCAACTTATCGGCAGCGGCCAATGATGGGGCAACCATGCTGCCAAAGGCGATAACGGCAATTTTCTCGCCTTCGCGACGGATGATGCCTTTGCCGATTTCAACGGTTTCCAGGCCGTCTGAAACAGTTGCGCCAGTACCCGTACCGCGCGGATAACGGACGGCGGACGGCGAATTTGCCTGATAGCAGGTTGAGAGCAGCAGGCGGCATTCGTTTTCATCGCTGGGTGCGGCAATAATCATGTTCGGAACGCAACGCAAAAAGCTCAAGTCGTATAAACCGGCATGGGTCGGGCCGTCTGCGCCGACAATACCGGCACGGTCGATGGCGAACAAAACAGGCAGGTTTTGCAAGGCAACGTCGTGTACCAACTGGTCGTAAGCGCGTTGCAGGAAAGTGGAGTAAATCGCCACGACGGGCTTGATGCCTTCGCACGCCAAACCGCCGGCAAAGGTAACGGCGTGTTGCTCGGCAATACCGACGTCAAAATAGCGGTCGGGGAATTGCTGTTCAAACTCAACCAAGCCGCTGCCCTCGCGCATGGCTGGCGTGATGGCAACCAAACGCTCGTCTGCCGCCGCTTGGTCGCACAGCCATTGGCCGAACACTTGCGTATAAGTCGGTTTGGCTGCGGCAGGTTTCACTTCCGGGGCTGGCACTTCGCTCGGCAGCTTGGCGACAGCGTGATATTTGACAGGGTCGTTTTCGGCGAATTTGTAGCCGTTGCCTTTTTTGGTGATGACGTGCAGCAACTGAGGGCCTTTACGGTCGCGCAAGTCTTTTAATACGTCCACCAGATTTTCAACGTTATGGCCGTCCACCGGGCCGGTGTAACGGAAACCGAAGTTTTCAAACAAAGACAGCGACTGCTTGGCGTGCTCCGCTTCGCCTGCCAAGGTTTTGATTTTGTTTTCGACTTTTTGGGCAAGCTCCATCGCGCCGGGCAATTTGTCCAATACTTTGCTCGATTGGGCTTTGATGGTGCTCAACAGGCCGTGCATATCGCGCACGACGTTGCTGGCGAGGTATTTCGGCAGCGCACCGACATTGGGGGAAATCGACATTTCGTTGTCGTTGAGGATGACCAGCAAATCGACATCCATATCGCCTGCGCAGTTCAGGGCTTCAAACGCCTGACCCGCCGTCATGGCGCCATCGCCGATGATGGCGACGCTGCGTCGGTTGTTGCCCAACTGTTTGTCCGCAACGGCCATGCCCAAAGCCGCGCCGATGGATGTGGAAGAATGGCCCACGCCGAACGCGTCGTATTCCGACTCGCTGCGTTTCGGAAAACCCGCCAAACCGCCGTATTGGCGCATGGTGTGCATTTGATTTTTGCGGCCGGTGAGGATTTTGTGCGGATAGCTTTGATGGCCGACATCCCAGACCAAATGGTCTTCAGGCGTGTCGTACACATAATGCAGGGCCACCGTCAGCTCGACCGCGCCCAAGTTACTGGCGAAATGGCCGCCCGTCTTACCGACGGAATCCAACAGAAATTCGCGCAATTCGGCGGCGACTTGCGGCAGCTGTTTTTTCTCCAGACGGCGCAAATCCTGAGGCGTATCGATAATATCGAGCAAAGGGCTTGGGTTCATGATTTTTGGCGGTGAATTTTTGTGTAACGGACGATTATATCAAGAGATTGCACAACTTGTTACAAATGCTTTCAGACGGCCCGAACCTTTATCCTTTATAATACTGCCAACTGAAAACACAAGGCCGTCTGAAATGACCCAAAACGCAAACAACCTCTGCTGGCTCGATATGGAAATGACCGGTCTCAACCCGGAACATGACCGCATTATCGAAGTCGCCATGATCATTACCGACTCCGATTTGAACGTACTGGCGCAATCGGACGTATACGTCATCCATCAAAGCGACGAATTGCTCGACGGCATGGACGAGTGGAACACCGCCACCCACGGCCGTACCGGTCTGACCCAACGCGTACGCGAATCCAAACTGACCGAAGCCGAAGTCGAGCAAAACCTGCTGGACTTCATGTCCGCATGGATACCTGAGAAATCCACGCCCATGTGCGGCAACTCCATCCATCAAGACCGCCGCTTCATGGTCAAATACATGCCGCGTTTGGAAGCCTATTTCCACTACCGCAACTTAGACGTATCCACGCTGAAAGAATTGGCCAAACGCTGGAATCCGGCCGTTGCCAAAAGCGTGGTTAAACGCGGTTCGCACAAGGCATTGGACGACATCCTCGAAAGCATCGAAGAAATGCGCCATTATCGCGAGCATTTCCTCAAACTCCCTTCCGAACAATAATCCCAAGGCCGTCTGAAACCGGTTTGACACCGTTCAGACGGCCTCATCGGCTTCCTTCATCTCATGAAAATCACCAAAATCTTTACCTTCGATTCCTCTCACATGCTCGACGGGCATGACGGCAAGTGCCAAAACCTGCACGGCCACACCTACAAACTCGAAATCACTGTCTCCGCGCCCGTTATCCAAGGCGGTGCAAAAGACGGCATGGTAATGGACTTTACCGACCTGAAAGCCATCGTCAAACAACACATTACCGACCCGTTCGACCATGCCTTCATCTATCACGGCGACAACGAACGCGAAAGCCAAATCGCCGCGCTTTTGGAAGGATGGAACATGAAAACCCTGCGTCTGCCCTGCCGCACCACCGCCGAAAACATGAGCGTAGAAATGTACGGCCGTCTGAAAAACGCCGGTGTCAAAGTGTGCAGCGTGAAATTATGGGAAACGCCGACTTCGTGTGCGGAATATGAAGGGGAATAAACCGCCGCCCTGTATTTTTCAGACGGCCTGTTCCCATAAATACCTCATACACTAAACATCAAAAGGAATCTTCATGAAACTCCTCTCGACCCTCCTCGTCCTCTTCGTCGCTATCGAACATTTCTACATCGCCTGGCTCGAAATGACGCAAATCCCAAGCGAAAAAGCAGCAGAGCTGTTCAACATGCCTTACGAATTTATGGAACAAAAGCGCGTGCAAACCCTATTTTCCAACCAAGGCCTGTACAACGGCTTCCTCGCCATCGGCTTGGTATGGGCACGCTTTGCCGCACCCGACAACGCCGTTTACGGCGCAACCATCCTGTTCCTCGGCTTCGTCCTCATCGCCGCCGCATGGGGCGCGTTTTCATCCGGCAACAAAGGCATTTTGTTCAAACAAGGCTTGCCGGCATTTTTGGCCGCCGCAGCCGTCATTTACGCTTAAACACACCAGCCATTCTTTCCCCTCAAACTAACAGAAAGAATGGCTGCCTCAACCGATTTCTCAAAACGCTTCACGACAACAATTCAATCCCACACACCTAATATTCATGTCCATTCACATCACGCCGAACAATCCCCAATACCGCATTGTCGAAATCTTTGAAAGCCTGCAAGGCGAAGGCTGGAACACAGGCATGCCCGCCGTTTTCATCCGCCTGGGCAAATGCAATCTCGCGTGCAGCTGGTGCGATACCGACTACCTCAAATTCGGCATGATGAGCCTGTCCGATATTTTGGGCCGTCTGAAAACCTACACGGCGCGCAACATCATCATTACCGGTGGCGAACCCACCATCCAACCGCATTTGGATACCCTGCTCAACGCACTCAAAGCCGAAGGCTATTTTCTGTGTATCGAAACCAACGGCCTCAACCCCGCTCCGCCGCAAATCGACTACGTTGCCACCAGTCCCAAAGCCTGTTACGCCGCCAAATATGAAAAAAGCTGCATTGAGAAAGCAGACGAAGTGCGCATTGTCGCCGACGGAGAAGTCATTGCGTTTTGTCAGGAAATGGAACGCAAAATCCGCGCCCGACATTACTACCTCTCGCCTTGCGAACAAGACGGCGCGATGAATATCTACGACACCATCCGCCAAATCGGCGTATTAAACAGCCGACCCGATGCACTCGTCCATTGGCAATTGAGCGTACAGACGCATAAATGGGCAGGAATAGAATAATTCGTTTGAAATCAATTAAAAACAAATCTTTACAAAATATTGAATGTAAATACCATTCGATATTCGACCAAATGAACTACTGGCAAAGCGCTCAGGCCGTCTGAAAACCCAATTTCAGACGGCCTTTTTTTATTACAAACCCCTTGACCGATTACATAAGATTACGTAAAGTGTGCAACAGTTTTCATAAATTGGTAAAACCAATTTACCTGATAACTGACCGCATCTGAGGATGCAAATATCTATTCGAAAAACATTTATTGCTCAACACATCGTATCAAACCGCCATTGCATTGACGGTTATGGTGCTTGTTGCCCCGAGGATATTCCTATGGCTCTCTTTCTCAGCATTTTCCCCATCATCCTGCTGATTTGGCTGATGGTTAAGAAAAACAGTATGCCGTCTTACATTGCGCTGCCGATTACCGCCGCGCTGATTTACGTCATCAAACTGTTTTATTTCGGCGACAACGCCATGTTGCTCAACGCAACGGCAGCGTCAGGCCTGGTTTCCACACTGACGCCAATTACCGTGATTTTCGGTGCGATCATGTTCAACCGTATGATGGAAACCACCGGCTGTATCGACATTATCCGCAAATGGCTGGCGACCATCAGCCCGAATCCTGTGGCGCAGCTGATGATTATCGGCTGGTCGTTCGCCTTTATGATTGAGGGTGCATCCGGCTTCGGTACGCCTGCTGCGATTGCCGCCCCGATTCTGATGAGCCTGGGTTTCAACCCGTTGAAAGTGGCGATTTTTACGCTGGTTATGAACTCCGTGCCTGTATCTTTCGGCGCAGTGGGTACGCCGACTTGGTTCGGTTTCGCACCATTAAACCTGAGTGCCGAAAACATCCTTGCCATCGGCAGACAAACCGGCGTCATGCACTTCTTCGCAGGTTTCATCATCCCTGTCATCGGCTTGAGCTTCATCGTGCCTTGGGCTGAAATCCGCAAAAACTTGGGCTTCATCGGCATTGCCGTCTTCTCCTGTACCCTTCCTTACGTTGCATTGGCGATGGTCAACGAAGAATTCCCATCTCTGGTTGCCGGCGCAATCGGCCTGATGGTGTCCGTATTCGCCGCAAACCGCGGCTGGGGCTTGAGCAAAGATTACGCCAAAGATCCTAACGCAGAAAAAGTACCTTTCGCACAAGTTGCCAAAGCACTGGCTCCTTTGGGTATGCTGATCGGCATGCTGGTGGTAACCCGTATCAAACAGCTGGGCATCAAAGGCCTGCTGACCAGCAAAGAAGAATGGTTCAGCTTCCAACTGCCGTTTGATTTGTCCAAAATTACCGTCAGCGACTCCCTGACCATCACCTTCGGCAACATCTTCGGCCAAGGCGTCAACGCTTCCTACCAAACCCTCTACGTTCCGGCTTGGATTCCGTTTGTCTTCACCGTTTGGATTTGCATCCTGCTGTACAAAACCAAATTCAAAGATGCATGGTCTTTCTACGCTGCAACGTTCAACCAAACCAAAAAACCTCTGCTTGCCCTGATGGGTGCGTTGATTATGGTTCAACTGATGATGGTTGGCGGCGACGACTCCATGGTGAAAATCATCGGTAAAGAGTTTGCCTCGATGGCAGGCGAACACTGGGTGTACTTCTCCCCTTACCTTGGCGCAATCGGTGCATTCTTCTCAGGCTCCAACACTGTATCCAACCTGACTTTTGGTCCGATTCAACAACAAATCGCGCTTGATACCGGCCTGTCCGTTACCCTCATCCTCGCCCTGCAATCCGTCGGCGGCGCAATGGGCAACATGGTCTGCATCAACAACATTATCGCCGTGTGCAGCGTGTTGAACGTAAACAACGCCGAAGGCGCGATCATCAAGAAAACTGTCATCCCGATGAGCATCTATGGCGTCATCGCCGTGACTATCGCTTCAATTTTCTTCTTGTAAACCGCTTCATATCAAAGGCCGTCTGAATATTCAGACGGCCTTTTTTGTATTCTTTCGCTATATTTCTTAAAGAATCATTAATGTATATATTTCGCAACAACCCGCATAACCACTTTGCAACACCAAATTACAAACAACTTTCTATTAATAAACAATCGGGTAACCATAAGTAAACACTGTTTTGCAATTTACCTAATTGCCACCACCGACAAAACGCCTAAAATACGCTTCATCTGCAAACGGAAACCCTTTCTCACTTTGCAAGATAACACACAACCCTCATATGGAGCTTAGATCATGAAATTACTTTCTGTTATCACTGCAGCCGCATTGGCTACTGTTTCCTTCTCTGCTGCCGCTGCGCCTGCCGGCTTCGTTTCTTACCGTTGTGACGGCGGCAAATCACTGAACGTGATGTACGGTTTCGACCGCAGCGGCCGTGCAGTTACTGCCGACGTAAACGCCGGTGGCAAAAAAGCCTCTTTGGTTGTCGACAAAAAACGTTCTGACAGCACTGGCACTACTTTCACCAACCGTAAAGGCTATGTAATGTCTGCCGGTTTCATCGACAAAAACACCCACACTACTTCTGAAGTGGTTGGCGTGAACGCCCCTAACGGCTCATTCCTGGTGAAAAACTGCGAACCACGTCCACGTTAATCCCAGCTTTCCTATTTAACCGAATCATCCCGGTTTAATCAAAAGGCCGTCTGAAAAACAATTTTCAGACGGCCTTTTGATTCAAGCCTATAAAAAAGAGCGTGTACCGTACACGCTCTTTTTGTTTGTTTTCCAAATCAAATACGCATCGGCATTACGATGTATTTGAAGTTCGGATTGTTCGGCATAGTAAACAGCGTTGAGCGGTTGGCATCGCCGAAGGCAAGCTGCATATCGTCGGAGTGGATATTACGCAACACATCCATCAGGTAGCCGATGTTGAAACCGACTTCGAGTTCTCCGCCTTGATAAGCGATTTCCAACTCTTCGCGCGCTTCTTCCTGCTCGTTATTGCTACATACGACACTCAGCAAACCAGGCTGTAAGAACAGTCGTGCGCCGCGGAATTTTTCATTGGCAAGAATGGCGGCACGTTCGAGCGCACCCAAAAGCTGGGTACGGGAAACGAGGAAAATCTTGTCATTATCCAAAGGAATCACGCGGTTAAAGTCAGGGAATTTGCCATCGATGACTTTGCTGACAATGGTCGTGCCATTGCATTGGAAGCGTACTTGATTGTCCAAAAGCTCAACGGTGATGGACTCGGACGGATTGTTCAGCAGCTTGAAGAGTTCCAATACCGTTTTGCGCGGCAGGATAACTTCCGTTTTCGGCAGTTCTGCTTCAATTTGGCTGGCCGCATAAGCAAGGCGGTGGCCGTCGGTTGCAACAAGGCGCAGTTGGTTTCCTTCAACCTGCATCAGCAAGCCGTTGAGGTAATAGCGGATATCTTGAACCGCCATGCTGTATTGCACTTGCGAAAGCATGGTTTTGAAGGTTTCTTGAGTCAGCGAGAAAGTTGCGCTGACATCGTTGCCGACACTCATCAAAGGAAAGTCTTCTGCCGGCAGGGTTTGCAAGGCAAAACGGGATTTGCCCGCACGCAAAGTCAAACGGTTGTCCGCCCAATCTAAGGACACCAGCGCACTGTCGGGCAGGGCACGCAGGATGTCTTGGAATTTTTTAGCATTGGTCGTAATGCGGAAATCGCCTGCCTGACTTTCAGGGCCGGCGGTATTGATTTGGATTTCCAAGTCGGTTGCCAAAAGTTTGGTTTGTCCGTCTTTGCTTTCCAGCAACACATTGGACAGAATCGGCAGAGTATGGCGACGCTCAACGATACCGGTAACGGCTTGCAACGGCTTGAGCAGACTGTCGCGGTCGGCTTGTAAAATCAGCATGTTCCATTCCTTTGAATTTGAAATCGGTTGATTTGGGTATTTTAAAATATTTTTTGTATTCAGACGGCCTCATATCGATATCAGGCCGTCTGAAATTGCATTGAGTCAGTTCTGAATCAAAATCAGCAGTTTTTCGTAGTCTTGCGCCAATTCGGGGTCTTCTTCGCGCAGTTTTGCCACTGCTTTCACGCCGTGCATCACAGTCGTATGGTCGCGACCGCCAAAGGCATCACCAATAGAAGGCAGGCTGAGCGTGGTCAGCTCTTTGGTCAGGCTCATGGCGACTTGGCGCGGTCGGGCGATGTTGCGCGTACGTTTTTTGCCCAATATATCGCTGATTTTAATCCGATAATATTTGGCCGTCGCATCGATAATGGTGTCGGCGGTAATGACTTTGTGTTTCTCGGCAATAATATCCTGCAAAGCCGTACGCGCCAAATCCATGTCGATGACAGGACGGTTCATAAAACGGCTGCTGGCGCTGACACGGTTGAACGCGCCTTCCAGCTCACGCACATTGGAGCGGATCAGATTGGCGATAAACAGAGCGGCTTCGTCTTCGATACTGATGCCGGCTGCTTCTGCCTTTTTCTGCAAAATCGCCACGCGCATTTCCAATTCGGGCGGTTCGAGTTCCAAAGTCAAGCCCCATGAGAAACGGGACTTGAGACGGTCGTCCATACCCTCGATTTTGGCAGGCAATACGTCGCACGTCAGGATCAGTTGTTTTTTCTCGTTGTGGAAATGGTTGTACAGATAGAAGAATTCTTCCATCGTACGGTCTTTGCCTTTGATGAACTGAATATCGTCGATAATCAGCAGGTCATATTGTTTGTATTGTTGCTTGAATACATCATAAGTGTTGTTGCGCACAGCCTTCATAAAGCTGCGGATATAGTCGTCCGAGTGCATATAGCGCACTTTGGCATCAGGACGGTTTTTCAGCAATTCGTTGCCAATGGCCTGCACCAAGTGGGTTTTACCCAAACCGGTGCTGCCGTATAAGAAAAACGGGTTGTAGCCCTGCCCCGGATTTTCAGCAATCGCTTGGGCGGCTGCGGCGGCAAGGCGGTTGCCCTTACCTTCCACCAAAGTTTCAAATGTATAGTCACGCGACAAATTGGTTTGCTCGTAGCGCGCTTCTTCCGCATCGTGTTGCGCGTCGGTTTTGGCTTTGGCAACCGCTTTAGACTCAGCCGGAGCGGCAGTTTGCACTTGAGGCTCATGCGGCAGGTTTTTCATGCGTTGCGCCAAAATCTCGGCAGCCGTCATGGCAGTGGCAGGCTTGGAAACCGTTTCAGACGGCCTATCTTCTTCCATTGGCGCAGCAGTTTGCAAAGGCATTTGAACAGGCTCTACACACTCTTCAACTTCAATGACTTCTTGCACTTGCACCGGCGCAACAGCCTGAGCCGCCATTTCATAATGCACACCTACGCCCGGCTTAAACGCGAAAGCAGCCTGCTGAGGCACCAATTCGGCACGCACGGCGTCAATTTTGGCGGCAAACTGGCTTTTGAGCATATTGCAGGCAAATTGGTTTTTACCATACACCACCCATACGCCGTTTTCTTCGCCCACGGTCAAAGGCGCAATCCATTGCGCAAACTGCCCGGCAGGCAACATTTCGTGAAGGCGGCAAAGGCACAGCGGCCAAAATTCAGCTAACGTCATGAGATTAAGCTCGGAAAATGGAAGATTTGGGAAATACAAGAAGGCAGAGCAGATAGGCAATCCGATAAAAATCAAATTTTTACGACACTCCCGCTGCTTTCAGACGGCCTTGCGCACAGAGAAAAGCAAGATTGGGCGATTATACCCATTCCGCTCTTTTTTATCCACAACCGCCGCAAAATTTTATCCACAAATTCTATCAATGCATAAAACCAGTTGTCACACTTTGGCCAACGAAAAGTTTTTATATTGATTGACAAAAGCAGCAAATTGGAGTGTAATTCACGGTTTAATTATCTACCAATTTTTAGGAAACATCATGAAACGCACTTATCAACCTTCCGTTACCAAACGCAAACGCACCCACGGCTTCTTGGTTCGCTCCAAAACCCGCGGTGGTCGCGCAGTATTGGCTGCCCGTCGCGCCAAAGGCCGTAAACGCCTGGCTGTATAATTTTGAATTACGGCTTCTCGAAGCAGTATCGCTTATTAAAAACGGATGATTTTTCATCCGTTTTTGCGTTGAAAAACCGACGCAGCCGCGATTTGCTGCAAGTCTCCCAGTCCGCAGACAACGCGCTCGGCCATCCACGCCTTGGTTTGGTTGTCAGCAAAAAAACTGCCAAACGCGCCCATGACCGCAATTATATGAAGCGCGTCATCCGCGACTGGTTCAGGCTGAATCAACACCAGCTGCCGCCGCATGATTTTGTTGTGCGCGTGCGTCAGGCGTTTAATCGGGAAACCGCCCCGGAAGCCCGCAACCAACTTGCCCAGCTGATGAAAAAACGCCGATGAATACCCTGCTTTCCAAGCTCCTCCTTGCACTCATCCGCTTTTACCAATACTGCATCAGCCCCCTCATTCCGCCGCGCTGCCGCTATACCCCGACCTGTTCACAATACGCAGTCGAAGCCGTCAAAAAATACGGCGCATTCAAAGGCGGATGGCTGGCCATCAAACGCATCGCACGATGCCATCCTTTCGGCGGACACGGACACGACCCTGTTCCATAATGCTGCTGTCAACCATTTAAAGAACACGATTTCCTTTAATTTCCCGTCGGTTTCTATATAATGCCGTCTGAAGCAGTTTTCATCTCGATTACCTATCCGTCAATTCCAGGAATCTCTTATGGATTTTAAAAGACTAATGGCGTTTTTTGCCATTTCAGTGGCAATCTTTGCCGGCTGGGAACATTTTTTCCCCAGCCCCAAACCTAATCCGGCGCAACAAGCCGCGCAACAGCAAACGGCCGCCGCTCCGGCAAAAGCCGCTGCCGAAGCCGCGCTTGCCCCGGTCTCTCCTATTACCGTTACCACAGACACGGTTAAAGCCGTCATCGATGAGAAAAGCGGTGACCTGCGTCAGCTGACCCTCTTGCAATACAAAGCAACCGGCGACGAACACAAACCTTTCGTCCTGTTTAACGACGACAAAGAATACACCTACGTTGCCCAATCCGAGCTTTTGGACGCACAAGGCAACAACGTTCTGAAAGGCATCAGCTTTAGCGCTCCGCAAAAACAATACAATTTGGAAGGCGACAAAGTCGAAGTCCGCCTGAGCGCGCCTGAAACCAACGGCCTGAAAATCGACAAAGTTTATACTTTCACCAAAGGCAGCTACTTGGTTAACGTCCGTTTCGACATTACCAACAACAAAGGCCAACCCGTCAACCTGAGCGCAGACTACCGCATCGTCCGCGACCACAGCGAACCCGAAGGCCAAGGCTACTTTACCCGCTCTTACGTCGGCCCGGTGGTTTACTCCCCTGAAGGCGGCTTCCAAAAAGTCAGCTTCTCTGATTTGGATGACGATGCCAAATCCGGCAAATCCGAAGCCGAATACATCCGCAAAACGCCGACCGGCTGGCTCGGCATGATTGAACACCACTTCATGTCCACTTGGATTTTGCAGCCTAAAGACGGCCAAAGCGTATGCACCGCAGGCGACTGCCGTATCGACATCAAACGCCGCAACGACAACCTGTACAGCGCAAGCGTCAGCGTGCCTTTAGCCGCCATTCAAGCCGGCGCGAAAGCCGAAACCGCCATCAACCTGTATGCCGGTCCGCAAACCACTTCCGTTATCGCCAATATCGCCGACAAACTGCAATTGGCCAAAGACTACGGCAAAGTACACTGGTTCGCCTCCCCGCTCTTCTGGCTCTTGAACCAACTGCACAACATCATCGGCAACTGGGGCTGGGCAATCATCGTTTTGACCATCATCGTCAAAGCCGTGCTGTACCCGTTGACCAACGCCTCTTACCGCTCTATGGCAAAAATGCGTGCCGCCGCGCCTAAATTGCAAGCCATCAAAGAGAAATACGGCGATGACCGCATGGCACAACAACAAGCCATGATGCAGCTTTACAAAGACGAGAAAATCAATCCGCTGGGCGGCTGCCTGCCTATGCTGTTACAAATCCCCGTCTTCATCGGCCTGTACTGGGCATTGTTCGCCTCCGTAGAATTGCGCCAAGCGCCTTGGTTGGGTTGGATTACCGACTTGAGCCGTCCGGATCCTTTCTACATCCTGCCTTTGATTATGGCGGCGACCATGTTTGCACAAACTTATCTGAATCCGCCGTCAACCGACCCTATGCAGGCGAAAATGATGAAAGTCATGCCTCTGATTTTCTCCATCATGTTCTTCTTCTTCCCTGCCGGTTTGGTTCTGTACTGGGTAGTCAACAACCTCTTGACCATCGCCCAACAATGGCACATCAACCGCAGCATCGAAAAACAACGCGCCCAAGGCGAAGTCGTTTCTTGATAAAGGTTTAGGTAACACAAAGGCCGTCTGTTGTTCAGACGGCCTTTTTTATTTCCCCAAACAAATACAGTTTAAGATTGAACCCAATCCAGTTTTACGCTGCATGCAACACAAAAATCGTCGGGCGTTTTTTCAAATTCGGCATTTCTTTTCTTTTCCGCCACTGCGCAATCGTCTGGCTGATGATTTCCTGTGTCGGCAAGGTTAAGTCCGTGGCCACGCATAATCGCGTTTCAGGATGCAGGTTTTCCACCGCATCAGCCAACAACGCATCGTTGCGATACGGCGTTTCGATAAACAGCTGCGTTTCATTCTGCTGGCGCGAACGTTGTTCCAAAGCCTTCAAACTCTGAATGCGCTCATTTTTTTCAGACGGCAGATAACCCTTAAACGCAAAGTTTTGCCCATTCGCACCTGAAGCCATCAGCGCCAGCAACAAACTGGACGGCCCGACCAAAGGCCGTACTTCAAAACCGTGTTTATGCGCCAATGCCACCAAATTCGCGCCCGGATCGGCCACAGCCGGGCAACCCGCCTCGCTGACAATGCCCATACTGCGTCCCTCTTGCAAAGGTTTCAGCAATTCCGGCAAAGTCTTCAAATCCGTGTGTTCATTCAACGTTTGCAGATTCAGTTCGCGGATAGGCGTAGTCACGCCCAAATGTTTCAAATGCGCACGCGCTGTTTTTTCCGCTTCCACGACAAAATCCATCAGCCCGACAATTGCCTGTTGTTCATGCGGCAACAGGCATGGCGTATCAGGTACACCCAAAGGGGTAGGAATCAAATACAAAATCGGTTTCATTCTTGCAGCTCCAAAAAATCTCAGGCCGTCTGAACACATTCAGACGGCCTCAAACTATAAAACTTCCACACCTTCGTTTTTCAAAAAATCAATCAGACGGAAAATCGGAAGGCCGATCAAAGCATTCGGGTCCGTACTTTCAATACGCTCCAACAAAGCGGCGCCCAAACCCTCGCTCTTTGCCGCACCGGCACAATAAACCGCATCCGGCTCGCGTTCCAAATATCGGCTGATTTGTTCCTGCGACAACTGGCGCATGGCAACCACCGTATGATCGACATGATGCTGAACCTTGCCCGTAGCAGTATTCAAAAGCACGATTGCGCTGTAAAATTCAATCCGTTTTCCGCTTAAGTCCGCCAGCATCTGTTGTGCATTTGCGACGTTCATCGGCTTACCCAATTGACGTCCTTCGCACCATGCCACTTGGTCTGCGCCGATAATCAGCGCAGCAGGAAAAGTTGCCGCCAATGAACGGGCTTTGCCTTCAGCCAAACGCAACGCCGTCTCGCCTGCATGCTCGCCCGCAATAGGCGTTTCGTCAAAATCAGGCGATGCCGTCTGAAAATCGATACCCAAACGGCGAAGCTGTCCGCAGCGGAAAACCGAACTCGACCCTAAAACCAAAGGCAGTTTTACTTCCATATTTTTACTTAAAAACATTGACGTTAGACCGCCGAAATTATATCATACTCCGTTTATGTCATACCCTAATTTGATTGACCCAGAAGTTTTCGCCGCCGAAGGGCAGAATCTGCAAGGCAGTTTCCTGCTCGAAGAATTGGATGAACGAGTCAGTTCGCACGATTATCCGGCCGACAAACAGACGCGCGTGTCGTTTACGCTGCAAGGCGGCCGCGACCGGCTGCAACGTCTGTTTCTCGATTTGAACGTCAAAGCCGACATGCCCCTGATTTGCCAGCGTTGCATTACGCCCATGCCGTTTCTGCTCGATGAAACCAGCCGTATCGTCTTGTTTGCCGATGAAGAGAGTTTGGACGAAGCCATGCTTGCCGATGAAGAATTGGAAGGCATGCTGCTCGAAAAAGAGCTAGACGTACGAACTCTGGTCGAAGACCAAATCCTGATGTCGCTCCCTTTCTCCCCTCGACACGAAGACTGCGGCAACAATGGGACACTGGAAGAAGTCAATCGGGACAAACCAAACCCCTTCGCTGTTTTAGCAGGTTTGAAAAGCAGTTAATTAGGACACAGTTTATTTATTTAGGAGCTTGAAATGGCCGTTCAACAAAACAAAAAATCCCCTTCTAAACGCGGTATGCACCGTTCACACGACGCTCTGACTGCGCCTTCTCTGTCTGTTGACAGCGCAACCGGCGAAGTGCATCGTCCACACCACATTTCTCCAAACGGTATGTACCGTGGCCGTAAAGTGGTAAAAGCTAAAGGCGAATAATCCGTTCGTCTGACTGAAAAAGCCAGAATATTGCCATGCAATGACTGGCTTTTTTGCATTGCACTCTGTATTTTCCTCTTCGGAAGCACACCATGAAACGTAAAATCTGGTACACCTACGACGACATCCACCGCGTAATCAAAGGATTGGCGGAAAAAATCCAAAACTCCGGCACCAAATACGATGCCATGATTGCCATTGGCGGCGGCGGTTTTATCCCTGCCCGCATGTTGCGCTGCTTCTTGGAAATTCCGATTTACGCCGTCACCACAGCCTACTACGACAGCGATAACGAAGGTCAAGTGACCGAGGAAGTAAAAAAAGTCCAATGGCTCGATCCCGTTCCCGATGTACTGAAAGGCAAAAACGTACTGGTTGTTGACGAAGTGGACGACAGCCGCGTTACCATGGAATTCTGCCTGAACGAATTGTTGAAAGAAGATTTCGGCACCATCGGCGTGGCAGTATTGCATGAAAAAATCAAAGCCAAAGTCGGCAAGATTCCCGAAGGCATCCCTTATTTCAGCGGCATTACCGTGGAAGACTGGTGGATTAACTATCCTTGGGACGCGCTGGACATCGACGAACACAATAAATTGGCCGCGCAAAACCGATAAATCCGGCATGACCGTCGCAACAAGCCTTTCCATCTGATTTTCAATCCATCTCCTGAAAATCAGATGAGTGTGCTCGTCCGATGGTCCGAGGCCGTCTGAAACACACAAACCGGAGAACAACATGATTACACTGGCCGTAGATGCCATGGGCGGAGATGCAGGCCTTGCGATTACCGTCCCCGGTGCAGTGGATTTCCTAAAACAACAATCCGACGTACACCTGATTATGGTCGGCGATGAAGCAGCAGTCCGCCAAGCATTAAGCTCGGCAGGCGCGCCCATGGACCGCATTACTGTCTACCATGCAGCGCAAGTCGTCGAAATGGATGAAGCGCCACAATCTGCGCTGAAAAATAAAAAAGAATCATCCATGCGCATCGCTATCAACCAAGTTAAAGAAGGCAACGCGCAAGCCGCCGTATCGGCAGGCAATACCGGCGCACTGATGGCGACCGCCCGATTCGTCCTCAAAACCATTCCCGGCATTGAGCGACCTGCCATCGCCAAATTCCTGCCTTCCGACAGCGAACACGTTACCTTAGCTTTGGATTTGGGTGCAAATGTCGATTGCACGCCCGAGCAACTGGTTCAATTTGCCATCATCGGCAGCGAGCTGGTACACGCCCTGCACCCAGAAAAAGGCAGCCCGCGCGTCGCCCTCTTGAACGTCGGCACAGAAGACATCAAGGGTACGGATGCCGTCAAACAAACCTTTAAACTGTTGAGCAGCAGCAAACTCAACTTTATCGGCAATATCGAAAGCAACAGCGTTTTGTATGGTGAAGCCGATGTCGTTGTCGCAGACGGGTTTGTCGGCAACGTTATGCTCAAAACCATCGAAGGCGCGGTTAAATTCATGAGCGGCGCCATCCGCCGTGAATTCCAAAGCACCCTGTTCAACAAACTTGCCGCCATTGCCGCCCTGCCCGCACTCAAAGGCTTGAAAGGCAAACTCGATCCGCGCAAATTTAACGGCGCCATCCTGCTTGGTTTACGCGGTATTGTGATTAAGAGCCACGGCGGAACCGACGAAGTCGGCTTCCGTTATGCTTTGGAAGAAGCCTACCACGAAGCCAAATCTGCCGGCCTCGCCCAAATCGAACAAGGCGTAGCCACCCAGTTGGCCGCTTTGGAAGCCGCCAAAGCAGAAGCAGAGCAGGAAGAAACTGCTGCTCAAACAACGGAAGCTTAAGGCTGATATACACAGGCCGTCTGAAACTTCACAATGTTCAGACGGCCTGTTTTTATCTTTGAAACACTAACTTCATGCTTAATATTGGGAATTTCCCCATTTTCGCTTACAATATCCGACTATCTGAATTAACTCTCTAAAAAGGCCGTTCTCATGCAATATGCCAAAATTTCCGGCACAGGCAGCTATCTTCCTGCCAACCGCGTCAGCAATGACGACCTTGCCAAAAAAGTGGACACTTCCGACGAATGGATTACCACGCGTACAGGCATCAAATTCCGCCATATTGCAGACGAGGGCGAAAAAACCAGCGACTTGGCCGCCGAATCAGCGCGCCGCGCCTTGGCAGATGCCAATTTGCAGGCTGACGATATCGATCTGATTATCGTAGCCACAGCCACTCCCGATATGCAATTCCCTTCTACGGCAACCATCGTGCAGCAAAAATTGGGCATTGCCAACGGCTGTCCTGCCTTTGACGTACAAGCCGTGTGCGCCGGTTTTATGTATGCACTGACCACTGCCAATGCCTACATCAAAAGCGGCATGGCGAAAAACGCTTTGGTTATCGGCGCGGAAACCTTCAGCCGCATCGTCGATTGGAACGACCGCACCACCTGCGTCCTCTTTGGCGACGGTGCGGGCGCGGTTGTCTTAAGCGCATCTGACGAACCGGGCATCATCCACGGCAAACTCAAAGCCGACGGCAACTACCTCAACCTTTTGAACGTCCCCGGACAAATCGCCAACGGCCAGGTTTGCGGTTCGCCCTACATCAGCATGGACGGCCCCGGCGTATTCAAGTTTGCCGTCAAAATGCTATCCAAAATCGCAGATGACGTTATCGAAGAAGCCGGTTACACCGCTGATCAAATCGATTGGATTGTGCCGCACCAAGCCAACAAGCGCATTATCGACTCTACCGCCAAACACTTGGGTTTGAGCATGGACAAAGTGATCTTGACCGTCCAAGACCACGGCAACACTTCCGCAGCCTCCATTCCGTTGGCACTGGATGTCGGTATTAAAAACGGCCAAATCAAACGCGGACAAAACCTCTTGCTCGAAGGCATCGGCGGCGGTTTTGCCTGGGGTGCGGTTTTGGTGAAATACTAATGGTTGGGCCGTCTGAACACCTCTTTCAGACGGCCTATTCTGCTCAAACCCATGAAATCCCTAACGTTTGCATTCTGCATCAGCAGCCTGTTTTTAAGCATAACGGCTGTAATATTGCCCAAACTGGCAATCGCCTATCTCGCACTGAGTGCATACGTTTTCCTGCTTTACTACCAAGACAAACAGCGCGCACGCAAGCAAGACAGGCGCATACCCGAAGCAAAATTGCACCTGCTCAACCTGCTTGGCGGCTGGCCGGGCGGTTATTGCGGCAGCCTCGCATTCCGGCATAAAACCAGCAAACCCGAATTTGTCCGCACCTTTCGGCTGAGTGCCGCAACCAATACTGTCGCCACCCTCCTTCTGCTGGCAGACACCCTCAAACATTCAAACCAATAAGGAATTACCATGTCTTTCGCATTCTTCTTTCCCGGACAAGGCTCACAAAGCCTAGGCATGATGAACGGCTTTGCCGAACAAGCCATCGTTAAAGCCACATTTGACGAAGCTTCCGCCGTATTGGGTCAAGACCTGTGGGCAATGATTAACGGCGAAGATGCCGAATTAATCGGACAAACCGTCAACACCCAGCCCATCATGCTGGCTGCCGGCATTGCCACCTACCGCGCCTACTTGGAAGCCGGCGGTAAAATCCCTTCCGTCGTTGCAGGCCACAGCCTCGGCGAATACACCGCCCTCGTCGCTGCCGGCGCATTGGATTTTGCAGATGCAGTCAAACTGGTCCGCCTGCGTGCCGAACTCATGCAATCCGCCGTACCGCAAGGCGTAGGCGCAATGGCCGCTATTTTGGGTTTGGAAGACGAACAAGTCAAAGCCATTTGTGCCGAAGCCGCACAAGGCGAAGTCGTTGAAGCCGTCAACTTCAACTCCCCCGGCCAAGTCGTGATCGCCGGCAATACCGCCGCAGTCGAACGCGCCATGGCCGCCGCCAAAGAAGCTGGAGCCAAACGTGCCCTGCCGCTGCCCGTTTCCGTTCCCTCACATTGCAGCCTCATGAAGCCCGCAGCGGAAAAACTTGCCGAAGCACTGAAAGACATCACTATCAAACAACCGCAAATCCGCGTCATTCATAACGCCGATGTTGCCTCTTATGATGATGCCGACAAAATCAAAGATGCCCTAGTACGCCAACTGTACAGCCCGGTGCGCTGGACAGAAACCGTCAACGCGCTTGTTTCCGAAGGTATCACCGAATCAGCCGAATGCGGCCCCGGCAAAGTCCTCGCAGGTCTCGCCAAACGCATCAACAAAGAAGCCGCGTGCAGCGCATTGACCAATGCCGACCAAGTGGCTGCATTTATCGAAGCTCACTAAAACGTTTTCAGACGGCCTTATCCTGTCAGGCAAGGCCGTCTGAAAAATTAGCCCACTCCAATCCGAATACATTATGAAAAAAACCATTATTCTTGCCGTTCCCTACATGTACGGACTGGATCAATGTATCGAAAAAAATCTGCGTTTTCTTGGTTTTGAGGTCATCAACCTGCGCTATGACGACCGGGATTCCTATTATCCGAACTTGAACCTGAAATAAAAATTGAGGAAAAAAAGAGACTTTAAGGCTTCCTGCACCGGAAATCGATAGAGAAGTTGTGGAGAATTTAAATGTTTGACAAGGAAAAGCTGCTGACTTCTATAATTCCAATTCCTATCAGGACACACCAGCCAGCAGCAACCGTGCAACATATTGTTTATGCGGCCGATCAAAACTACATCCGCCACATCGGCACATCCATGCTCTCCGTTTTGGCAAACAACCACTTTCCAATTCATTTTCATCTCTTGGTCAGCGGATCGGAAAGCTACGACTTCAGCATTTTCAACCAACTAGAAAATATCAATCCAAATTACGCCGTAACGGTTTATCACCTGAATACAGATTATTTTTCTACCCTGCAGACAACCAGCTATTTCACCATCGCTATGTACTACCGAATGTGCATACCCGCCATACTTGGCGATATAAGCGATACTGCACTCTACTTAGACACAGACGTTCTCTGCTTAGGCGATATCTCAGAACTGTTTACCGTCAACCTTAACCGCAAACTTCTCGCAGCCGTTCCAGAAACAACACTTTACCGTACCTACATTAACAAATTGAATGTATTCGGTTTTAGCAGTACAGATCCCTACTTCAATTCAGGCGTGCTGCTGTTTAACAACAAATTTTGGAACGAATCATCCGCTTACACTATCCTAAGCGAGAAAATACGGCAGGTCGAACTCAGCAAATTTATCTTGGCATGTCCGGATCAAGATCTGCTCAATCTAAGCTGCAAAGGCAAAGTAGAATGGTTGCTGGAATCTTACAACTGGATACATTGGCACCATCAAGGAAACGAGCTGAACACCAACCCCAACAATATCCGGTTTGTTCATTTTATCGGCGGCACCAAGCCTTGGCATCATCTTGGCTTTCATCCTGTTTATGATTCTTTTTATAGAAAGTCTCCTTGGTATGATGGTTATCTCCATCAAAAGCCCAATATCGACTTACCCTTCCCGAATCCGCATAAGAGATACAAAAAAGCTGCAAAACGCCTATTTAAACAAGGCGATAAAAAACAAGCCTGGCTATATTATCGGACATATTTATTAACAAAATTTCTAAGCCGTCAAAAGCAACCTTATCTTGCAGAAAAACCAATTTATTAAAACAGGACAGCCTTAGCACGCAAAACATTTACAGACGGCCTGTAGACAAAAGTTAGATTAAAAAACCTATTCGTGGTATAAGGCCGTCTGAAACCATTTTTCCAATCGCAATTAAGGAATAAAACATGAGTACACAAGATTTGAGCGGCAAAATCGCTTTGGTAACCGGCGCATCGCGCGGTATTGGTGCGGCGATTGCCGATACTTTGGCTGCGGCCGGTGCAAAAG
>ERZ1699232.169-NODE-169-length-24502-cov-4.430810_pt1 | contig 24502 bp, 21 predicted proteins | sample MGYA00581529_ERZ1699232 | MGnify/ENA primary metagenome ERZ1699232 (study PRJEB42319, sample SAMD00040335) | human oral metagenome | material: saliva | host: Homo sapiens | study: EMG produced TPA metagenomics assembly of PRJDB4115 data set (Metgenomic analysis of...
CTTGTGCTTGTTTTTTCAGTCCTTCCACTGCTTCGTCCGTCAAGATTAATTCACCTGTTCCCCAGGCTTCTGGGTTTACGGTTGTTCCAGTGAACTCTCCAACTACTTGAGTTCGAACGAATGGCAAGAGGGCTTGGTAGGCCGCAAACATTGGCTCGTGTCCTGCATTGGCTACTGAAGAAACTGTTACGATCTTGTCTTGGAGGGCAGATGGGCCACGAGTTTCTGATAGGTCAAGGGCACGGCTGAGCCAGTCGATCAAGTTTTTCACTATACCTGGAATCGCAAAGTTATAGACTGGTGAGAAGATCCAGATGGCATCCGCCGCAAGGACCGCATCACGCGCTGCTTGTACCGCTGGCAAGGTTGGCGTTTCTAAATCTTGGTTAAACAAAGGGATGTCCTTGTAGTCCAAGTAAGTCACTGTTGCTTTTCCTTCAAGAAGACTTTCTGCTTTCTTAGCCATTTGGTGGTTAAAAGATCCTTGACGAAGGGATCCGACAATAAATAAAATGTTTTTCATAGTTGTTTCCTCTTTCTGTTGTAAGATTTTTTGTTACAATAGCTATTATACACGATCATAATGTAATGTCAAGGATTACAACTCGGATATTTTAAACTTTTATTCCATTTCACTAAGGATGGGCCAAGAAGAATGAGAAAAAAGGTTGGACAAAAGTGTCCAACCTTCAATAAATCATAACCGTATAAATCTGTAGAGGATCAACCTTCAATAAATCACAACCGTATAAATCTGTAGAGGATCAACATCCAATAAAAACGACCCCCAGACGATCTTTACAATCCATTTTAGAACTACTTTTTTATAAGCAAGGCAATTCTCAATCCCAAAATTCTGTTCGCGCTACTACGCCTCGTCAGACGAATCAGTAGCCAACATTTTTTTGATGGATTCGCAGGATAAATCTGTCATTTCAGCAATCATCTCGATACTCATCTCCTTCAAAGCCAGTTTCTGAATTAGAGACTGCTGACCAGCTTGAATCCCCAGTTCCATGCCTTCTTGTCTGCCTTGTTCCAATCCCTGTTCGATACCACGCTCGAGACCTTGTTCGAGACCTTGTTCGAGACCTTGTTCAAGACCTTTTTTCAACCCTTTCTGAAAACCGGCTTCCAGTTGTTCTTTCCGAAAGGTATCCATGCTCATCTCCCAATTTTCTCTGATACGAATCCGTTCATCAATCATTTCTTTTTCCTCCCTTGTCCAATTTGATGGGATCAGGAGTGATTCTGCCTGCTCGATCACTTGATCTGGTTGATGACTGAATGGGCGATTGCCAAAAAATTCAAGCCATTGTCTCCAGTGAGCATTCAACTCCGTATCTCTACTTTCATTATACTTATCCAACTCTAAAAAGGCAACCTTTAACATATTGTGCGCTACTCCATCCTTTCGAGAGCTATAAAGAGGTGTCCCATCTACCGTATGGCGCATTTCATAGACATTGACGGGTGAATCTAAATGAGGAAAAATACTTCGCTCCAGGATAGCGATCCCATAGACCGGCTCCAGCTCCTGGTACATAGAATGGGTCGCTCCTTTCTTTCGCTTGCGTTGGACATTTTCTACCAGCTGATTGGCTAAATAATAGTGGAAACGATTCAGGAAATACTCTTGCTTCAAAACTTGAATCTCAATGATCACTTCAAGTCCACTATCTAGTTTTGCTCTCACATCAACGGATGTTTCAAAAGGAAGATCTCCTAAAAAGCCCTGCTCATGGATCTGGTCTCCTTCTAAAATCTCAACGGATTCTACTGGCAGATCCAATACTTCGCGGATGAATTTGGCTGTCACATCCGGCAGACTAAAAATCTTTTTTGCCATTAAATCCAAGGTGGGCGATACATACTCGTGTCGTTTTTTCATAGCAACCTCCAATGATTTCGTGTAGGGAATCCCCTCACTTATACCATTCGAAAAAATTGCAGAAAAAGAGGCTGGGACAAAAGTCCTAGCCTCTCAATTATTTTTGGATTGTCGATCAAGACGCAGTGGTTGAGTGGGCTCTACTACGCTGATTTCATCAGCTTTTACAGCCCTACTCAACTGTGCGGAGGTGGGACAACGAAATCGAATTCTAACGAATTACCGATTTCTGTCCCACTCTTCTTTGCTTTTATGCATGCTCCAATCCTCTTCGTGTATTTTCTTTGATAGTTTCGGCTGAATGGAGCAATTTTTCTTTTTCTTCTTCTGTCAAATGCAAATCCAATCGTTCAAGAATTCCTTTTCGACCTACAATTGCTGGATAACCAAGATAGGTTCCATATTCTGGACGATAGTTAGATACCGGCATTTCCTCGTGGCTATCATTGATCACAGCTTCTGCTATGCGTTGGGCTGCCGCAGCAATCCCAAAATTGGTATAGAATTTGCCAAAGAAGACCGTGTGTCCACCGCGCAAGGACTCGTAGTTGATGGCGTCAAGCTCTTCTTGAGAGAAGAGATCGGTAATGGCGTGTCCTTTGACACGGACCTGACTCCAAGCGACAAATTGAGAATTTCCGTGCTCACCGAGGTTGTAGCCTGATACACTGGCAGGTGAGACCTGCAAACGATCAGCAACTGCACGCTTCATCCGAGCTGTATCCAGCAAGGTCCCTGTCCCAATCACCTGCTCTTCTGGAAGGCCAGTATATTGTTGATAGAGTTGAGTGACGGCATCGACCGGATTGGTCACTACCAATAAGACCCCGCTAAAGCCAGAAGCCTTCAAATCACGCGCTACTTGCACTACTTGCTTACTGGTAAAGGGAAGCTCCGCAAAACGGTCATCAGTGTTATTAGCCTGCAACTCGATATTTCCAAGAGTCGACACCACGACATCCGCATCTTTTAAAGCCGCGTAGTCATTGACCGTGATATGAACCGGATACCCCGTATTGGCAACCGTATCACAGAAATCCAAAGCATCTGCCTTGACCTTTTTCTCATTGATATCAATCAAGACCAAGTGATCACAGGTGTGTTTCAAAATCATGCTGTGGGCCAAGGTCGCACCCACATGCCCCAAACCAATAATACCAATTTTTCTTGTCATCAGAATCCTCTTTTCTAGTATCGATCACACTGTTGGTGAGGATAGCTCTTTGTTGACTCTATTCTACCACAATTCTAGAAAGGCGGATTGAAAAAATGGGAAAATTTTCAAGTTTTTTTCAAAAAGAAAAGAGGCAGTGCCTCTTTTAACGGCTCAGGAAAGAAGAGTTTCAATCTCTTCAAGCGACAAACCCGTCATCTCCGATATCAGATCAGGCGTCATTCCTCGCGAGATCATCTCGCATACCAACTGTTTACGGCCTTGTTCCAGGCCTTGTTCCAGACCTCGTTCCAAACCTTCTTCGCGCGCTTCATCAATCGCTGTCTCCAGGGTCATATCATAATTTTCTTGAATACGAATACGCTCGTCTATCATGGTCTTCTCCTCCTTGGTCCAGCTAGATGAATCTAATAATGAATCTGCGTGGGCTACAGCCTGACTGGGAGCTTTTGTGAAGGGAAGATTCCCAAAAAACTCCAGCCACTGTCTGCCTGCATCTGTCAGGTTCTCATCTTTATTATACTTGTCTAGCTCTAAAAAGGCAACCTGCAGAAGATTTTGGTGCTTGCCATTCTTATAATAGGCCTTAAGTTGCTTGCCGGACCGGCTATTGGTCAGCCAGTATTTATTGATGGCGGCCTCTTCGTCCAGTAAGAGCGACTTCTCCAAAATTGCAATCCCATAGACTGGCTCCATCTGCTCGTACATCTTATGCGTTTGGCCTTGCTGGCGCAGTTTTTGCACATTCTCCACCAGCTGATTGGCCAAATAGTAGTGGAACCGATTCAAGAAATACTGCTGCTTGCGAATCTGGATCTCGATGATCACCTCGGTCCCGTCGTGGAGCTTGGCTCTCACATCCACCGCAGTGGAGAACAAATCATCCTCCTCATAGGCCATGCTGTGGGGCTGGCTTCCTTCCACAATCTGAGCGTCCGCTACATCCAGCTCCAAAATGTCCCGAATAAATGCTGCCGTCACCTCCGGCAAACTAAAAATCTTCTTGGCCATGATATCCAAGGTCGGCGATACATGCGCGTGTCTTTTCTGCATCCCTGCTCCTTTTCGATAAAAAATAGAGGGAAGGTCCCTCTACTTCTATCATTCGAAAAAAATTTGGGAAATAGGAAGCATCTTATTTTGTCGCATTTTTTAAAGCTTGTTGAAGTTCTTCATCAACCGCATAGACGTATAGCCCGTTAACTCCACGGGTTAACAAAACATTTAACTCATTTCGCAATAATGTTTCTCCGTAATTAATCATTTCACCTGATTCAAGTTTTCTGTTTTGAACAGCACTTTTATTTTTGCTTTCACTTATATCAAAAATAATTTTCCCGTCTCTATATTTGACAGATGGGCCAATGATAACTCCCACATAATTTAGATCAAATCCCTGAACGGTAAATGTTGAGCCAATTTCATGAATCGTTTGAGACTGCTCTATCCAGGATAAATGTTTAGATTCTTTTTCTTTTGCAAGTTGTCTGTTCCACGGACAAGACCAGTCTCCGATACGGACACACCAATAGTCAGAATCCTTCGGTTTTGATTGACTACTATATTCCCAATCATAGGTTGCTGTTAAGCGTGAAATCCCTAAACTCTGATTATCATTTTTTTCCTTGATTGCACTTTGAAGTTCTTCAGGAGAATCAAAAACTCTAATATCATAATCATTATCAATTGGAACCTCATTTACAACTCCAACATCAATCAGGTTCCTTATCCACTCAACTGTTTCTTTAGTTGCATGGATACGCATTTGGTTATGTAGCGTAATGAGATTTCCTTTTAAATTGGCTTCATGTTCCAATTTCAAGAAAGCATCATCTGTCCATATTTGGGATTTGTTCATGATCTGATTTTCATCATAAACAAGTACTACTACTTTTGATTTAGAAAGTAAATCATTTAGATGATTCCCACCTAGATAAGCTTGATTTTTTGCAGTCAATAATAAATGACCTTCATCAACCACTACAATTCCAGCATCAGTTTTTTCTTTTTTCAGAGCATTTAAAAATTGAGTTGGTTTCATCACAACATTAATATTTGATCCACTCTTCCATTCCAATTTTTTCTCAATTTCTTGGTAAACACTGAGTTGATCATCATGATTCACAACCAAATTGATATCATTGTTCTCACGAATCATTTGAGTATCTTCAGAATTCAACAAATCATCGATGAGGGAACTCATCAAAACCGTTTTCCCTGCACCAGCATCACCCTTTACTAAAATTAGAACTCCTGTTTCATTTTTACTAATGACAGATGTAATTTTGAGCAATATTTCATTTTTGGCCTTCACTTGTTCATCTGTTAACTTGTGAAATGGAGAGGATTTAAATATCGCTGAATTTCGAATAAAACTTTCTGCTGGGAATAAATAATGGTTTTTCCGATTTAGGGTTCTCCATATCTTTGAGAAAATCTCGTCTAACTCTTCGGAAGTATAATATTGGTTTTGAGGATTTCCTCTTCTATTCTGAACCCTTTCAACTTGGTCAACACTTGATAAGTAAAGCATTAACCTATTCTCAATATCCAAGGTCAAAGATTTATTGAAATGGTTGTGTCCAATAACAAACATTTTAGAGGTTTTAGATTGTTCAAATTGTCGCCAATCTTCTCGGTCTTTCTTTATATCATCTGATAGGTGCTGATTTGTTCTACGAATGATATCTGTTGTTTCTCCGACATAAACACTATACTTGTTTTTATTCTCATCGTTTACGATGTATACAGTTGGATAATCAAAAATAAGCTTAGAATGTTTTGGGGCAATCGTTTCTTTTAATTGGTCAAATGTTCGATTTGAATAATCAATTTCTATAACTACGGGTGATTGAATGTTGCTCATTTTTTCTCCAAGTCCGTATATTTTTTATTATTTCCTTTGCTTAATTCTACAGGATATTTTTTTGAATTTATGTCCATTTTCTCTTTTATAATTTCTTCTACATCCAGATTCAAATTATCTGCTAACATGAAAGAATACATAAAAACATCCGCAAGTTCTTCTTTGATTTCTTGTAATGACTTTTCAACTACTTCCTCTGATTGTTTCCACTGAAATAGTTCCAACAATTCGCTTGCTTCTAATGAAATTGAAATGGCTAGATCTTTTTCATTATGAAACTTTCTCCAGTCACGTTCATCTCTAAATTGATTAATTAAGTCGATTAATTCCTTCATCCGTCTATCCTTTTCCTGTACATAATCTCCTATTATTATAGCATGTTTGGGAAAGAAATTAACGCTTTCAAAGCATTTTGTTGGTTTTTCTGGCAAAAAAACGAACCTGGTCTGGTTCGTTTATTCTTAATCTAGTTGAATCCCTTTTTCTGCTAGGTTATCCAGGCATTCTTGGAGGTAAGTGTCCTGATGCTCGGGATAGATAGAGGTGCTCACAGCTTCCTCTTCCAGTTCTGAATAAGCTGGGCAGGTCTTGCCTCGGTAGGTCGGCTCCCACCACTCTGGGCTGACCTTGTAGCCACGAGCGGTCATCTCCTCCATGATCAGGCGGTGATAGGCATAGAGACGATAAGGCGAGTAATCAAAGACATAGTTGACCGTTGCGTGCTTCTTTCCCCAGCCATTGCCTCGAAGGGCGCAGCATTCCCGGTGTTGGCCTAGAAGCTGGGGTCGAGGTAGTTTGGGAATCAAGTCTTGGTGCCACAGTCTCATCTATTGACCTCCTAGTAGTGTTGACTCTTGCAAGTAGCGATTGGGATAGCGCTCAAGGAGCGTTTGGATCCCCTTGATGAGATCCTCTTGGCTAGCTTGGCCATGCTGGTATCTCTCAAGTAGCAACATGAAGTCGGCCTTTTCCTCAGGAGTCGCCTGCTTTTTGAAATAGCCCCAGATATGCTGGAAGGCATTGGATACCTGGCCACGATTTTCCGGCAAGGCCAGCGCTTGCTGGATCAGGTCCTCGACATGACTGACCTCCACCTGGTCTTGCTTGAGGTATTCCCGGATCTCCTTGTAAATGTTGCTGGAATGACTCAGCACCAGGTATTTATTTTTCGCCCATAGGACTTGGCAGTGACGTTTTTGATCCACTCGTGTCTCCTTTTGATCTTCTCTATGAATAGTCCTCCCATTATACCATGGAAATGAGTGAAGTCATAAAAAAAGAAGCAAGACTTTTGTCCAGCTTTTTTAATTAATTACAAGGCTGTGATCGCTGTGATCAAACCAAAGATGATCCCTGGTGCATTGGCTGCAGCAAGTGGGATATCGCGTTCTTTTTTAAAGAGGCCGTAGTAGACCCAAAGGCTACAGTTGATGGCTGCGACAAGGGGTTGAACAAAGTTCCCTTTGTGACCTGCGAGGTTATCCATGATTTGTGGGAAGTAAGACACATACATCATAACAGACATAAAGGTCGCAACCCAACCAAGAATTTTCATTTGTTTTTCATTCATTTTGAAACTACCATTTCCTTTTCTTTTTTTAAAGTATGCACTATTCTACCTTTTGTCCTTTACAAATTCAAGTCTTTTTTTCAAATGTTACCGAACTGTAAAGTGTCACAATCTTGTGATTTTGCAGGAAGATGGATTTCTTTTCGAGAGAGTCTTCTCTCTAGTTGCCATTTTTTGACACATTGTCTAATTTTGTGCGAATGTAATCATTTTCATCTTGCATAGCATGCAAATTAATTGCATTTTCTTCCTACTTATGCTATTTTAATACACAGAGGTAAAATTTTATGAATAAACAAAAAATCAACCAAATCGTTGGCTCGATCGGTGCCTTTATTGGGATTATCGTTTTCATTGCCTACATCCCACAAATTATTGCTAATTTACAGGGAAATAAGGCCCAACCTTTCCAACCCTTGTCAGCTGCTATTTCTTGCTTGATCTGGGTCATTTATGGTTGGACAAAGGAACCTAAAAAAGACTGGATTTTGATCATTCCGAATTCGGCAGGTGTCATCCTAGGGGGATTGACTTTCCTTACATCACTTTAATAGAAAGTGAACAAAGACTGAACTCTACGGGTTCAGTCTTTTTTGTGTATCCCTTTGAAAAACAAAAACAATCGCAGTCGGTTTTCGTACAAAAAAGCCCGCTATGAGCAAGCTAAAAAAATTGACAATTCTTTTCTTTGAATAACCTATGCTGGATTATTGTGCAAAAATATCCAAATAATATCTGATTATTATTAGAGTATATTGAAACTTTCCGCTGTGAGAAAAGTGCCTGAAATAATTATGTTTCAGGCACTCGGAATTATTGAGACCTTAGGCTCAATAATTAGTCATGGAACTTCTTCGAAGTTCGCTGACGTCCGTACTCACCTAAGGAAAGTTTCTAATTTAATTTGAGTTTCTTTTCCTAAATCTGCACAATCTTACGATAACTCCGAGAGGTGATCCAAAAGACGATTAGGTAGGTGATGAGAAAGACAGCACAGACGCTGAGGGTGACGACGAGGACTTGGCCACTATTGATGACACCGAGCACTTTGAGAATGAGGCGAATCATATGGTAGGCAAAGGCCAGGTGGACAAAGGCAAAGATGAGGGGAAGGAAGAAGACGGTCCGCACTTGACGGTTGATGGTCCGTTTGACCTCGTGTTCATCGAGCCCCACCTGTTGGAGGATGACGAAGCGGTCACGGTCTTCATAGCCTTCTGAAATTTGCTTGTAGTAGATGACGATGACCGTTCCGACCATAAAGATCAGTGACAAGAAAATCCCGATAAAGAAGATGCCACCAAAGAGGCTATTCAACTCTGCCACATCATTGGCTCGGTTACCTCCATAGATAAATGTTCCTTGGCCCTGTTGGCTGCTCAATTCATCGATCATCTTGTCATAGCTGGCTGCTAGCTTGAGTTGCTGATCTTCATCGACATTGACATTGAAGCCACCGTAGATATTGGTATTGATGGCCAGGTTCGGAAACTGAGCGACAAAGGCTGAGAGGTCAGGCACGATCAGGTAATTGAAATCCTCCGTCAGCATATTAAACTGATTTGGCACGTGGTCGGTGATAAAATCCTTGGTCACTTCTTCCTTGACTTGAAAGTCTTGCCCATTAATAGTAAACTGCTTTTGCCCTTTCAGAGCCTTGTTGTGGGCAAAGAGGATGACTTGGTTGCCAGTCAGATCGACGTCTTCTCCTGTCATCTGCTCATAGCTAGCTGCATCAAAGACCAGAAAGACTGTTCTCGGTCTGACATCGTGTTCATCATCAGGATAGACCGTGAAGTCTGTGCCCTTTTGGGATTCGACCCCAAAGGTGGCATAGTTCATCAGGTCACGATTTTTGATCTCAAGTTGGTGCTCAGAAGCAAACTCATCAAATTTCTGATTGATCTGCTCCAGCTCAACCCCTTTTCCTTGGACAGAGAAATCATGAGGCGCCATGATTTTCTTGACCATTTCGCTACCGACATAGATGTTGGTTGCTGCAGAGATGGTTACCAGCACCATGGTCGAGAGGATGGCAATGGTCGCAAGCCCCACTGCATTTTTCTTCATGCGATAGATGAGGTTAGAGACCGAGATCATATTGTTGGGCTGGTAATAGTAGCTCTTCTTTTTCTTAAGCAGATGCAAGAAGACGGTGATCCCAGCATTAAAGAGCAGGTAGGTTCCGATCATGACCAGGATAACGGCTAGAAAGAAGGTCACAAGCGCAATAATGGGGTCTTTGACAGACACAGCTAGGTAGTAGCCAAAAGCAAGAGCTGCTAAGCCCAGGATGGTTTGAGGCCACAAAAAGCGGGCTTTCTTTTCGCCACTAGATTTCTCACGCGTCAACTGCAAGGCATTCAAACGAAGAATGCGCCAAGCATTGAGAAGAATCAAAAGTCCAAAGATGAGACCAAAGGTGACAAAGACCAAGATGACAATCCCAGGTTGGAAGGTAGATACTAGCTGGACCTTCATCTTCATGAGTTTCAAGAGAAAGGCAAAGATCAGCTTGTCAAAGAGGGCTCCAATCAAGACTCCGGCTGAGATGGTTAGAAAGCCAAACATCAAGAGTTCCTTGAAGATCATGCTGATGAGATGGCGTTTCTCAAGACCCAGCATGCTGTAGATTCCCAGCTCCTTGGAGCGATTTTTCATGACGAAGCTATTGGCATAGAGCACGATGATAGCTCCCGCGGCATTGACCACGAAGAACCCCAAGCTGAGAGTGAACACTATGGAAGAGCCCCCTCGAAGCTCGGAAATGCGGGGATTAAAAGTCAGGGAGTCAAAGAGGTAAGCGATGGTCACTGCGAGAATGACCGCAATCGCAAAGGGATAATAGAGCTTGCGGTTCTTGATCAGATTGGAGCAAGCTAGTTTAGTGGTTAATCGAAACATCTACTCCACCTCACTTGCCATGACCGTCAGAGTATCTGAGATTTCTTGGAACATCTGACGCTCTGTTTTTTCCCCGCGGAAGATCTGGTTGTAAAGGATCCCATCCTTGATAAAGAGCACGCGCTTGGCCCGAGCTGCTGCTGCGGTTGAGTGGGTCACCATGAGAATGGTTTGACCCATGGTATTGATGTCTTCAAAGACGTCCAGCAACGCAGCCGAAGACTTAGAATCCAGCGCCCCTGTTGGCTCATCAGCCAGGAGGATTTCTGGCGAGGTAATGATGGCCCGCGCTACTGCCACCCGTTGCTTTTGACCCCCAGAGATCTCGTAGGGATATTTTTCAAGCAGTTGGTGGATGCCCAACTCCCGACTCACGCTATCGACCTTGCTCATCATTTCCTTGACCGGTCTGCGAGAGAGAACTAGAGGGAGAAGAATATTGTCCTTGACAGACAAGGTATCGAGTAGGTTGAAGTCTTGAAAGACAAAACCTAGTTTTTCGCGACGGAAGCTGGACGCATCCTTGTTCTTGATGGTTGAAGTATCGGTGCCGTTGAGGTAAACCCGTCCTTCCGTCGACTGATCCAGCATGGCTAGGATATTGAGGAGGGTCGATTTCCCAGATCCAGATTCCCCCATGATGGCCACGTATTCGCCCTTTTCAACCGTGAAGTGAATATCTTTTAGAGCTTCTACCTGCGTTCCTTGAAAGCGGGTTTTGTAGATCTTTTTGATATGTTGAACATCTAGTAATGACATGCTTTTCTCCTTTTACTAGTAGATCAAGAAAAATTCTTGGGTTTGTTGCAGGACTTGGAGACCAAATTCCGTCTTTTCAAGATCGGTTTGGTTACAGGGTTTCTCAGTCTTTTTGAGTTGTTTCATCCATTTCAAGAGTTTCATTTTCTTGACCTCCTTCATTTGATGAGACTATTGTATAAAAAATAAAAGGCGGCTACCATAACCTAACCTTTCATTTTGACCTTTATTTCTTACATTTTTGTAAGATGGGGATTTTATTTCTCAAAATCACATGATCTAAGCAATGACAAATCTTCTACATCATTTATCTTCGCTTGATCTAATCTAACAGATTGATTCATTACGAGATTTTCATATATATTTCGAACAAATCTTCCATTCGAAAAGTTTTTCTCATCATTTTGTATACTTGTTTCGAAATAATTGATCAATTTCAATTTCATATTGTCACTTAGTCTATAGTCATCTTTTTGACACAGAAATTCTAATATTTTCAATAATTCATCTGGTATATAATTTCCAAATTCAATAAAGTAATTAAATCTAGATTTTAACCCTGGATTTGAAGAAAAGAACTGTTCCATTGGCTTTGTATAACCCGCAACAATCACAACTAAATCATCTCGATAATCTTCTAAGGCCTTCGTTAATTCTGTTAAGCATTCTCTACCATAAGAATCTGAATTTTCATTTTCGGTAATACTATATGCCTCATCGATAAAAAGAACTCCTCCCTTAGCTTTCTCAATCACATTTTTAACTTTCAAAGCAGTCTGACCTTGATATCCTGCAATTAAATCTGTTCGTGAAACTTCAATAAAGTGACCTTTAGATAACAAACCGAGTTGTTTATACATTTTTCCAACAATACGAGCTACTGTTGTTTTTCCTGTTCCTGGGTTACCTGTAAATGCCATATGCAAAGTTCTATTCGGAATTTTCAGTCCTTTTTCTTTCCTTATCTTTTGTATTCTTTGATAGGAAATCAGATGATTAACTTCTTCTTTGACATTTTGTAAACCAACTAATCGGTCAAGTTCTTTTTTTAAATCATCAAGAGAGCATTCTTCCGTCACTTGCTCATTTTTATTTTGTTTATAACCTTTTAGACTTACATAGCCTGCATATTTCAGAAGCGCTTCTGACAATTGATTTGCTAGAGTGGCGATCTTTTGAGAACCCTCTTGTTTTTCAATAACTAAGTATTGCAAAATATCAATGACTAATTTTTCAGAGTAATCATTGAGCAAAATAATTACTCGTTCATGAAATTTTCCTTTTGAATCTGTTTGGATATCAAATTTTTTTGCTAGTTCAATTAATTCATCCTGATAACGGCTCATTTGCTTACCTCATCAATAAAATGATCAAAGTCACAACAGCAACTCCGGTAGCTATGCCTATCAAAGCGAAAGAAGTTGTTAGCTTATTCGATAGGATATTCACTTGGCCTTTTACAGCATCCAATTCATTCTTTAACCGATTAATTTCTGTGCTTTCATCCTTCAAATCACTAGAAGGTTTTTCCAATGTCTCAACCCTACTCTCAAGTTGTTCAATAATACTGATAAGTTGACTAGAATCAATTTCAGATAATTGATTTGACACACTTTCTTTAAACTGTTTTAAGGCGATTAAGGTAGCTTTTTGTTTCTCAATCGTCTGATCAATTCGCTCTTGCTCTATTAAAATCTTTTCATTTGTTTTTTTGATCGCAGAAACAGAAGTTAGTATAGCCTGAATGTAATCCTTATCCAATGCTTCTAAGGCTTTATAAACTTCACCAAATTCTTCAATTAAGTTTTGATCACGATCATAAACCTTTGAAAAATATTTCTGAAGTTTTTCAATCAATGAATTAAGTTCTTTCCCAGTCACTCCGTGTTCAGCCCACTCTAATCCAAAGATGTCTTCATGTGTACGAACTTTATCAAACTTCAACTCTTCTACATCCTGTTCAGCAAATTTTTTCAATTGTTCTTTTGCTGCATTAAAATCATGATTACTGACTTGTAAGTCAAATTCATTTTCCATAATAACTCCTAATCTGTTAACTCTGCCAACAAGGCGTCGATTTCTGTAAATTCATTGTCATTTTTTTCTTTTTCTTCAAGTAAAAAAGAAAGCTCATCCCGCATTATTTCTGCTGCTTGGTGATGTCGATCTTCCATTTGGCTCAAAGACTCCATTTTATCCACTCGAAAAAGCGCCATTCCAACCGCATTCATTTGGTCTTGTACAATTAGTTTATCATTATATTTATCGATTTTTTTATTTGTTAATTCGTCAATCTGTTTGTCGACAATCATTTGATCAATTAATTTCAAGACAAATGCACCGGCTATACCAGCTACTGTTGCCCCCATAAATGTACCGATCAGACCAGACAAACTTCCTAGCAATGGGATTTCTACACCAAGTGGAGGAAAAATAGATAACAAAGTTGCTCCAATTGCACTACTTAAAACGATCGCTCCAGCAGCTGTTACTCCTGCAACAATAATTTTTCCTATCTCAAGCATTTTTACACTTGTACTTTTATTTTTATTTTCTGGATTTTTTAAATAGTCAATCGCATCGGTAAGAGATCTCCAACCTTGCTGAATAAAAGTCCAGACCTGCATAAATGTTCCAACTACAGGACCAATTATAGAGGTAGCTAACATCGTAACCATCGATTGCCCTACACCAAGGACATGATGAGAAAGATTGGTGATAAAGTTTGTAATTGCTTCCTTTACTTTTGCAATGAAGTTCCCGAAATTCTTCTCTCTTTCACCCAACCAAGAAATAAACTTCTTAACAATCTCTCTCAAAAATTCTGTCAACAATTGAAGAACAGCAGCTTTTAAAGCTTTCCCTGTCACTTTCAAAGCCTCTTTACGTCGTGATTTTTTGCCAGACTGTATGGCAATATTTTTATTCTCATCTTTTCTATTTTTTAGCTCTTCTCTAGCTTCTTTATCATCTTTTTCTAATTGTTTTCTATCAATATTAAAACGCTCTTCAGGCTTCAACCCGTTTCTTTCAGAGTTTAAAAACTCAGTCATAGTTTTATCATTCTTAGATTTATTTGCAGAGGCATCTAAATCATGTAAATTTTTAGAGCTATTGGCAAACTCTTTAACTTGCTCTTTAGAAAAAAATGCAGCCATTTCGATATCATTTAATTGTTCTTTAATGGAAACCGTATGATCTTTATGAACAGCTGCAGACCCCATATCTCTTCCCTTATCAAAAAATTGACGGGCTTCTTTTTTTAAAACTCTTTCACCTTTTTTATTAGTGGTAAAATTATCTTGCCATTTGTCATATCTTTCTTGATAATTAAACTCTCTATTGTGTGATGCAAATTTCCCTTTTTCAAAATTTTCAGTAGTTTGTATATGTGCGTCTTTTCGTAAATCTAGTTTTTGTCCGTTGTTATCTTTAATAAACTCTTCACCAATTTGGACTGCTAATTGATTTTGAACTTGGTCCCAAATGATGTCTTGAATGGCTTCTTCAAGATACTGGTTATTTTGTAGTTTTTCTCTATCCTCCTCAATTGAAGAAAGTTCATCTAAAATATCATTTAACTCAACTTGAAGAGTACTTTTTAGATCTATCAAATTGTCATATTCTAATTCATTATTAGTAATCTCTAATGTTTCATTTTTATTTTCCATAATAATCCCTTTTTCTTAATCCATGACCAACTTCTTTTCTTCAAAGCGAATGGCAACGGTCGTGCCTTGTCCGACCTCTGAATGGAGGGTGATCCTGTGGCCCAATTGCTCTGCGATTTTCTTAGATAGATAGAGCCCCAGCCCTGAAGATTGCTGGGTCAGGTGGCCATTGTAGCCGGAGAAGCCCCGCTCAAAGACACGGAGGACATCGCTATTTTTGATCCCAATCCCGCTATCTTTTATATAGAGAGCCTGGTCTTTAAAATAGATTTCAATCCCACCTGTGCTGGTGTACTTGAGGCTATTGGACAAGAGCTGCTCGATAATGACCAGGAGCCACTTACGATCGGTGATGACCTCCTGATCCAAATCATGCAGATCCACGGTCAAGTTCTTTTGGATAAAAAAGAGGGCATACTTGCGGACTACTTCTTTGACCATATCTTCTACCGACACGCGCTTTAAGACTAGATCATCATGAAAACTCTCCAGTCGCAGGTACTGCAAAACCAGATTGGCATAGGAGTCAATCTTGAAAAGCTCCTGCTCCATCTGCTGCTTGACAATGGGTGTCTCGACATCTTGCACCAAGAGCTGGCTAGCTGCAATGGGCGTCTTAATCTGGTGAACCCAGAGGGTGTAGTAATCCATCAGGTCATTGAACTTGGCCTGGGCTGTTTTGCCTTCCTCCAGCCGAGCCTGCTTTTCTTCTGTGTATTTTTCATAAAGGAGATGTTCCAAAGGCGAAGCAACTTCTATTTCCTCATACAGGGCTACTTTGCGATAGTCCTGAAAGGTTATGGCACAATCCCAGATCAAGACACAGAGGGCAAAAAAGCCTAACACCAGGGTCGCATAGAGGAAAACCGTCCCGGTCTCTGGAAATAGATAGGCAAAGACCAGATCGACCATCAAAAAGATGACCAATAGATAGAGTAGGCGCCTGCGGGATACCACATATTGCCAGAAGATCGTTCCAAATTTATTCATGGGTCAACCCGTAACCGATGCCTTTCTTGGTTTCGATGAAGTTTGACAAGCCAGCCTCCTCTAGTTTCTTGCGAAGGCGGGCCACATTGACAGACAAGGTATTGTCATCAATAAAGAAGTCGCTATTCCAGAGCTCCTTCATCATGTCATCGCGCGCCACGATACTGCCTGCATGCTCAAACAGGACACGCAGGATCTGAAATTCATTCTTGGTCAGCTTGATGACTTCCCCTTCATACACCAAGTCTGTGGACTTGAGATTGAGGATGGCTCCCCGATGCTCCAGCAGATTTTGATCTGTCCCAAATTCGTAGGAGCGGCGCAAGAGACCTTGGACCTTGGCAAGGAGGACATTTTGATCAAAGGGCTTGGTGACAAAGTCGTCTCCACCCATATTGATGGCCATGACAATATCCATGGCTTGATCCCGTGAAGAAAGAAACATGATCGGAACCTTTGAAACCTTGCGAATCTCCTGGCACCAGTGGTAACCATTGTAGAGAGGCAGGCCAATATCCATGAGGATCAAGTGGGGGTCACTTTCGACAAAGATCCCGAGGACATCCATAAAATCCTCTACTGCGACCACTTCATAGCCCCATTGTTCCAATAATTGTTTGACCTGTTGGCGGATAATTTCATCGTCTTCCACTAAGAGAATTTTATGCATGGCTTTCTTTCCTTCTTTTTTTCTTCTTCCTATTATAACAGATTAAGAGGCAGAGAAAAAGGCTGTTTCAGAGGGAAAGAAAAACTGAGTCCTGCTTTCTTGATGGGAGGCGCTTTTTCTACATCCATTTTTGTGCTATACTGAAAGAAATAAGACACGGGAGGCACAGATGTCGACGATTTTTGATTACCTAAAAGAAGTGACGGACGATTCCATTTATGACCGCCCCTTCAAGGAGCTGGATGTCCTCGCTTTGACAGAGCTGACCTATCTGCCCTTTGGACACATTGTGCCTCAAGGAGATACAACAGGGATCCCAGTGCGCCTGTCTGATGCGATGGAACTGATCGACCGGACAACCGATTTCATCGTGAGTAACCAGCACCTCCAATTAGTCGATGAATTAGCTAGTTCAAAGCGCTTTAAGAACATCAAACTCCTTAACTACGTCGATGAGTACGATCTCGATGTGCAAAAACAGTTTGCGGCCATGACCTATCGGCTCACCATGGATGTCTATTTGGTCGTTTTCAGAGGGACGGATGACACCTTGATCGGCTGGAAGGAAGACTTCCACATGACCTATATGGACCATGTCCCAGCCCAGAAGCGCGCTGCCAGCTACCTGCAAAACGTCATGAAGGAATTTCCGAAAGGACGTTTCTTAGTAGCCGGTCACTCCAAAGGGGGAAATCTTGCAACCTATGCCTGCTCGTATCTACCTGATTCCTTATTTGAACGGGTCGACACGATCTACAGCTACGATGCTCCTGGCCTCAACAAGGCCATTATCGAAACCGAAGGCTACCAGCGCACGTCACCAAACATTCGTCGCTTTGTCCCTCAGGGATCCATCGTTGGCATGATGTTGGAAGTGCCAGAACCGACGACCATTGTCAAAAGTCACGCCTTTGGTGGCTTTGCCCAGCATGACGCCTTCACTTGGGAAATCAAGGACTACAGCTTTGTGACCGTTTCTGAAACCAGTCCAGATAGCCAGCAGACCGACCTGACCTTGAAGCAATGGGTTCGCGAAACATCGGCAGAGGAGCGCAAGAAGTTTTTTGACACCTTTTTTGGCATTTTTCTGGATGCCGGCATCACTTCCATCAATGATCTAACCGATCTCAAACAGCTAGCTAAGGCCAAAGAAATCCTCCAAAATGCCCAGGATCTGGATCCAACCGAACGGGAAATGCTGGAACGCTTAGCCAAGCAGCTCATCGACACTCGCTTTCAAGCTTGGAAAAAATGGCAAACGGTCCCCCGCATCCTGGTTCAAATGGCCGCATTTTTCAAGCGAAAAAAAGCAGTCGAGACTTCCTCACCACTGCTTCTTGAGCACAAGGAGTGAGGCTCAACTACTGACCTCTTCACACAAAAATCATCTGAATAAATAACTTCAAGCGTACAGGACATTGATAAACCACTCTTTACAAAAATAATACAAGATATTTTGCAAAGAAAAATTATATGTTGTTAGTTATTCATGTCTACTTCGGGCTTTCCGCCGTGAGAAAAGTGCTTGAAATAATATTTCAAGCACTCGGGAGTTTTGAGACCTTAGGCTCAAAACTAAGTCATGGAACTTCTAAGAAGTTCGCTGACGTCCGTACTCACCTTAGGAAAGTCTTAAGAAGATTTTTTCAAATTCAAGCATCTGAAATTTCCTTTCAGATGCTTTTCTATTTTCTATTAGTTCTGAGGAGATGGAGCATCTGGCGTGCTTGCTTCTGTTACAGCTGCGCTTGCAGGCTCTGTTTCTGTCTCAGTGGTGGCAGGCCTGCTTCCTTCTGAAGCTGTTGCTTCTTTTTCCACCGGAGTTTCTGTAGCGACAGGCGTTTCAGCTGTAGAAGCTGGTTTCCCCGCTTCGTTTGCAGATGGCGCAGCTGCCAATTCTGCCTGGAAGGCTTGGATGGCCTGTAGTAAGGCTGCTTTATCACTCTTTGGATTAGCCAATTGGTCAAAGAGAGCTTCTAAGCGATCAAATACAGCATCACTAGCTCCCTTGTCCTGCAATTGTTGGTGCAGGGCCATCAATTGGTTATAGAGCTGTTGATAAAGAGCGACATCCCCAATTTGAGGCTCTTCCGTTTGCTTTTGTTTTTGCTTTTCAATGCTATCACTGATTTCGCGTAGAAGTGCTTCCCCACTTGTAATAGCCTTGTCTGGATTAGATTCTTTTCCAAGTTGAGTCAAGCCTGCTTCAAAAGCCGTTCGTTTGCCTTGGTCTTCGACTTGTGGCAAGAGCGACTGGATTTGCTCTAAGAGAGCCGTCAAAATCTTGTTTTGTTGACGGGCTTCTGTTGCCTTATCCAATTCTCCATACAAGCCTTTGAGGAAATCATAAACCGCTACGTTGTAGGATGGAGTTTGACTTCCTTTTTGATCCAAAACTGTTTTTTCAATAGGATAGGTTTGGCCTTTATCTTGGGAGAAGAGCTGGTCAATAGCTTGCTTGGTTTGGTAGAGCTCCATAAAGTGAGACTTGGAATCCCAAGCTTCTTCAAAGGCTTGAGCTCGGTAGAGCTTCAAGGCTAGATCTGCTGCCTTAGTGCGGAGTTCTGGTGTCAAGCGCGCATCGCTCAAGCTTTGGTAGAAATACTTGAGGTAATCGACCGATGTCACACCTGTCCGATCTTGCATCTCCTGAACAGCTTCTAATAGCTTCCCTTCCTGCTCTAGACGCTTGCTGTCCTTGGCAGTATAGGCTTCCTGCAATTGAGAGACCAACTCTTCCTTCTTCAATTGGAAGGCTTCTGTGTCTAGCAAGCGCACTTGTTCCAGCAATTCTTGGTAACGACGATCCAAGGCTGTCTCTTCTTTTGGTTTGACCGCTTGGGTCGCATGAATGTACTGCTCATCAACCTGTTTGAGACTAGCTAGATAGCCCTCTGTTGAATTACTTGGGAAACTCTTGACATTTTCCAAGAAGTGGCCCAAGATCAGCTCAATCCGTCTTTGTTGCAATGGATCAGAAGCATAGAGAGTCCGGCTTTCTGCTAAGAGCTGGTTGACCCTATCCTCTACGACTTTCTTGTCCAAGTCTCCTTTTTTGTAAGGAGATTGGATGGTTGGAAGACGGTGGGCTAAGTAGTCTGCTAGTCCTGCTGAACGTACCTTGATATAGTGGTTGTGATCGCCATGCGGGATAACAAACTGACCATTTTCAATCTGGAGGCTATATGGAGAAATCCCTGAACGAAGCGCTGTTGCATAGAGTTCATTGATAAAGTCTAGTTCAGGATTGCCAGTTTCAAGTGGGATGCGGACATGTTCCTTCCGAACGGCATAAGGATGGATGTGGGTCGGATCGTATTCTTGGTCTGGATTGTTAAAGACAAAGAAACCATTGGAAATCTTAATGGCCTCACGAGGGACACCATAGGTCTTGCTGATGTACTGGATCTTTTCCTCATCTGAGGCATCACGAGAATAGGTCGCAACGTCATCTGTCAGTGGCTGTCCCTTGTCCTCTTCTTTCTTACCAGCTAGAGTTGCCTCTGCTGCCGCAATCTCTTGAGGAGATAGGTCCTTTTTATAGAAATAATGGGCATGGTTGCCATGAGCGACCATATAGCCTTCCTCATCCTTGCTGATGACCTTGTCTGCGTGGAAGCCATGGTCGTGCTCCTCTTCGTGCTCGTGACTGTCGCCATGCTCATGTTCAACTGGTCTTGTGCTTGGATTTGAAGGCAAGCTTGGGTTTGCTTCGGTTGGACTACTAGTTCCTTGAGCACGAAGCAATTGGAATTGTCGCGCCAACTCACGCTCTAAAGGAGATAGGGAGCTATATGGAATAAAGTGGAAATGATCCCCATGAGGGTAGACAATCCCTTGATCGGTCCACTTGGTAATCTTACTTGGATCAAAGACAGAACCATCAGACTCCACATGACGAGAAGTTAGAGGGGCTTTCTGCAATTCTTCGATCAGATTGCTCAGGCTTGGACTCGGTTTCGATGTGGACGGTGTAGACGTCGTTGGGGTTGTCTGTGTATTGGTTGGACTGGCTGATGGCTGGTTACTTGCTTGCTTTCCAAGGTTTGGAGAGGCCTGATCCGGAGTCCCTTGCCCTTGCTCTGTGCTTGCTCCAGCTAGGTGTGAGTTTCCAGCCTGATGGCCGGCTTGACCACCTAAAACGGAGAGGGCTGCTGCTAACTCTCCAGCAGATAAAGCACTCTTTGGAATATAATGGAAATGGCCACCATGTGGCACAATAAAGCCATCCCCTGTATCTGAAATGACATCTCCAGGGCTAAAGACATAACCATCGTCCGTACGATAGCCACCACCTGTATGGTTCTTAGCCGTCAGCATCTCAAGAGTCTTCCCTTCTTTCAGCGCTTGACTAGGTTGACGGAAGTCACGGGTCTTGCCTGCCTTATGCGAGGAGCTCGCTTGCACCGATCCCGTCTCCCCTTCTTCTTTTGCGCCTCCCTTTTGTTGTTGGGCGATCTCTTCGATCGAGCGCACATTGACTGTATGTTGGGCATCCTTTAAGTAGAGATAGTATTTCCCAGCGCGTTTGATGATATAGCCATCCTTGACCTTGCTCACGATATCAGCTTCTTGCAGCTGATAAGTTGGATCCCGCAAAATCAACTCTTCACTAAAGATGGCATCAAATGGGACCTTGCCGCTATAGTAATGAAAATGATCCCCATGAGAAGTGACAAAGCCTTCATCTGTAATCTTGATGACAATCTGCTCTGCCTGGGTCTTTTCCTTGGCATTGACCGCTTCGATGCTGTCTTCCTTTTTACTGGAGGCAGACGATGACGATTTCTTGTCCGCTTGCAAATACTGAATCTGATTCTTTTTCTCTTCCTTGACTTGTGGTTGCTGACTGAGCGCATAGGCACAGAGTCCTAGCCCCAAGGTCGCTACAATTCCAATCGTTCCCTTTTTCTTCATTCTTGATTTACTCCTCTAATTCCTTGGCTAAAGTCGCCATATTTTCTTCTAAATTTTCTAGTAGATCCTTATCGTTTTGTGGATCGGCTTCCAGTGGATCCAAGACCTTGACACGCGCCCCTGTTGCCTTAGCGATACTATCTGCCACCTTTGACGACGTGTGCTTTTCCACAAAGATCGTTTTCACCTTGTAGTCTTTGACAAACTGCTGGATCTCGGCCAATTGCCGAGCGGTCGGTTCTTGCTCTGGGGAAATCCCTGCAATCCCTAACTGCTTGAGACCAAAGCGTTTAGCCAGATAAGAAAAGGCCGTATGCTGGGTCACAAAAGTCTTTTGCTTGGCCTTGTCAAAGAGAGGCTGGTAGTGGGCTACCAGTTCCTCACAGCGCTTTTCAAGCTTTTGAGCATTGGTCTGATAGCGCTCCTTGTTCTTTGGATCGATCTCTCCCAAGCGCTGGGCAATGATCTTTCCTTCCTCTGCGATTTTTACAGGATCCAACCAAGTATGCGGATCATACAAATGCTTGGCTTCTTTTCCCTGACCAGCTTCGACATCCTCTAATCCAGCCACCTTATCAAGGGTCATTCCTTGGCTGCCTTCGATCACTCGCAACTTGGAACCTTGAAGATTGGGATCTAAGCGACCGGCCCAAGATTCCAGGGTCTGAGAATGATAGACAAATACATCCGCATCATAAATCTGGGCCACTTCCTTGGTTGAGGGTTCATAATCATGGATCCCTGCACCTGACTGAACCATCCAGATGTCATTTTGATCGCCAGAGATTTCCTTGACCAGGGCATAGATAGGATAAAAACTCGTGACAATTTTAAGACCTTTTTTAGAAGGGGGCTTGCCTGCATTTCCTTGACTTCCACAAGCTGTCAGCAGAAAGAAACCGAGAAACAAGAGTCCCAGAACCTTCATTCTTCTCCTATTCATCCTTCACCTCTTTTTTCATTTTCGTTAACTAGTTTATTAATCAGTTAATTAACTAGTTAATAATACTGCTAATCATTTGCTTTGTCAAGCTTTTTTTACATTTTTTTCCTTTTAATGTTAGAGACTAGCATTCTGCAAATAGATAGCTGCCTTTTAGACAGTAAAAAAGTTTGAGACAAACCTGTCTCAAACTTTTTATTGACGGTAGAAATATTGATCAGCCGGGTAGTTGCCTGCAGATTGAGTGACCACTAGACGTGGCTTGCTGGTATCAGACTGGTCTCCATCCGGATTTTGGAAACCGATTTTCAGAAGTCCAATCGCTGCACCAGTTTCACCCATCTTCATCTCAACATAAGGGATCTTGCTCTTCTTATCCGAGTCTGCAACAGCCTTGAGGCTACCTTGGCCCTTGACTTTTCCGTCTGCTTGGATGACGATTTCAGCCCCCTTGCCATTGCGCCAGGTTCCAGCTAAGCTTGAGAAGTCTCCTCCGTTAATGGCCGCAATATCCAAGTCTTTCTCTTTTTTCGGTTGCGGGTAAGCTTTCCACCACTCTAGATGGTAATCACGGTAGGCCGCATCCCCAAAGAGAATCCGACGTTCTTGGGAAGCTACTCCATCAGGACCTGTCACACCCGCTGGGATCAAGTACAAGGTTTGCTCTTGCCCTTGGATCGCAGTCCCATTTGCCCCAGTGAAATAAACTTCATAATAGCCTTTTCGCTTCTTGGGCTCTTTTTCTTTATTGAACAAGTAACTTGCCCGAGTGCCTCCACTCCAGAAAGTCCAGCCAGTCTCCCCATTTACAATACTTGGAAAGGCATTGGTCTTGTTTTGGTAATATTCTTCTGGAGTATAGCCATAAAGTTTAAAACCGGAATCTGCGATTTCCTTTTCATAGGTATCATTGGAATAAGCACCTTCAAACGGTGAGAGATTGCCATCAAGGACGACATCATTTGGATCTGTCGATTTGAAGAAATCCTCTCGGTTGGCAAAGACCATCTCGTGGTCGGGATTTTTGTCAGACATGGTGACCGTGATCAAAGGCTTCTTATCTGTCTTGTATTTAAAGACACGAACAGTAACTGTAAAGTCTGTATTGCCATCGGACTTTTTCATCTTGCCTGTCGAAATTTTATTAGACCCTTCGACCTTCCAATCCGTACTAAATTCAGCAGATACCTTGCCATCAGCCGTTTGGTAATCGATCTTCCAGGCCTTGCCTTTTTTCTCGATTTTGGCTTCATCCCGTTCATTAGAGACATAGTCGCCACTCAGGTCAATGGCTTTTTCTTTTGGCTTGGTGACCTTCTTGCTGGTCTGGTTAAATTCCTTTTGATGGTCTGGTTGGATGTTGGAACTAGAGTAGAGATAGACTCCACCGATCAGAACAACTGCTCCGACAAGCCCCAAAATCGGCCCCAGGTATTTTTTCTTCCACTTAAGATTCATTTTACTACCTCCATGGAATAAGATCTTTACACTAGTATACCCTAAATCGAAAGTATAGTAAAATTCCCCTCTATGTAGTGGTTTTCCAGGTTTGAACTGACTAGTTTTAGTAGAAAAATACCTGTTTCTCAAAAATAATATTTTGTTTATCGTTATTTTTTTATCGTTTTTCGATACTTTTTCTTTGACTAATTTTTTATAAGGAGTATACTATAAGTGAAAAATAAATAAACTTCAAGGAGGCTTGCGATGAAAAACTCAAAAACCTTAAAAAATGTCATTGAAGTCTTAACGGCTTTCATTTACTTCTGTGGCTTTATGACCGTGGCTGCACTGGTCGTCCACCTGCTTTCCCGGATGGGAGTGTTTAAAGATCTCATTCAATCAGGTCGCTTGTCCTTTGATGCGAATGGCATCCAGCTCTTCCCCAAACATCCGCAACCTCTCTGGCAGTTGCTCTTCCCACTAGCCTCAAGCGCTATCTATATTTACCTTCTCATCACCATTCGCAGCTTCCTCCAAAATCTCTACCAAGAAAAGATCTTTTCTCACTCCAACATTGATCTTTGCAACCGAGCTTGGAAGATTCTCTTGGTCTTGTCCTTTATGTCTGGCACACTTGAAACCAGTGGAAATGCTTATCTCCTTCCCTTCACTTTCCAATTTACCTTTAACACAGGGCTTCTCCT
>ERZ1699232.180-NODE-180-length-23825-cov-4.108490_pt1 | contig 23825 bp, 18 predicted proteins | sample MGYA00581529_ERZ1699232 | MGnify/ENA primary metagenome ERZ1699232 (study PRJEB42319, sample SAMD00040335) | human oral metagenome | material: saliva | host: Homo sapiens | study: EMG produced TPA metagenomics assembly of PRJDB4115 data set (Metgenomic analysis of...
ATATTAACCGAACATTTCCACACCTTCGGCGGCGCAGGCGGCGTAACCGGCGTTTTACTGCTCGCCGAGTCCCATATCAGCATCCACACTTGGCCGGAACGCCGCTTCGCCGCTATTGATGCATTTATCTGCGGCGGTATGAAATTGGAAAAAGTGAAGGAAATCTTGTGCAGGGAGTTGGCGGTGGAACGGGCAGTTTGGACGGTTGTAAATAGAGGCAGTGATTTGACTTTATTTTAGTTTTATCAATATTGGCAAGAGGGGCAAAAGTTCAACGCCAAGCATACGCCATTTGATATTTCAGGAGATGTTAATTTATTGCTAGTTAAGTGTTATCGGTTCTATAACATGAAGGCATTTGGAAATAATGGGTATCTTACAGAGAAAAGGGTGTATGACTTGCTTTCCTAAAAAAATACTGAAAAGCAATAATTTATTATGCTAACCCGCCGTCAATTTCTCAGTTATACCGCCGCGCTTGGTGCCGCTTCTGCTTTCTCTTGGCAGACTTACAAATACCTCAACCGCAAACCGCCGGTTTCTATTAACCGTGTCGGCTTGCCGTTGGGGCATTTGTTGCGCGATCGGGAATTGTTGCAAGCGCCGCCCCGTCGTTATGAATGCAATACGTTGATACTCGGCGGCGGTGCGGCTGGGTTGGGGGCGTTGTGGTATTTGGCGAAGCATAATCACTGCGATGTATTGTTGGCAGAAGGGTTTGAACGCAATGGCAACAATGCCGCCTATACGTCTTCAGACGGCCTGAAAGCGCCGAGCGGTGCGCATTATTTGGCTTTGCCGTCGAAAGAAAGCGTGTATGTGCGCGAGATGTTGGCGGATTTCGGTATCTTGCAGTCGGACGGGAGCTTTAGGGAAACCGATTTGGTCTATGCGCCCGAGTCGCGCCTCTTATATCAGGATAAATGGGTGGAACATTTATTGCCGAAAGAAGATGCGGATTCCAAACGCTTTTTTGATTTGATAGGCCGTCTGAAACAGGCTTACGGCAATGACGGTAAGAAAATTTTTGCTATTCCGATTGCGTTGTCATCGACAGATGAAACATGGCGCAAACTTGATAGCTTGACGTTCAAACAATGGCTTGAGCAGGAAGGTTATAACTCGTCCGAGCTTTTGTGGTATCTCGATTATTGTTGCCGAGACGATTACGGACAAGGCATAGCGCAAGTATCCGCCTTTGCCGGACTGCATTATTTTGCCGCCCGCAACAGCGCGGAAACCGTCCTCACTTGGCCCAAAGGTTTGGCACATCTTTCTGAAAACTTGCGCCGTCATGCCGGTTTGCAGGAAGGCTGGCAATGGCCGTCTGAAAACCGTATCCGTTTGGAGAAACCTGCTTCGGTTAATGCTTCCGCCGTTAAAATCAAACCGCTTTCAGACGGTCGGATTGAAGTGTGGCTGCGTGATAATGCAAAAGGGGAAGCTGTTGCCGTCACCGCGCAACACGTTATCTCCGCCATGCCGCTGATGGTTGCCGCCCGTATTATTGAATCTCCCGAACAATTTGGTCTGGACATCCCTGAATACGCACCATGGCTGGTTTCCAATTTTGAACTGCACAGTTTCCCGAAAGAAAAAAACAACAGCGAACTTGCGTGGGACAATGTGGTTTACGGTAGCCAAGGGCTGGGCTATGTTGTTGCGACCAACCAGCTTATTCGGGTTGCCCGCCCCGAACGCACGATTTTTACTGCCTACGCCGCGCTCAACCACGATACGCCACAAGCCGTCCGCCGCCAGCTGCTTGACGCAAGCGATGAAGAGCTGCTCCAGCTTGCCGCCCAAGATCTGCTTACCGCTTACGGCGAAGGCTTTTGGCGGCACGTTTCCCATGTTGACATTACCGTTCGCGGGCATGGCATGAGCGTGCCGAAGCCCGGCTATTTAAGCGATGAGGCTTTATTAAAAATCAGAAACCGAAATGCTGGATTATTGTTTGCACACAGTGATTTAAGCAGCTATTCGGTATTTGAAGAGGCTTTGTATTGGGGTGTGGAAGCGGCACGGAAAGTGTTGGCTTAATTGATATAAAAAGGCCGTCTGAAATCATATTCAGACGGCCTTTCTTTTTTAACCTATAACCTAATTAGGCTTTTGGTTTCAAAGCGGCAGCTTCTCGAGCCAGACGGGTGATGGTATCCCAGTCTTTGTTTTTGATGGCTTCTTTCGGAGTCAGCCATGAGCCGCCGACGCACAAGACATTAGGCAGCGCCAAGTATTCGGGAGCAGTTGCCAGGCTGATGCCGCCGGTCGGGCAGAAGCGAACATCGGCGTAAGGGCCGTAGAGGGCTTTGAGCATGGCTTTGCCGCCAACGACTTCGGCAGGGAAGAGTTTGAGGGTGTCGATGCCGTGTTCCAAAGCCAGTTGGACTTCGCCCGGAGTGGCAACGCCGGGAATCAGAGGGATGCCGCTGTTGTGGCTGGCTTTGGCGAGGGATTCGTGCAAACCCGGGCTGATGGCGAAAACTGCGCCTGCGTCTTCGACGGCTTTGAGTTGCTCGGGGTTGGTTACCGTACCTGCGCCGACGATGGCGTTGGGCACTTCTTTGGCAATCAGGCGGATGGCGTCGAGGCCGACGGGGGTGCGCAGGGTGATTTCGAGGGTGGGGATGCCGCCTTCGACAAGGGCGTGGGACAAATCGACGGCGGTGCTTAAGTCGTCAATCGCCATCACAGGCACAACTGCGCCGGCGGTTAGGATTTCGCGTGGGGTCAGTTTGGACATTTCGGTTCTCCAAGTGGGATAAGGGCATTTTTGTTGAGGTCAAACGGGAAGGGGCTAATTTTTCAGACGGCCTTTTTGAAAAATGGGAGACGTTGTTTATTCGCGGGCAAGGCTAACGCTGCGTTTGATCCGTTTAAACAGCTTTTATAATTTTTCAGACGACCTTCTGTTTTAAAAGGCCGTCTGAAAAGGGTTTAGGCAAATTCGCCGCCGAAGCTCATGGCACCGGTTTCTGCGCTGCTGGTCATGCTGCGGAAGTTGGCGAAGAGTTCGCGGCCGCAGCCTTGTTGGTTGGCGCTCAAGTCGATGTGTTCGACTTCGCGGGCGTTCCATTCGGCTTCATCAATCAGGACGTTGAGTTCGCCGGTAACGGAGTCGAAGCGGATCAGGTCGCCGGTACGGATTTTGGCGATGTTACCACCCATCAGGGCTTCGGGCGTCATGTGGATGGACGCGGGCACTTTGCCGGACGCGCCGGACATACGGCCGTCGGTCAGCAGCGCTACTTTGAAGCCGCGGTCTTGCAGAATGCCCAAAGGCGGAGTCAGTTTGTGCAATTCGGGCATACCGTTGGCGCGCGGGCCTTGGTAGCGGACAACACACACAAAATCGCGTTCCAACTCGCCGCGCTCAAATGCAGCCAAAACTTCGCGTTGGTCGTTGAACACGATGGCGGGCGCTTCGATGATGCGGCAGCCTTCGCGCACGGCGGACACTTTAATCACGCCGCGACCGATGTTGCCTTTCATCAGGCGCAGACCGCCGTCTGGGGAGAACGGGTTGTCGGCTTTGCGCAGGATGTCGTCGTTGCCGCTGGTTTCGGGGGCTTCGCGCCATTCGAGTTTGCCGTCGATGAGGAAAGGCTCTTTGGTGTAGTGGCGCATACCGTGTCCGACGACGGTATCGACATCGTCGTGCAACAGGCCTGCGTCTAGCAATTCGCGGATAACGAAAGGCAGGCCGCCGGCAGCAGTAAAGTGGTTCACGTCGGCTTTGCCGTTTGGATACACACGAATCAGCAATGGAATGATAGAAGAAATTTCGTCGAAGTCGTCCCAGTTCAAAATCACGCCTGCGGCGCGCGCCATGGCAACGAGGTGCATAGTGTGGTTGGTCGAGCCGCCGGTCGCCATCAGGCCGATCAGGGCGTTGATGAAGGATTTTTCGGTCAACATTTCACCCAAGGGTTTAATGGTGCCGTTTTTAATGCCGCGCGCGAGGTGTCCAGCAGCGTAGCGGGTCAGGGCTTCGCGCAGGTCGGTGTAAGGGTGGACGAAGGCGGCGGCAGGCAGGTGTACGCCCATCATTTCCATCATCATTTGGTTGGAGTTGGCGGTGCCGTAGAAGGTACAAGTGCCCGGGCTGTGGTAAGAACCCATTTCGCTTTCGAGCAAGGCATCGCGGCCGACTTTGCCTTCGGCGAAAAGCTGGCGGGTACGGGCTTTTTCCTTATTGCCGATACCGCTGGACATCGGGCCTGCAGGGACGAAGATGCCTGGGATATGGCCGAAAGACAAAGCGCCGATCATCAGGCCGGGAACAATTTTGTCGCATACGCCCATAAACAGGCCGCCGTCAAACATTTGGTGCGACAGACCGATGGCGGTACTCATGGCAATCACGTCGCGGGAAAACAGCGACAATTCCATGCCGGCGTAGCCTTGCGTGATGCCGTCGCACATGGCGGGCGTGCCGCCGGCGACTTGGGCGGTCGCGCCGTTTTTCTGTGCTTCGTCTTTGATTTGGTCAGGGAAGTCTTTAAACGGCTGGTGTGCGGAAACCATGTCGTTATAGGCGGTGATGATGCCTAAGTTGGGGACGGTTTCCTGAAGCATTTCGATTTTGATGCTCTTAGGCATGGAGGCGTAGCCGTGTGCCAAGTTGCTGCAGCCGAGCTGGTTGCGCTCTAAGCGTCCCATCTGTTTGGCGCTGCGGATTTTCGCCAGATATTTTTCACGCGTCGGGCGGCTGCGCTCGATGATGCGCTCGGTAATTTCGGCGAGTTTCGGGTGAATAGGAGTGGGGTTCATGTGCGGTCTCCTGGCTAAACGATATGATAGGGATTTTGTTTGCGCGTTTCTGATTTTTGTATTGGGTGTTTTCTTCAGACGGCCTTGAGCTGTGGGAATGAATAATATGGGCCGTCTGAATATTTGAAGATTTTCTCTTCGAAGCGTCCGCATATTATAGTACAAAATCTGTAATTTTGTTACAAAATAATTTACTAAGTGGAAGAAATTTGATTTAAATCGAGGTATGGTCAATTCGTAAAATGGCAGGCTGCAAAAGTCATCAAACTTTTATGTTAAATCAAACAATTTGTAAAAATGAGAATAGACAAAATGTGTAGCCATGTGTAGTATTACTACTCATTAGCCCGCTTGTTTGAAATTTTGGTGCAGGCGATTGGTTTTTTACTGCTTATTGCTTAAAGGCTTTTGATTCTAATCGATTTTTATGGATGACGACAGTCCAAAAGTTTTGAAGCAAGCTTCCTCAACGAGAGATGAAACAATGAGTACACAGACAAATTTTGATTTGGTGTTGTTTGGCGCGACCGGCGATTTGGCAATGCGTAAACTTTTGCCTTGCCTGTATCAGGCGCATGTAGCCGGTTTGCTTCATCCCGAAGGTCGTATTTTGGGCGTAAGCCGCAGCGAATTGGATACCGCCGGCTTTTTGGCCAAAGTGGAAACGAATTCTAAAATCCATGTCAAACAAAACTTCTCAGAAGAAGCGTGGGCATCGTTTATCCAACGTCTCGAATATTTGAAAGTCGATGTGACAAAGAAAGACGACTTCATTGCTTTGGGCGACTTGGTAAAAGCGCGCAAGAATACTGAAAATGTCGTGATCTACCTCTCAACTGCGCCGAAATTCTTTGCGCAAGCCTGTGAAAACCTTGCCGAAATCGGTTTGAATGCCGATAACGTGCGCGTGGTTTTGGAAAAACCATTGGGTACTGACTTGGCTTCTTCCCAGCAAATCAATACAGATGTGGCCCGTTATTTCAAAGAAGAACAAATCTACCGTATCGACCATTATTTAGGTAAAGAAAGCCTGCAAAACCTGCTGGCCTTGCGTTTTGCCAATGTGATGTTCGAGCCTTTGTGGAACAACAAATATATTGAAAGTGTACAGCTGACCATCGCCGAGCAGTTGGGCGTGGAAGAACGCGGCGAGTTTTACGACATTACCGGCGCGTTGCGCGATATGGTGCAAAACCACTTGATGCAAATGCTTTGTATGACTGCCATGGAAGCACCGGCGAGCTTGGATGCGGATGCCGTACGCGACGAGAAAGTAAAAGTCATTAAATCGCTGAAACCGCTGACCATCGAATCCGTCAACGAAAATGTTATTCGCGGCCAATATGTTGCAGCAAACGGCATGAACGGCTATTTGGAAGAAGTCGATGTACCGAAAGACAGTTTCACTGAAACCTATGTCGCCATCAAAGCCGAAATCGAAAACGAGCGTTGGAAAGGCGTACCTTTCTACCTGCGTACCGGCAAACGCATGGCAGGCAAAGTGGCGGAAATCGTGTTGAATTTCCGTCCGCTGAAAAACCATATTTTTGACAACAGCCAACCTGCGCCGAATCGTTTGGTTATTGAACTACAACCGACCGAATCCGTCCGCCTTTACACTCAAGTGAAAACCCCGGGTGCAGGCAACAAAGTCGAAGTGACACCGATTGGCGTGGATTTGGGCACAGCCGTCGAGGGCCGCCGCGCTGAGGCTTATGAGCGTCTGCTGCTGGATGTGATTAACGGCAAACTCGCTTTGTTCAACCGTCGTGACGAACTCGAAGCCGCTTGGGAATATGTGATGCCGATTTTGGAAAACTGGGCGAACAATACAACGCCTCCACATGCTTACGAAGCCCATTCTTGGGGTCCTGAAGCTGCGCGCGTGCTGTTAGCGCGCGACGGCAACAAGTGGCACGAAGAGCAATAGTATTTCTTTCAGACGGCCTTGTTTTCCAACAAAAGGCCGTCTGAAACCATGAAAGGACGAAACATGTTTGTTTGGCACGAACAAGAAAACGCTGCAACTGCCGCGCAAGCTTTGGCCGATGCCGTTGCCGCTGCACTGCAAACCGCATTGAATGAGAAAGGCCATGCGGTTTTGGCCGTTTCCGGCGGTCGTTCGCCGATTGCGTTTTTCGAGGCTTTGTCGCAAAAAGATTTAAATTGGCAAAACATTGGCATTACTTTGGTGGACGAGCGTATTGTCCCGACCACGCATGCCGACAGCAATACGGGCCTGGTGCGCGAATATCTGCTCAAAAATAACGCGGCCGTTGCCACATGGATTCCGGTTGTTGAAGACGGAAAATCTGAAACTGAATTACAACCTGAAGTTGTCGTTGCTTACGCATTGAAACATTACAAGCAACCTGACGTGCTGGTGTTGGGTATGGGTTCAGACGGACATACGGCGTCGTTGTTCCCTCAAGCGCCTCAATTACAGGCTGCAATCAATGAAGCCGATGACCCGACATTGATTCATACCACGCCGGTTACCGCGCCGCATGAGCGTGTGAGCATGACTTTAGGTGCGATTGCCAAAACGCCGAATGTGTTTTTGGCTATTCAAGGCGCAGAGAAAAAAGCAGTATTTGATAAAGCTGCCGCAAGCGTCGATACCGAATATCCGACCAGCCTGATTCTTAATCATCAAGGAATTAACTGCCATGTCTACTATGCACACTGAAGCTTATCCCCGCCTGGTCGCCGACATCGGCGGTACGAATGCCCGTTTTGCGCTTGAAACTGCATCGCAAGTGATTGAGAAGGCTGAAGTTTTACCTTGTAAAGATTACGATACCGTCGTTGATGCCGCCAAAACTTATTTGGAACGCGCAGGCAGCCCGAAAGTTTTGCACGCCGCCTTTGCGATTGCCAATCCGATTTTGGGCGACTGGGTGCAAATGACCAACCACCACTGGGCGTTTTCCATCGAGACCACCCGTCAGGCTTTGGGTTTGGAAACCTTGATTCTGTTGAACGACTTTACCGCCCAAGCTTTGGCAGTGACCAAAACCGAAAAGAAAGACCTGGTACAAATCGGCGGGCAAAAGCCCATCGAATTTGCGCCTAAAGCCGTTATCGGTCCGGGTACAGGTTTGGGTGTCAGCGGTTTGGTGCACAGCGCCGCAGGCTGGGTGGCTTTGTCAGGCGAGGGCGGCCATACCAGTTTTCCGCCGTTTGACGATATGGAAGTGTTGATTTGGCAATACGCTAAAAACAAATACGGCCATGTTTCTGCCGAGCGTTTCTTGAGCGGCGCAGGTTTGAGCCTGATTTACGAGGCATTGGCCAAACGCGACAACATCAAGCAATACCGTCTGAAGCCGTCTGAAATTACCGATAAGGCATTGAGCGGGACTTCTCCGCTTTGCCGTCAGACTTTGGATATTTTCTGCGCCATGCTGGGTACGGTTGCTTCCAATTTGGCTTTGTCATTGGGTGCGCGCGGCGGCGTGTATTTGTGCGGCGGCATTATCCCGCGCGTGTTGGATTACTTTAAAACGTCCCCGTTCCGCAGCCGCTTTGAAAATAAAGGCCGCTTTGAGGCTTATCTTGCCGCTATTCCCGTGTATGTCGTATTGAGCGAGTTTCCGGGCATCGTCGGCGCAGCGGCGGCATTAGATAATCATTTAAATAACGTTTAAACACACAAACGGCGGTGCAGGGCAGGGGTGGAGAAACCCTTGTCCTGAACGTCAAAAAATCAAAGGGTAGAGTATATGTTAAGCAAAATCAGCGAATCATTGTCCAACCTCTCCGGCGCAGAACGCAAAGTTGCCGAATCTGCGCTGGCCGAGCCGAAATGGTTCGTTCATGCCGCTGTGGCGGAAATTGCCGAGCGTGCGTCCGTCAGTCAGCCGACAGTAATCCGTTTCTGCCGCAGCTTGGGTTACAAAGGCTTGCCTGAGTTCAAACTCGCTTTGTCTGCCAGCATCGGTCATGAAGGCATGCCATACGTTCATGAAGAATTGAACGCCGATGACAACATGGGCAGCGTGGTTGAAAAAGTCTTGGGCAATGCCGCAGCCTCCCTCTTGGGCGAGCGTCGCTTCTTGAAAGAGTCCGAGCTGGAAAACGCGATTGCCATTTTGATGCACGCGCGACGCGTTGAGTTTTATGGTGTCGGCAACTCCGGCATCGTTGCCCAAGACGCGCAACACAAATTCTTCCGCTTCGGTATGTCTACCGTTGCCTATGTCGATACGCATACCCAGCTGATGGCGGCTTCCGTATTGACCGAGCAAGATGTGTTGGTGGCGATTTCCAATACCGGCTCATCTATCGAATTGTTGGATGCGGCCAGTATCGCCAAAGAAAACGGCGCAACCGTTATCGCGCTGACCCGCAATGATTCGCCGTTGGCCCAAATGGCCGACTGCGTATTGAGTATTGCTACTCAGGAAAATGCCGAGCTTTATACGCCTATGGTGTCCCGCCTTCTGCAGTTGGCCGTTATCGACATTCTTGCCATCGGCTTGGCCTTACGCTTGGGCGATACCGCCAGCACGCAACTGCAAAAAAGTAAAAAAAGCATACATAACAAACACATCGAATACGATAAAGATTGATTCTTCACTGATATATTCAGACGGCCTCGCCTCATATCCAGGCCGTCTGAAACCTCAAAAAACGGAAACCATCCCGTTCCCGTTTCAGACGACCTCACGGCCGTTTTCTCAACAAAACTGTCCACTATCCAGGAGAGCATCCGATGAAACAGCTTTACGATTTACCAGCTTGGTCAAAATTATGGATACATTTTGACGAAACCAAAGAACAACACATGCGCGAAATGTTCGAGCAAGATCCCGAACGTGCCGAGCGCTACTGGCTGCAGGTTGGCGGCCTGACTTTGGATTATTCTAAAAACCGTATCAACGACGAAACCATGGCACTGTTGTTCGAGTTGGCTCGTGAAGCAGGCGTGCCGGAACGGATGCAGCAAATGTTCCACGGCGAAAAAATCAATACGACAGAAAACCGCGCCGTACTCCACGTTGCCCTGCGCAACCGCACCAATGCCCCCATCGTCGTAGACGGTGAAGATGTGATGCCTAAAGTCAACCATGTCCTGCAACGCATGGGCGAATTCGCGCATGAAGTCCGCAGCGGCAGCTGGTTGGGCTATACCAATCAAGTCATTACCGACGTCGTCAACATCGGTATCGGCGGCTCCGACCTCGGCCCTCTGATGATGTGTACTGCGCTCAAGCCTTTCGGTCATCCGCGTTTGAACATGCACTTCGTCTCCAATGTGGACGGCTCCCAACTGCGCGACGTATTGTCCAAAGTCCACCCCGAGACCACCCTCTTCATCATCGCCTCCAAAACCTTCACCACCCAAGAAACCCTCACCAACGCCCTGACCGCGCGTAAATGGTTCTTGGATCATGCAGGCGATGAAAGCGCCGTGGCCAAACACTTCGTTGCCGTATCGACCAACCAAAAAGCCGTTGCCGAATTCGGTATCGATACCGCCAATATGTTTGAATTTTGGGACTGGGTCGGCGGACGATACAGCCTCTGGTCAGCCATCGGCCTGCCGATTATGCTGTATCTCGGCGAAGAAAACTTCATCGAAATGCTCAACGGCGCACACCTGATGGACCAACACTTCATCAACACGCCGCTAGAGCGCAACATGCCCGTCATCCTCGCCCTCATCGGCATCTGGTACATCAACTACTATGGCGGCGGCAGCCACGTCATCGCCCCTTACGACCAACACCTCCACCGCCTGCCCAAATTCATCCAGCAGCTCGACATGGAGAGCAACGGCAAACAAGTGACCCTTGACGGCAAACCGGTCGGTTACGAAACTTCCCCGATTATTTGGGGCGAAACCGGTATCAACGGCCAGCACGCATTCTTCCAACTGCTGCACCAAGGTACGCACATCACGCCGATTGACTTGATTGCCTCCCTTGAAAAACGCAGCAATTTGCAAGGTCATCACGAAATTCTGTTGGCCAACGTCTTTGCCCAAGCCGAAGCCTTTATGCGCGGTAAAACCCCAGACGAAGTCCGCGCCGAACTTAAAGCCCAAGGCATGGAAGCAGAGCGCATCGAAGAGCTGGTTCCGCACAAAACCTTCTCAGGCAACCGCCCGACCAACCTCATCCTCATGGACAAAATCAACCCGCGCAATATGGGCAGCCTGATTGCCATGTACGAACACAAAACCTTCGTTCAAGGCATTATTTGGGGCATCAACAGCTTTGACCAATGGGGTGTAGAACTCGGCAAACAATTGGCCAAAACCATTCTTGCCGAATTGAATGGTGAGACTGAAGTGCAAAAACACGACAGCTCCACTACACGCCTGATTAATCTTTATTTGAACGCCAACAAATAAAACATTTAGTTAAATACCAAGGCCGTCTGAAACTTTCAGACGGCCTTTTGTTTTATTCCGGATCATCCGTAAACGCATTTTCCCGAAATATTGGTACAAATGTGAAAAGATATAGTACGAATACGGCGATGGTCAGAATCGCGGGGACAGTGATGAAGAATATCGGATTTACGTTCATTAAAACAGCGCGCGAGACGGCAGCGGCGAAAAGAATGGGAACGGCGATGCGGCAGAGTTTGGGGTAGTCGAGTTTGGTAAAACCGCTGTGCCACAGTCCGGCGGTCAGCCACACCATCATCACGCCGCCCATCATGCCGCCGAGGGTAATCAGGTGCAGGGGGGCGGAAGTGGGCAGGTTTTGCAGTTTCGCTGCACCTGTCCACAGATAGCCTGCGGCGGCAAAGAGTTGGAGCAGGTAATAGGTGCGGACGTAGTGTTTGCGCAGGAGTTCGTGATGGTGAAGCTCACGCAGCTTGGCAAGCAGGATGAAGCCGACGGCAAGCGCAGTAAAACCGGCGGTTTGTGCAGGCAGCCAAAGTTCGGCGGCGGCGTGCAGCAGCAGGAAGGTGATTGCGATGTTTTTGTAAACGATATTTGGAATAAAAACAGGGTCTTTCAGACGGCATTCTTTAAGAGCTTCCGCACCCAGAAGGACGCTGACGCGGACGGATACGAACATCACCGCTGCCATGTTCAGATGCACTTGCGCGCGCAACAGGTTTAAATCGCCAGTCGCGGCATAGGCCGTCTGAAAAACGGTAAACGCGGCAAGCAGCATCAACAGGGCAAAGTTGTCCGTGTTGCGGTCGAGCCAAATCAGCCAGGCGCAGAACAGCAGCAATACCAGCCAATAGGCGGCGACGAAAAACGAGGCAGTTTGCGGCGAAAAGGGCAGTATGGCGGATGCGGCGAGCAACAATGCCGCCATCAAAGTAGCGACAGGTTTCAGACGGCCTTGATAGCCCGTCCATTCGAGCATGGCGGCAGTCAGGAAGCCGCCGTATGCCGCAGGCAGCATGAGTTCTAAGAAGATTTGGCGGTGCAAAATGACGGCACCGGGGCTGATGAAAAACACCAACGCGCCGAGTATGGCAAGCACCGCCGCACCGACGAAAAACGGCCGCATGGGGTGGGTGAAAAACTTATTCATGGTTTGGCTTGATTCTGCATGAAGATGCTTTCGGATATGGATTTATTGGGCGGACAGGGCTGTATCTTTTGCCAAAGAGGCAAGCCTGCGGCTTACTTGCCCTCTCCCTAACCCTCTCCCCGTGGGAGAGGGTTAGGGAGAGGGCAACGAACCGCAAGGTTTGTCAGATACTCAAATGCCCGTATCATTCATATTATTGATATTATTGTTTGAATTGTATTATTTTCAATAATAATAAATAATCCTAAACCAATATAAATAACAGCCATTATCCAACGACTAAACTTCTCTACAATTTCACCAATACCTGAAATATTAGCCAATCTTTGTGCTGTATATACTAAAACAAAAATCAATATTAAAAATACAAGAAGAGTAACTAATAAGTCGACAAGATCTAAAGTCACAAAGTAAGGAACAAAAAGTCCAATATTATCTGCACCACAACTAGCAACTGTAACCAAAGCAACAATACCGACTAATTTTGACAACCCTTTTTCATCCAATTCTTTTTTAGCTCTTTTTTCGCCCTCACAATCGTCGTAAATAGCAACTTTAATACCTAAGTAAATCGGTATTAAACCTAATAAACCCAACACCCATTTTTCCGGAACATAATTCAAAACAAAAGCTAGAAATAAACTAACTAATATTAAAATTACAGAACCTAAATATTGTCCGATATAAATATCTCGATATTCTTTTCTAGTATTTGCTCTAGCAAAAAATATTAATAGTATTACCAACAAATCTACTGCTGTAGCAATATATAAAACAGCAGCAGTAATCACAGTCGAAAACATAAAGCACCTCATAATGAATCCCCTGCCCCCTTGGCACCACGGCTTTTTCAAAAACCGAATCGCGTTCGGATAACAGATTCGTATCTTTCGCTAAAGAGGCAAGCCTGCGGCTTGCTTACCCTCTCCCTAGCCCTCTCCCACGGGGAGAGGGAATTGGGCTGTCGAGCCTGAACATTTTCAGGTTTACCTGACATCTGATTCCCAATTCTACGGCTCTCTGATTTTGAGAAACCTGATCCCCTTTCCCCGTGGGAGAGGGTTAGGGAGAGGGCAACGAACCGCAAGGTTTGTCAGAAATTTAAATTCCTATCACTCATAATAATGAATCCCCTGAAACTCTCTTGCCACCACGGCTTCTTCAAAAGCCGAATCGCGTTCGGACAGCGGCGTAGGCAGGGTAATCACGTTTTGCACGTTCATGCCCTTAGTGGAAAGCAGCATGATTTCATGGCTCAGGCGTGCGGCTTCGAAGCGGTCGTGCGTTACCAGCATACACGCCATGCCCTGCCGCTCGATTTTTTCCACCAGCATGGCGACCAAAATATCGCGCAAATCGCGGTCCAAACCGACGAACGGCTCGTCCAGCAAGGCAAGGTCGCAGCCGCACAGCAGCAGGCGCAAAAATGCTACCCGTTTCGCCATGCCGCCGGACAATTCGGTCGGATATTTGTTCAAATCGCCCGCAGTCAGCCCGACTTTCGCCGCCAGCGCGATGATTTCGCCTTCATCGGGTTTGTCCATAAAAATAGCGATATTCTGCATCGCGGTCAAGTTTTCCGGCAGGCGGTTTTCCTGAAACAGAAAACCCGTTTTGCGGAAAGTATTGCGTATCGTGCCCGATTTCGGCGTTTCCAAGCCCGCAATCAAACGCAAAACCGTCGTTTTGCCACAGCCGCTCGGCCCGAACAAAGCTTTCACTTCGCCATGTTGCAGGTTCAAACTGAAATCGCGCACGATGGGGTCGCGGAGAATTTCAAAACGCACGTTTTCAAGACAGAGCATCATCTCCTCCACGGCATAAACAAAATTTCCAAAGGCTTGGTAATCAGGTATTCAAACAGCGACACAAAAACGATAACCAGCACCACATAAGCCATCACCGTCGAAGTCTCCAGCATCGCCCTCGCGTCCGCAATCCGCGCGCCCACGCCTTCGCTCGCGCCCAAGAGTTCCGCCATAATCACCACCTTCACCCCCATCGCCACAGCCACGCCGATGCTGGAAATCACATAGCTCGTCAGATGAGGGATATACAGATAACGGATTTTTTTCAGACGACCCAATTTATAAGCGTCAAACAATTCCTCATGCTGCTTGTTCACACTCGCCATCCCGACCGCCGCACTCGCAAACGTCAGCGGCGCAACCAACACAATGATGGTAAACAACACGCTCGGATTGCCGAACCCGAACCAAAACAGAGCCATCACCAACCAAATAATCGGCGGCATCGCCAACAAAATCGTAATCACAGGCTTAAGCAACGCCATCGCCGTCTTAAAACTGCCCGCCACCAGCCCCGCCGCCAATCCCGCCGCCAGCGCAACCGAAATGCCCACCACAGAACGCCACAGCGAAATCCCGATTTCGTTTTCCTGAAAATGTTTCAATAAATCCAAAGACTTTTGAAACACCTCCACCGGCGCAGGCAGCATAAACTCGCCGAACACGGCGCTGCCCCACGCCCACAACGCCACCACCACCATCGCCACGCTCAGACCGGCAAAGCCGCTCCAAAGGTAGTCGATGATGTAAAACACCGCAGGCTGCGGTTTGCGGATTTTGTCGGTTTTAATCATGGTTTGGGTGTTGATTCATAGTGATGGTTTGGAGATGATAGGCCGTCTGAAAAAATGGTTGATTGGGTTAGACGGAATGCCGCAATCCAACGAAACGGTTTGGTTTTCCCAAATATTGTTTTCAGACGACCTTGGTTTGGGATTTCTATAGGCTATTGCATATAGTAGTAAATAACTCAATAATATTCATCGCCATAATCTTCATCGTCAAAAGGAGAAATCTCTCCCATATCAACGAATACTGAGTCATGAGTGACTTCTATCTCCTCAATATCTATATCCATATTCTGTAATCCATCTAGGAAGTTTCCATATAAATTAACTAAAACATCTGTTTCATATGATATTTCAACTATTTTTTTTGTCCCACCTAATGACACATCTTCTTTATCAATTGAATCCCAAACTGAAAAATTAAAAGCTACCTCAACTTCACACATAACTTCACAGGTAATACTGATAGTAATTTTATCCGAATCATAATCAATAATATATACTTTTAATCTTTTTCCATTTTCCTCTGGTAAGATATAAATATTTTTTAAACTTAATTGTTCATCATCGATATAGTATTTAAATGATGATACAGCAGAAATTTCAGAAATATTTATACTATTTTCAATGGCAGAATACATACTTTCAAAAATTCTACTATTTTGGCTTTTTGTTAAATCCAATTCTATTTCATAAATGATAGAATCCAAAGCTTCATCAGTCTGTTTGTTTAAAATGTCCATCGCTTTTGCTAGGTCATCAATAACTTCAATATTACCTTTACCTAGTGCAAAATTCTTCCAATCATTATCTGCACTAACAGCTAATAAATTCTTATTATTTTCCTCCACCCAATATTGCAATGATAATAGAGCAATAGCATCTGGAAACTCATTCTTTTTATTACCTGATTCTTTAAAAGGAGCAAGATTTTGAAAGTACATATCAATTAAAGATTTCATCTCGCAATATTCCTCCCCCTTAACGAGCTCAATTCCACATTTTCTTATAAATTCTTCTAATATTAATTTGGATATAGACTCAGCCTGATAATTCAATTTAATTAATGACTTGATTTTCTCCATATCATCTATGCAACAATTTAGATAATCGGACGCATCATTTAAAGCTGATTCAATTTTACTTTTTGTCTCTTTTTCCTTCCTATCAAGATGAGATTTGAGCTCGCGATAGACGATATCACTTAAAATTAAATTTATTGGATTATCTTTAAATTTATGTAATTGTGCTAGCAATCCTTTATTTAACTTCAATCCATTTTGTTTAAAGATTGAAGTATCAATTGTTAATGCGGAATAATGTTTATTAGTTTCATCCATGTTTATTACCTTTTATTTATCAAAGCATACGTAGGTTGGGTTATGACCCAACATTTCAGACAATTCAACAGTTTTGTTGGGTTTAGCAACCCAACCTACGGTTGCTATTATCTGATAGGTCGTCTGAAAAGGGTCCCAATACAACCTCCACCTTTTCAGACGACCACTCCCTCCTTTTAAGCCAAGAAAAACCCGTTATCCGGCAGCTTGCCACCTAGAAGTTTCGGATTGAACTGCATCAGGATTTCGTAAAACTTCAAAATCTCGTTCTTCACTTCGCTGCCTTTGGTTACCGTCAGCCGCGCGCCGTCCAAGCCCATGACTAGGGCGGGTTCGGGGGCGGGGAGGTAGTTTTTGCCGATTTTCGCCGCGCTTTGGCGGTTGGCCAGTATCCAGTTGAGCGCGTTTTTCAAATCCTGATGGAAGATGTCGAACTGGGCTTTGTGCGCGTGGAAATATTCTTCGTTGGCGATGATGCCCGCCATCGGAATCAGCGGTTTGGTGTCAAACGCCTGCCCCCATGCTTTCACCAAATCAAAACCGCGCACGACGTTCACGCCCATAGTTTTGCCTTTGAGCATGCCCGCGCTCGCCATCGGTTCGGGCAGGATGGCGGCGTGGTAGTCCTTGCTTAAAAACAGCCCGACCGCTTCGGGCGGCGTGGCGGTGTAAGTGATGCCGACTTTGTGCGCGTCGATTTTCAGTTTTTTCAACAAGGCTTGCAGCACGATGTCGGGCATGTCGCTTTTAAACGGAACGAGGATTTTTTTGCCGACCAAATCCTGCGGCGAGGCAATCGCGCTGCCTTTGCACATCAGCTGCGTGATGCCGTTGGTCAAAATATTGACCATGCCGACTTTCTGCCCTTGGTTGCGCAGGTTCACGCCGACATTGCTCGGACTCATCATCACTTTAAATTGTCCGCTTGCCACGCCCGCGCGAAGCTGGTCGGGCGAACGCCAAATTTTTAGCGACACGTCCGCCTGCTTCGCCAGCTTGCCCTGCAACGCCGCTACGGCAATGGTTACGCTGGGCATCGCCGGTGCGCCGTAAATGGTAAATTGTTCTTTACCGGCAGCCAACAGCGAAGGCGAAACGCCTGCGGCTGCCAGCGCGGCGGTCATTTTTAAGAAATCACGTCTTTTCATATCCATTTTTTATCTCCTAATTCTTAATAAGCCAGTATAGGCATTCTTTCAGACGGCCTGATTTTAAAACGCCGCGTGCAAACTCAACCAATATGTCCTGCCCGGTGCATACACTACGCTGGGGGATAGGGCGAGGACGTGGTCGCCGCTGATGTGTTCGGCGTATTTTTTGTTGAACACGTTGTTCACGCCCAAGCGTAAGCCGTATTTGTCTTTGATGTTCATGCCGGCATACACGTCGGCAACGGTAAAGCCTTTGGCGGCTTCACGTTTGTCTATGCCTAGACCGCTTGCCGCGTCAAAATCGCCGCGCGTTTGTTTGGCGACAAAGCGTGTTGCGGCGCCGATGTTGTAGCTGCCGTGGGCAAAGTAGTTTTTGTAGTCGGCTTGGACGGCGGCTTCAAACGGACGGATTTGATAGAGCGGCCTGCCGTCGGTTTCGTTGTGTCCGTAGTTGTAGGTGGCTTTGATGCCTGCCGCCCAATGCGGATTGAAGTTGTAACGCGCGTAGGCCTGAGCGGTAAACAATCGTGCGTCCACGTTGCGTGTGATGATGCCGCCGCCTTTGGAAGCCGTGCCACTTTGTCCGTGTGCGCGGTCAAAAATAATCAGGTCTTTGACTTTGTCCGCCACAAGTGTGCCACCCACGTTCCAGCCCGCGCCTGCCAACGAGTTCATGTAGCCGTTGTAGTAGTCGTTGCGGCTGTCGGCGGTGAGCTTGATGCGGTTGTGTTTTTCGGTTTTCAGCAGGGGATTGCCTGCGATGGCGGCAGCTGGGTTTTGGTTCATCAATGCGCCGTTCATGCGGTTTTGCACGATGGCGGCAAGCGAGTTGAAGCGTTCGGTGTTGTCGCCGATGCGTTCTAAGTGAGCAAGGGAAACGCTGTATTTTTGCGTTTCAGACGGCGTGAAATCGTATTTGAGTTCGCCCGACAAAGCATGACGGCGTACTTTGCCGTTGAAGTCGTAGCCGTAATGGGTTTTCCAGATTTGTTGCGCTGAGGCGAAGGCGAGATTACGGTTCATCGGATGGGCGGGTTGCGCCGTATTTTTGCGAACGTCCGCTTCGTTGATTTCGTAGCTTAAGCCCAAGCCCAGTTTGTGTTGGTCGTCAAACTTGTAAGACAGGGTATCGGCAATGCGCCAGCGGTCGATGTGCACATCGGCGAAACGGTAGCCGTTGAGGAAATCGCGCATGGCGGTGTGGGCGTTGCGCTCGCCGTTTTGGCTGTCGTTGCGGTAGCTGATAGCGGCCATGTTGTGGAATTTGCCGAAATCCGCATCGTGTTTGAGTGAGAAGTCGTACACTTTGCGGTCAAGCTCTACGAACACTTGCTGCGGCGTATTGTTTGGGCGCAGGGAGTAATTGTCGGCATGGCGTTTGAGTTTGATGACGCCTGCTTCCGCGCTGACCGTATTGCTCAAATCGGCATTGCCCCAACGCGCGTTGAGTTTGGCGATGTGGCGTTCGGTATCCAATGCGTCGTTGACGAACTGCGGTTGGCGGTCGTTGTTGATGTCGTCGTGTAGGTAGGTGAGGCGGTATTCTTGATTTTCAGACGGCACGAAACCGAGTACCAAAGCTTGATTAAAACGGCTGTATTTCCAATCGGTCTGATTGCCGTCGCCGTCTTTATAGCCGTTGGCCTTGGTGTGATTGAGGTTGGCCACGCCGTACACTTTTGCCCCACGCGCTTGCGCGGTAACGGAGTTGTAAAAGCTTTTGCCGTAGAAGCCGCTGTTTGCTTTCAACGGACGGAAGGCTTGGTCTATGTTTTCGGTAACAAAGTAATGATCGCTGCGGTCGGTGCGGTCGAATTGGTTTTCGGGGAAATAGCCTTGTGCGGCGGTCGGTGCAATCGGTTTGGGAGGGGAGAAGGTTTTGACAGGCTGGATTTCATCAGGGTCTGCCAAGGTTTCGGCAAAGCCGTTTGCGGCGGCAAAACTGCTCATTAACAAGCAAATCAAATGGTTTTGTTTCATGATTTATATCCTGATAATCATTTTTATTTATTATGCTCTTAGAGAGAAACAAAGTAAAGAAACGATAAAGTGTCTGAAGCCGACAAAACTTTATTGTCGGCAAGGAAAGCTTTAGCCTTGAACACAAGCCGATACGGGCTAAAAACTTTTAGAAGAGGGGAGTGTTAGCGAGGTTTATATTTGCGTTTCATCTTGCGGTTGTGTTTTCCGTTTATAAAGCAGATAGGCCGTCTGAAAAAATATCTCTCTTTTCAGACGGCCTATTGCTGGTTATAATAATTTTACGAATCATTATTATTTCTATTTTAATGTAGGAGAAACGCATGAGTACCCGTACCGAACACGACACCATGGGCAATGTCGAAGTCCCATCCGAAGCCTATTGGGGCGCGCAGACCCAGCGCAGCCGCAACAATTTCAAAATCGGCGGCGAAACCCTGCCGCAGCCGTTGATTTATGCTTTGGCGCTGGTGAAAAAAGCCGCAGCCGCCACCAATGTCGCCCTCGGCAGGATTAAGCCTGAGCAGGCGGATTTGATTACGCAGGCGGCGGACGACGTGTTGAACGGCAAGCTCGACGGGCAGTTTCCATTGGTAGTGTGGCAGACCGGCTCCGGCACGCAGTCCAATATGAACATGAACGAAGTGCTGGCGAACCGCGCCAACGAAATCGCCGGTACGGGTTTGGCGGCGTATCAGCCCGTCCATCCCAACGACCATGTGAACCATGCGCAATCGACCAACGACGCATTCCCGACCTCCATCCATGTCGCCGCCGCGATTGAAATCAACCGCCACCTCATTCCCGCCGTCCAAGCCCTGCGCGACACATTGGATAAAAAAGCCAAAGAATTTGCCCCCATCGTCAAAATCGGCCGCACCCACTTGCAGGACGCGACGCCGCTGACTTTGGGACAAGAATTTTCCGGCTACGTTTCCCAGCTTGATCACGGCTTAGGCCGTCTGAACGACGCGCTCAAAGGTTTGTACGAACTCGCTTTGGGCGGCACGGCGGTCGGCACGGGTTTGAACAGCCATCCCGAATACGCCGAAAAAGCCGCTGCCAAACTTGCCGAATTGTCCGGCCTGCCGTTTGTCAGCGCGCCGAACAAATTTGAAGCCTTGGGCGGACGCGATGCCTCCGTTGCCGCTTCGGGCGCACTGAAAACGCTGGCGGCAAGCCTGAACAAAATCGCCAACGACATCCGCTGGCTGGCAAGCGGTCCGCGCTGCGGTTTGGGAGAAATCAAAATCCCCGAAAACGAGCCGGGTTCGTCCATCATGCCGGGTAAAGTCAACCCGACCCAATGCGAAGCGATGACCATGGTGTGCTGCCAAGTGTTCGGCAACGACGTCACCATCGGCATGGCGGGCGCATCGGGCAATTTCGAGCTGAACGTCTATATGCCCGTTATCGCTTACAACCTCTTGCAATCCATCCGCCTGTTGGGCGATGCGTGCAACAGCTTCAATGAAAACTGCGCCGTCGGCATCGAACCCGTACCGGAAAAAATCGACTATTTCCTGCACCATTCCTTGATGCTGGTTACTGCGTTAAACCGCAAAATCGGCTACGAAAACGCCGCCAAAGTCGCTAAAACCGCCTATAAAAACGACAAATCGTTGCGCGAAACCGCCATCGAATTGGGCTTGTTGACAGGCGAAGAGTTTGACGAATTGGTCGTTCCTGCCGATATGGTTCATCCGCGTTAAGCTTTAATAATGAAACATGCCGTCTGAAAATGTTTTCAGACGACATGTTTTTATGCTGCGGTTTCCTTTTCCTCAAATAGGGTAAAAATCATTGGCAGCAGATTGATGCCCATTAGAAACATTATTGAGCTCAAAAATGTACGCCAGGCGTAAAGCCACGCTTCCGTTCTGTCTGCTTGGGGGAGGAGCGATGCAGTATAGCGGTTGTGTAGGGTTTTTGCGGTGTCATTGTTTTCCAAATAGTCCAAGGAAAGTACCAATAATTTGCCCGTGTCTTTGTGTTGTAAGAATTTGGCATGCTCAACCCAGATGCCCAGCTTGGCTTGTTCGCATAAAGATTCAATGCCGACACAAGAGGCCAAGCTGTTTTGGTTGTTTTGCAAAATCGACAGCTCGTTTTTTTCAGCCTGCATGGCTATGGGGGAGGTTTGATGAAGGTATGCGCTCATGCCGTTGCTCTCTATTGCTTGAAAATCATGGAGCTGGCTGAATCCGCCATTTTCCCAAGTGACGAATACGGCATAGCATCCGCTGAATAGGCAGATCATAGCCAATTTAAAGACAAAGTTTTTCATCCTTGCTCCTTTTGTTTGGAGACGGCGGCAAAGTCAGGAGGCGTGTTTTCTCGTTTGAAGGTAAGTTTAGGTTTTATCTGTTTTTATTGTGAGGTTGAGTGTAACACGGGTAATCAAAAGGCCGTCTGAAAATTTTCAGACGGCCTTTTATTGTCTGTTTAGATGGGTTTAAGCCAATATTTCACGCCAGCGTTTAACTTGGAAACGGACTTGTTCAGGCGCAGTGCCGCCCAAGTGGTTGCGCGCGTTTAAGCTGCCTTCGGGTGTCAGCACGCTGTAAACATCGTCGGCAATCAAACTGCTGAAACCTTGCAGGACTTCAAGTGGCAATTCGCTCAAATCAACGCCAGCTTCATCAGCATGGCGCACGGCTTGGGCAACGACTTCGTGGCTGTCGCGGAAAGGCATGCCTTTTTTCACCAAGTAATCCGCCAAGTCGGTAGCCGTTGCAAAACCCTGCATCACGGCGGCGCGCATATTGTCGGGTTTGACGGTCACGCCGCGCATCATGTCGGCGTAAATGCGCAGGGTGTCGATAAGTGTATCGGCAGTGTCAAACAAAGGCTCTTTGTCTTCCTGATTGTCTTTGTTGTACGCTAAGGGCTGCGATTTCATCAGGGTAACCAGTCCGATCAGATGGCCAATCACGCGACCGGATTTACCGCGCACGAGTTCGGGTACGTCGGGATTTTTCTTCTGTGGCATGATGGACGAACCCGTACAGAAACGGTCGGCGATGTCGATAAAGCCGAAACGCGGACTCATCCACAAAATCAATTCTTCGGAAAGACGGCTCAGATGAACCATAATCAGGGAAGCGGCGGCGGTGAACTCAATGGCAAAATCGCGGTCAGATACGGCATCGAGCGAGTTTTGGCAGATTTGCTCAAAGCCCAACAGCTCGGCGGTAATTTCGCGTTGAATCGGGTAGGTGGTGCCGGCCAGTGCGGCGGCGCCGAGCGGCATACGGTTGACGCGTTTGCGGCAGTCGGCCATGCGCTCGAAATCGCGGCCGAGCATTTCGACGTAGGCGAGCATGTGGTGTCCGAAGCTGACCGGCTGGGCAACTTGCAGGTGGGTAAAGCCGGGCATGACGGTTTCGGCATTTTGTTCCGCCAAATCGACTAAGGCCGTCTGAAGGTTTTGAATCAGGCTTTGGATAACGGTAATTTGATCGCGCAGCCATAGACGGATGTCGGTAGCGACTTGGTCGTTGCGGCTGCGGCCGGTGTGCAGGCGTTTGCCGGCGTCGCCGATTTTGTCGGTGAGGCGGCGTTCGATGTTCATGTGGACATCTTCCAAATCCAGCGACCAGGAAATAGTTCCTTCCTTGATTTCTGCTATAATCTCGGCCATGCCCTGACGGATGGCCGAGAGGTCGTCTTCGCTCAAAACGCCCGACTGTGTCAGCATTTGCGCGTGTGCCAGCGAGCCTTGGATGTCCCATTCTGCCAGTCGTTTGTCAAAATCAATCGAGCCGGTATATTTTTTGACCAGCTCGGAAACAGGTTCGTTAAAACGGCCTGACCAGGTTTTGTCCTTGCTCATATCAGCATCCTTAAAATATAAATAAAAAAACAGGGTCTACGTCTTCGATATAGCAGACCCGTCTATACATTATGAAAGAAAACGGTTGAAATCATGTCTATTATACGTCAAATAAACCAGAATTTCGCAGTGCCGGATTTGCGCAATTCCGCAACTCTGGTGCGCCTGCTCATTGTTTTGTTAATCAGTTTGTTTATCTTTCCGTTGATGACGGTATCGGGCGTGCCTTATCCGGAACAGATTTTCCAACATTTTTCATGGGCTTGCCCCGTCATCCTCTTAATTTTACTTAAGGTCTATTTCTTACAGGCATTTGCGCCGTCCCTGCTTCGCTCGCAGTATAGTGTCGTGGTTTCCTACGTCTCTAACCTGCTGATTTTCTTGTTTGTCGATGTAGTGATTTTGAAGACGGAGATGTGGCCGCTGATTCAACACTTCTTCTTGCTGACTTTTTTTTGTTTCAGTTTCATGTACATCGAAGCAGCCCGCCGCAACAGCCTTGCGCCTTCCATTTCCGAAGCCAGACTGAGCGCGTTGCCGGCGCGTATCCGTCCGCATTTCTTGTTTAACAGCCTGAATGCCGCCATCAGCTTAATCCGTCTGCGTCCGTATGATGCGGAAACTTTGTTGGAAAAT
>ERZ1699232.215-NODE-215-length-20177-cov-5.655312_pt1 | contig 20177 bp, 24 predicted proteins | sample MGYA00581529_ERZ1699232 | MGnify/ENA primary metagenome ERZ1699232 (study PRJEB42319, sample SAMD00040335) | human oral metagenome | material: saliva | host: Homo sapiens | study: EMG produced TPA metagenomics assembly of PRJDB4115 data set (Metgenomic analysis of...
CACTTGGTTCGATTCAATACGCGACAAGTGCGCTCTTGAAGTGTAATTCTGGCAAACTTCCTCTTGACTAATATGTTTTGATTTCCGTATTTTTTTATAGATCGTACCGTAATCCCAACGCATAACAGCTTCACCTCTAACTATGTGTATATATGTGACATTTTTACATTTCGATATATGTTTAGTATATCATATATATTAAAGAAAGAGGTGAAAAACGTGAAAAAAATCACTATTTATTTATTTTTTGTAGCATCACTCCCACTCTTCAACTTGTTAGATATTTGGAGATGGTGGGGATTCCATTAATTGAAAGGAGATAATTAGAGGCCCGATTTGTTTGTATTAGAACTTTACTATCTAATAAAATAGAAAATATCGCATACAATTTGATACATAGTATCAATAGTTTTTTGCTTAGAATTAAATGAAATAATTTCTAAAGTTTTAAAAATAGAAATGTAATTTTTTATAAAAGCATATTATGTAAGTGAAAAATTAAAACTTAATTGGCTAATTATAAAAAATGTTATATTTTGTTTAAAAAGGTTTACATATTTTGAAAAGGAGCTACACTATGACAAAAATACTTGGTTTATATCATTCGGTGAGAGATATTGGAAAACATGAGTCTTGCTATAAAAAAATTGGTGATTTTTCTGATGGGAGTTTTGCAGTCATTGTTAGATCAATTTCTGGCAAAGGTGCAACTGTCAGCTTTAATGACAAGGAGATTCCGTTAGAGGAAGGGATGATCTTAGGAAAAAATGCGATTTTATCAACGAATTCCTCACTAGTAGAAGTATCTGATTCAGATGAGAATATTTACCGACTTTGGAACGATAGTCAACTTTGCATCGAAATGACTGTTAAAGGATTGACAATTGTTTATTTTGGAAAAGTGCACTATGAACCATCGAATCTTGTAAAAATTGCTGCACATCATAAATATAGAACCAGTTGTTGGACATCTAAATCAACCACAATCACAATCGAAGCACTTGCGCCTGATTTAGATATTTATTATTCTTATGATTCTCCAATTGAAGTTTTTGAGTACGATGAGTGTGGTAAAAGATTTTCACTCTTCACACTTGATGCTTTTCAGTACTGTATTGTTCAATACAAGGACGGAAAAATAAAATCTCGCTATTCCGTGATAGAACAGAATGAAATTTCTGAATCAGATATTCGCAGGTTATATGAAACATATAAAATGCCTTTCAACTGGGGGTATTCTGTAGCCGAGACTAATTCCAAAGAAAAGTTCATTTAAGCTCTATTTTCTTTGAGCTTGGAGTTTTATTAGTGAGGGGGGACAAATGGTTAAAGTTAGCGAATATAAAACTTACCTTGTATTGTATGTTAAAAGTATACTCTATCTGTGGAAAACATCGCCATTCAATATTTTAATTTTGATTATCACGATACCGATCCAGGCATTATTGCCTTCGTTATCATTGTATATTGCGAATATACTCATTAATAGAATGAACAACCTATCACAACAATTATTGTTTTTATTGCTTGGAGTATGGGGTGTTGCTTTTCTTTTAAATAATATATTTACGCCATTAACAACAATGATTCAAGGCAAGTTAACAGATGATCTTACCTATACATTGAACTGTGATATTATGAAAAAGTCTGAGGAAATTCAGACGATTGACTATTTTGAAGACAATAATTTTTATAATGATATTCAATTATTAAGTTCAGAAGCCAGTTGGAGACCTGTGAATTTATTGGTCTTTGGGACTAGTATTATTTCAAATGCAATACTGTTTATTTCAATGCTGGTTATATTTGCATCATTTCATCCAGTCATTGCCTTACTCATGCTACTGGTTTTAGTTCCACAAGGGATGATTTCTTATTCCCTTCAACAGCAAGCTTTTGAAGTCCTTGTTTCCAACAGTGAAGAATCAAGAAAACTGGAATATTATAGTCAGGTTTTACTATCGTCAGAGGCGATCAAAGATGTGAGACTATACAACCTCTACAATTTCTTTATGAAGAAGTATACTCAATCTTTCTCCAGTATAAAAAGAAATATTCAAAAGACAAGGTTAAAAAAATTTAATAGTTCTGTCATTTTTTTGATTTTAACTGCTCTATTGAGTGTAGGAAGTTTTATCTATATCATCTATTCTATCAAAGTAGGACAATTGGGAATTGGAGCCATAATGCTTTTTTCTTCAAGTATTGTGTATGCCATTAATAGTATGTCAAGATTGATTGAAGATTCTAGTTTGCTGTACGACACCTTGCTTTATATGGAAAAATTTTTCAAGTTTATTGCACTGCCATCAGACTCTAAGAGTGCTACAGTTGCCGTGCCATCAAGTATTGAAAAAATAGATTTCGTAGACGTATCATTTAAGTATCCAACTAATGAAAACTATGCCTTAAAACATATCAGCTTCAGCGTCAATAAGGGAGAAAAGATTGCTATTGTTGGAGAAAACGGCGCAGGAAAAACCACATTGATTAAGTTACTTACCCGATTTTACAATATTGAAGAAGGTGAATTATTGATCAATAACATATCGATTAGCAACTTTGACCCAGAGAAATTTAGGGAAAATGTCTCCGCTATTTTTCAGGACTTTTCTAAATTCGATCTTACCCTTAGAGAGAACGTGGGCATTTCGAATATACAGGAGATCAATGCAGATGATCAAATCCTAAAGGCGTTAGAGGACAGTGGGTTTGAAAGTAGTCTATCAGACCTAAATACTATTCTTGGAAAAAAATTCGATCATAGTCGTGACCTTTCAGGAGGTCAATGGCAAAAAGTTGCGCTGGCAAGAGCTTTCTTCTCTCATTCACCTATACTGATTCTAGATGAGCCTACAGCTGCACTCGATGCCCGAACCGAATATGAATTATTTGAGAAATTCTTAAAATTAACGGAAGGAAAAACCGTATTTTTCATTACACATCGATTATCAAGCGTCCGACAAGCAGATAAAATTTTGTTATTAAGAAATGGAAGGATTGAAGGATTTGATAAACATGATGCTTTAATGAAAACCAACAAATACTATGAAGAGCTTTATACCATGCAATCTTCTTTATATTATAAAGAATTGAACTAACTTTGAATTGCTATCGGTATAAGAGCGTATTCTTATGAGAACAAGCAAAAACAACCGGATAAGAAACAGTTCCCAACTAGTTCTTCTCTGGTTGTTTTTTATACTAACGATTTTTCCGACTTAATTGATAAGAATATAGGATCGGAATGAGGACAATGGTGAGGATGACCAGCACCAGTACATAAGACAGCGCGAATTGAAGGCCTGCTTCAAGAAGAAGGATCAAACCTCCGAGGACCCACAACTTCCCTGTAAAGCGATGGGTTTTGTGCCAGTTATCTTCACTCTGCAGGGGCCAAGGTAGGCGGATTCCAACCGTGTGATTCACTTTCAACTTAGGCATGTAATTGCCCATGACCACAAAGATGAGCCCTAGCAACACCGAAACAAAAACTGATGGATTGGTAGTAGATCCTAGCGCCTTGCTATAGATGAGATAGGAGATACTTAAAGAAACGATTGGAGTCAACCAGTGGTTTACTTTGACCATTTTCTCATTCATCATGCGATTCTTAGGATCACGTCCGATCATAAAGATCACAAACAGATGCACCAAGAGAAGGAGAATAGGAAGGCCAAACACAACCAGGGGTTTTGGTTGGAAGTTATCGGCCTGATCAGCAATATTAAAGTGAATCGGGATTTGGTTAGGCAATTGTGACCAAATCATCAACCCCAAAAGTATGAAGTGAAATAGGGGTTCACTACACGTCAATAGATGTGAGAAACCTTGATTTTAAGCGATTTTTGAAATTCTAAATTTCACTACATTGCAATATAAATCAACCGAATCACTACCTTTTTCACTACCTTTTTTGAAATAAGAATACTGATTCGAACAATAAAAAGAAAGAGACACTTTGTTATGTAGTGTCTTTTTTCAACTATTTATTAAGCAAAGTGTTATTTTGACGTAATACTATATTTAATAAATTCCTTTGTACCTAAATAACCCTACTTGACAAATTGTATAACTGAATTTTCAAATAATGGTTTTTTATGTTATAATATAGGCTAATATTTTATGTAAGGAGTACTATTTTGAAATCTATTTTAAAACGAATCATTGAGTCCATAACACTAATTGCCATTTCAGCGGCTTTATGGCAGTTGATACTTTTTCCAGTTGCAAATAATCTAGATAAAAAATTACCTCTATCTCTATTCCAGAATTTTCTTATTATCTTTGGCATTGGTCTTCTAATATTTTTAATCAATTGGTATGCAGAGAAACAAGGTTATTTAAATTGGAAAGAAGTATGGACAGACCCCTCTGTAAAAAAATGGCTGGTATTTGGTTTTGTAGCTACTTTTCTTCTTCACATTCTTTCCACTTTTACAGGTTATCTTGAAGGCATCCCCTATTTGAATTTTAGCAATGATTCGAATGGTTACTACCTTTCCATCGACTTAATGACAACTGCTTTGTTAGCTCCTCTTGCTGAAGAGCTAGTATTCAGAAAAATTCTGACCAAGGTAATCTTTCCAAAAAATTTAAAAATCAGCTTGGTTATTACAGGGATTATATTTACTGCTATTCATTTACCTGTATCATTAGGGGACTGGGTAAATCAACTAGGAGCAGCGTTAGTTTTGTCAATCATTTATTACAAAACGAGAAAAGTAGAAATAAGTATCATAGTTCATTCAATTATGAATCTATTCATTACAGCTCTTATGTTGTGGGCTATGTATTCATAAAACACCTAAAAGGGCTAAGAGGTTCACCTTCTATACTATAATTGAAATTCTTTAGCGCTAGAATTGTGAATACAGTCCTAGCGCTTTTGCTTTCTTATTCTCTTGCTCTCGATTAGATGATTCTATTAAAATAAATAATGTCTTAAGGAACAGGATATTCATTTTATCGTTAAAGCATATACATTTTTAATTGATCTATCTTTTATCCTATTCCACAAAGTATTTTCTCTTATTTTATCTAGAAAATCATGTCCCGCCCAAGTTAATGACTCTACACTAAAAGCATAAATTCTATCATCACCATATGTAGGTTCATAACTATCTAGGAGGCCTGCATTAGCCAGAATTTTACAATGATATGCTACTGTATCAAGATCAAATCCATCAATATTTAAATTATATAGTGCTATTGATCTATACTTTGTCTCAATCTTAAATAAAATCAATCGACGAAAGTTTAATATTTGCTGTTATAATAGACATTTCTTCATTTTTTCGTTATAACAGACACTGACATACTCTTGTAATATTATTTTGGTATAATTAAAAATATAGAAGGAGGCAAAGATTATGAGAAAATTAGTAGGTATATTACTGCTTTCATTATCAATAATTACTTTAATTGCTTGCTCAAAAAACAACCACCAATCTTTAGATGGTGAGTATTATTGGATCTCAAGTGAAAGAAACGAGTTGGCGTTTACTATTAAAGGAGATAATGCTTCCATAGAGCATGGAGAAGCCGATAGTTTTATCATTAACAAAAAAAAGAATACGATCGAATTAACTGGACAAAATATTGCAAGTCGAACAGAAGAATATTCATTTAAAGATGGTGTCTTTTCGGTTGATATTAGCGGAGTTAAACACGACTACTATCTTAAAGGTAGCGAAGCATATAAAAACGCCCTAAAACAATATGGATATAAATAACATCATTCACACCTATTTTACCGAATAGGTGTTTTTTTGTGCTAAATAGATTCCTTCAAAAAACTTCTAAGCTTATTATTAACCAAATAGCTTATATTTCATGCAAATTAGCTTAATCAAAGAAATTGGATTATATTTTATTATACAATGGAGTCATGAATAATTTAAAAGAAGCGAATACTAGAAAAGTCATTTGGCATATTAGACGTCACCTAAACGAACTATTAAACTCACAGGATGAAAAATATAGGAAACATGAAATGTTTCACCTAAGATCTAGTATTGAATGTTTAGAACGTGTAATGAACAACGAAAAACCCTATCCACCCATGGATAGGGAAGAAGTGTTTTAAAAGTCATTGTATCTATTATATTATAAAATTTAGTATTAAAAAAAAGTATGTTTTTTAAATGATAAAAATAGATACGACCATCCCAGATAGGTTCTCTATCCCTTTAGGTAAAAATACCGATTTTATGGTATAATAAAGATAACGTTATACAAGGAAGTGTGCCATGACTCTTGATGTAAATAAAGAAGAATTAACAATTTTAGGGATTCCCTTTGATAACTTTTCAGATTTTGATACTGTCTGGTATGCTATTGGGTCATCAATGATTGAAAATTATGAACCTACTGTTCAAGATGTGATTGATTTAAAAACTTATGTTATCAACAAACGAAAGGAATTGAATATTGGTTAAAAATCAATACGAAGGCTATGAGTACATTGACCCCAATCACCAATATACCTATCCAAATTCTACAGTCTTAATCAACAAACAAAATATTACAAATATTGAAGAAGCCTACCGGAATGAGCATTTATTCGTTACTAGAAGGCTTGCAGACTTGCGCTTGAAAACCATAGAAGTCTACTCCATTAGTGATATTTTAGCCATTCATAAATATTTATTTCAAGATGTCTATGCTTGGGCGGGACAATTTCGCAAGGTGAATATCTCAAAAAATGGGAATCCTTTTATGTCAATACAATCTTTCAGTACTGCCCAAGACTATATCAACCATCTTATTCATACCTATTATCAAACTGCTAATTCAAAAGATGAGATTATTAAACAATTAGCAAAAATTCTTGATAATCTTAATTATTTCCATCCCTTTCGAGAAGGTAATGGACGAACTCAACGAGAAGTTATTCGTTCCTTAGCACTGTCAAAAGGATATTCTGCACAAATACGTGTGGAGCAAGATGACGAGGTTTACAATCTTTATATGGACGGAACAGTCTATGGAGATTTAGGAAAGTTAGAAGAACTACTTGGTAAAATACTGGAAAAATTGTAAATTAGTCTACAAAAATACTTCTATATTTTTAAATATCCTAAATATCACAGAAAATTATAACTTACCAAGGTTTAAATCATAATAGATAGACAAAAAGCTTCTGAAATCTAACATTTCAGAAGCTTTTTTCTTGTCATAAAATGGCTGCAACTATTAATCGATACCACATTATCTATATTTATTAAAATAATTAATGTTTAAGTAGTGGTCCGCTAAGATGAAATTCAAAATTTGTAACATCAACTAAACCAACAACTTTGTCACTTTGATATAATTCCATCAAAAATTGTGCCATCTCTTCACTTGTGTGATATTTAGCAAAATGCTTATCATAATCATATTCTTTAGAATCTGTAGCAACTTGACCGAATTCCGTTTTTGTGGCAGCTGGAGCTAAAACCTTAGCTTTTAATTGATGTTGATTTGCCTCTAGTTCCAATGCCAAGCCTTCTGTAAAAGCACTGACATAAAATTTACTTGCACAGTATGTAACTGCATTTGGAACCATCATGTATCCGCCTCTAGATGATAAGTTAATCAATTGAGCGCCTTTACAATCTTTATAATCTCTCACATATAGAGTTGATAGAATTGTTAAAGCTTCAATGTTTAGATGGATTAATGTTATTATCTTTTCTAAATCTTGAGATTCAACCTTATCATAATTTCCAAAACCAGCATTATTTATTAGAGTAGTAATGTGATATTTTTTCAAGCTTTCATAAAGAGCAAAAACATTACTGGACTTCGATAAATCAACAACTTTAATAACAACATCTAAATCCGGATAATGGTTCAAAATCTCTTGCTTCAATTTTTCTAGTCGTTCTTGACGCCGAGCAATTAAAATAAGATTCGTTCCTAATTTTGCAAATTGTCTTGCAGTCTCCGCTCCTATACCAGCACTGGCTCCAGTAATACAAGTATAATTCTTCGTTTGTTCCATACTATTTTCTCCTTTACAGATTGCTATTTGCATTTTTTATAAGAGTCGCTGCTCCCATTCCGCCACCTACACAGAGAAGCGATTCCATAATTTCCTTTGTTTTCAATCAACTCATAAATTAGAGTAGTCAGTATTCTGCTTCCTGAAGCTCCAACTGGATGCCCTAAAGCAATGGCACCACCCTTAGGATTAACCTTATCCATATCATTGATTCCCAATTGTCTTATGCAAGCTATTGATTGTGCAGCAAATGCTTCATTCAATTCAAAGATATCAATATCAGTTATATCCATTTTTTGCTGAGTCAACAATTTCTTTACAGCAATTTCTGGTCCAATTCCCATTAATCGAGGTTCTAAACCTACTAACGAAGAATCTATCCATTCTGCTAAAGGAGTTAATTTGTAATCATAAAGAATTTTTTCTGAAACTAGCATAAGGATAGAAGCACCATCATTTATGCTTGACGAGTTTCCAGCTGTGACTACTCCTGACTCTTTAAAAGCACTTTTTAGTTTTGCTAATTTTTCAATACTTGTATCAGAGCGAATATTTTCATCAGTTACAATTAGATTCCTTCCTTTTCTATTATCTACTATAATATCAACAATTTCTTTTTTGAAGCCTCCATATTCTGTTGTATAAGTCGCCTTCTGATGACTTTCAACAGCATATTTATCCATTTCTCCCCTTGTAATAGAATATTTAGATGAAATGTTTTCTGCTGTCATTCCCATGTGATAATTTCCAATAGAATCAATAAGAGAATCTTTGAGCATGGAATCAATTAAAATACCATCTCCCATTTTGTATCCTACTCTTGCTTTATCTAGTAAGTATGGAGCATTAGACATACTCTCCATTCCTCCAACTAAAACAACTTCCGCTTGTCCTGACATAATAAGAGAAGCACCTAAATTAACACTTGACAAGCCTGAACCACACACATCATTAATGGTAATTGCTGGTATGGATTCTGGAAGTCCTGCTAAACGACTTGCTGTTCTAGCTGGATTTTGTCCTTGACCTGCCTGCAATACATTCCCTATCAATATTTGGTCAATTTTTTCTTTAGGTAATTTAGATTGTTTAAGTACTGCCGATATAACTTTTGCTCCTAGTTCTGAAGCTGAAAAAGTTGATAGGCTTCCTCCAAATTTACCTATAGGCGTCCTTTTAGCACCTACAATAAATATTCTTTTCATATTTGCCACTTCTTTTCTATTTGTAGAAACAAAATTACAAACCTGAGTACACACCATTGTCAACATTTATTGAAGTTCCTGTTATTATATTATTCTTTTCATCTGCTAAATATAATACAGCTCGTGCAACATCTTCTGGTTGAACTAATTTTAAGTGTGGGTCTGTCAGAAATTGTAACTCTTTTTTCCCAGAAGCTAAAATTTGATTAATTGTTTCTTTCCAAAGTAAAGATTGAACCGCTCCAGGATTTACTGCATTAACGGTAATATTTGTTTCTGCTAGCTCAAGCGATAAAGCTTTAGTAAAAGATAGCAATGCGGCATTAATCACTGAACCTACTATAAAAAACGGACTTGGCTGTTTCCCAAAGGTACCTACGATATTAATAATTCTACCATTATTTGCATTCTTCATGAGGGGAATAACTTCTCGAGATACCCTAATATATCCTAGTAGCTTTAAATTAATATTTTCTATCCAGTTAATATCTGATATTTCTCGGATTCCTCCTAATGGACCAGCCCCCGCACTATTAATCAATAATTCTATTGTATTGTACTTATTTTTTATAATTTGAAAGGTACTTTCTATATCCAACAAATTTTTTAGATTAACAGAATATACTTCAATATTCTCTGGTGAATGATTTTGTAAATTTTTCAATTTTGATAAATTTTGAGCAAAGGCAATAACTTTATAGTTATTTGAGATTAACGATTCTACAATCTTATATCCGATGCTTCCTGTAGCACCTGTTACAATCGCAATTTTTTTATTCATTATTCCACCTTTTCATATTCAAAAGTTTGTAATCCTTGCTCACCACTTTTAATATGGTCATGACCCGCTTCTTTAATAATTTGTTTGTATTCATCAGTCAAAAAACTAGCTCTGTACTCATCAGGATTCCCTTCAAATTCAGTAACAAATAGTACTCCTGGCACAGTAGAGAAAACTGAATGAAAAGCTAGAAAAGAAGTAACTTTATCATTTCTTTTTACAAATTCAAAGATACGGCGCTTCCTCCATTCTAAATAAGAATCAATGTCGGATAATGGAACTTCAATTGAACGAAGTTGCATATATTTTGTTTTTGGAATAAGCTGTTTACGTCTAATCACATCCTCTACTAATCCGACAATAGACTGATGGAAATCACTTTGCATGTATTTTGCTTGAGCTTTAACAAACTGTTTAAATTCATCACTTTCTACAAATTGTTGGATAACTGAAAAATTCGTTACTTCATATAAAACAACTAAAGAATTTTTTGTTAATCCTTTATATAAAACAGAATTCTCAAAGAAATTTGACACTTTACTATTTATCCATATTTTAGCTGCTTCATCTAGTTTTCCCTCTTCTACTTCCCACTCCATTACTGCAAGATAAGGGGCTTTCATAATTTTTAAATTCATGGTTATTTCCTCCTTATGTTTTATACCAATAAATCTATTTGACTTCTCGACTTTTATTTAAGAATTCTGGATTTCTTCCACTGATTCCATTTTGAAACCAATTTTCAGGGGTAATTTCTCTAATATAAATGACAATATTATCGCCAGATATTTTATACTTTGTCGCAAAATATTGTGTTAATTGATTAACTAAGCTAGTTTTATCTCCAAGTGATAATCCTGTCCACGTATCAATTGAGATAGTCACAAGTTCCTCTAAATCCATATTAGAATTAGGAGAGGAGTAATAGTCATCTGTCGTAACAGAGATACGTCTACTCAAAATTCCAAACTTAGGATTAGCAGGTGCTACACCACCTCTAGAAATTTCATTATCTCCTACAATTGATATATGTACTTGAATTTTATCAGGAAGTACATTCCATTTTTCTATAACAGAATCTGTAGTAACTTTTATGATTTCTTGTTTTTCAATAGATGAAAATTTTTTATTTGAAATAATAGTTAGTAACGGCATTTTCTCCTCCTTATAGCAGATTTTGTAAGGCTTTTAGCACTCCATTATCATCATTACTTAACGTAATGTAATCAGCAATTTCCTTTAACTCTTCACATGAGTTTCCCATTGCAATACCTATACCCGAATTTCTTAACATTTCAACATCATTATAACTATCACCAAAAGATATAATATCCTCTTTTGATATATTTAAAATCTTAGCAAGTTGAATGACACCTCCTCCTTTTGATGTATTTTTAGGAAGAATTTGTAATAGCCAAAAATTTTTATCTGGAATTAAAACATATGAAAAATTTTTAAATCTATTCTTAATTTGTTTTAAAATGCTATCTAGTTCACTTTTTTTTGAAAGAAATAACAATGAAATTACATTTTCTTTCATGGTTGATAAATCCACTTGTTTTATTTCAATTCCCAAGTGCTTGGCATATATTTTAGATGTCGAGGTGATTTTATCAGTTATAACTTCATTAGTTAAATTCAAATGTAGAGGTATTTGAAATTGTTTATGTAAATTAATAGAAAATTGAACAATTTCACTTGGAACATAATTTTCATAGTAACAATTTCCATTCTCTAAGTTTGAAATTACAGCACCATTATGTGAAATAACTACTTTAGAAATATTGAGCATTTTTAATGGATTGTAAACTGCAAGAGGCATTCTACCAGTCGCAAAAACTATTACTAAATTACCAAAGTTTTCACTATTTATAAAGTTAATTAACTCTATCGGTAGTTTACCATCTGAATCTAGACTTGTTCCATCCATATCTAAAGCAAGAAGTTTAAAATCAGATAATCTCTTTTTTAGACTCAATAATTGGCCAATTTTCTTGTTCTGCAATATTGTAAGCTCCTTCCTTTAGTAGTTTTCGTTTATTTCTATAAGCTTCTTTTGTTCTAAAAGCATAGGCTCCAAGGTAACCTTTTGCAACAAGTTTATCTTCTTGGTATACACCAAAAACGGTATACATAGCTCCTCCATCGGCTCTGTTAATAGGGATAATATGAACGATGAATGGGATAAATGTTTCAATGTATTGGAAATATTCAATCTTCAAATTAGTTAAGGCTAAAGATGAATCATACTTAAGATTATTAATATGAAATGCAGCTAGCATTCCTTGCCGAATAATCTCAAATAATTTTATGCCATCAACATGGTCAGACATATGGTCACTATCTAATTCTTTCCAATCCGAGTACGCTCTGAATGCAATGCTTTTACCAAAAGTTTCATATTCTGACAGAAGAACATTTTCTTGATTTTCCTTATGAGCCAGTTCTTTAGGCAAATAGGTTCCGTTATTAGATAATTTATATTGAATATCTGTGGGCAATTTAACCATATCAATCAAGTCATACGCCTCTTGAGGTGATAAATAATCCCACTCAAAATCATTTTGAATAGCCAATAATTGTTCTGGAGTTAGAACTTTCCCGTCTTTTTCAACTTCCTCGATTAAAGAACCATAAATCGATAGAATTTTCGCCAACTCATTACTATTGCTATATAAAATAATGTTCTCAGACGGATTGCCTAAATTAGTTAATTTAAATTTCATTAATTTTATCCCTTTCATTAAATACTTCTTTTGCCACATCAACAGCATTTAAAACTTTTGGAAAACCGACATATGGGATACATTGGATAAATGTTTCAAGAATTTCTTCCTGACTTAGACCAACATTCAAAGCTCCATTAATATGAACTTTAAGTTGAGGTTCTGTTCCACCTTGTGACAGCAAACTTGTAATAGTAATCATTTCTCGCTGTTTTAGGTTAAGTGACTTACGATTATAAATTTCGCCAAAAGCAAATTCTAAAATATAATTTCCAATATCCCCTGCCACTCCATCAAGGGCTTTTATGACTTCATCACCAACTTCACCATCTATAGTCTTCAGATATTTCAAACCAATTTTTCGTCTTTCTTCCACTTCCATATGGTATTACCTCCTCTCCTAACTTTATATCAAATTCCTTTGATGCTATGTATTTTACATAGTAAAGTGCACTTTATGTCAAGAGAAAACTGAAATTTTTTTTTGATTTTTTTAAAAATTATGCTAAAATAATTAAAAAAAAGGAGGGGAAATATTATGGCTCACTATTCTATTGGAGAATTTGCTGAAAAAACTGGACTTTCTATCCCCACACTTCGATACTATGAGCAAGAAAAATTGATTTACTCACACAGAGAAGAAAATAATCGTAGATACTATGATGACTCTGATATAGCGTGGACTCAATTCATTATTAGATTAAAAAAGACGGGAATGTCTATTAAAAATATGCAAGAATACGCTGACCTAAGATATAAAGGAGACTCCACAATTCCTCAACGACTTAGACTACTATTTTTTCAACTTGATGAACTTCATAAGCAACAAACTGAAATTAACCAACATATTGATTTTCTTGAAAAGAAAATTAAAACTTATTTAGGTATTAATCCTAATTAGCACCATTATTATTTTCTTTATCCAAAAAAGAGATTGAAGACAAAGCCCTTAGAACCCAAGCTTCTAAAGGCTTTTCTTTGTGTAAAGTCATATAATAGAGATAAAGTTGGGCTTACTTTAGCATGTTTAAATATCAATAAAATTGATGAAATGGATAGCAAATATCCCTTTTTATTACTATAATTTAAAGGAAAATAATTCTTCTTATTAACAACTATTGTAGAAAGAATTTCTTTAAATCAAAAAACTATGGTTCAACTATTTTAATTAAATAATACTTTTATATATTTTAACTTTATGTTTAAAAGATTCTATTCCACCTTCAAGATAATCAACAATATATTTTTTTATTTTATCTTCACTTGGATATCCGGAGTTTTCAATCCACCCATGTTCACCATTAGATTTCATTAATATAACTAAATCTGACAATGCATTTGTCACAATTGTAGCATTATGTGTTGCAATAATAATTTGACGATTTGATTTTACATCTCGTAATATTTTGACCAAATTATTAAAAATGTATCTGGAATCTAAGTTATCCTCTGGTTGATCAATTAGCAATGGACGATTATCATCAGTTAATTCAGAATATGCAAGAATAAAATCAAGCATTGCAACCACTTTTTGACCTAAACTTAAGTTAGTAACATCTTTAAAAATTGCTTTCTTATTTTTATCTGTAACCTTCGAGTTAATATTGAATTCTAAAGAGAGCTTTTCACAATTATTGTATGTATCCTTCAAGTAGTCTTCTATGCTAAATAGATCTACTTTGTCCCAAATGTTGAAAACTTCATCAAAAACATCATGTACATTTGATTTTTCAACCGTTATTAAAGACAAGTCGGGATAAATTGAATTAGAGTTCCCCTGATTTGCAATTTGAATTAGTTGATTCTCATAAAGAATTTCCCTATCATTCATCATTTTTACAAAATTTGTAAATCCTATCTTATCAAAAACAAATGATAAGTAGTCAATAATATCTTCACAGGACAGCATGTACCCTTTGAAAGGCCTTTTTAAATTTTTTCCTGGTGGGAAAAACCATGTTTCAAAGTGGTCCGGTAAAAGATACTTAAGTTCCTGCTTATAAACAATTTGTAAATTCCCCGTTTGTTGGTTATTAAAATTATCAATAATTGAATTTATAAAATTATATTGTTTACTTAATTTCTCATCAGCAGATTCAATTGCTGGAATTATCTTTTCTATTTTATCAATTTTTTCGGAGAAGATATATTTTTTGTTCTTTCTATCCTTGAAAAGTGTACCACGTAGAAAATCATCTATTTTGCCACTACTCGCAGAATTAACTAATTCGTTAACAGAATATCTACTATCAAACATTTCATTAAGTAATGATTCTTTCTTTCTTTTTGGCACTTTAATAATTTTTTCATCATCTAGAATTTCATAAATTAATAAATGATTTTCTATTATCATTGATTTTATTCTATTTTCATGAAACCAATATTTATCAGTACTTTTTGTTCTAACTTGATATAAATCATAGATGTTTTCATTCTCCTTTTGTTTAGGAAGATTCAACTCAATTATGTATTGTTTTTCAAACATTTCATACCATAAATAGACTTTTGAATGTTTAGATAAAAATTCTAACTTCTGTTTTGAGTCAGCTTTTTGTGAAAGAACAAATTGAATTAATTCTAAAATAGTACTTTTCCCGGTCCCTCTTCCTCCTATAATGCTATTTAATGAGTCGGAAAACAAAATTTTAAATTTCTTATTACTTGACAAAAAAGCCTCTTTATTCGTAGGTAAATATATACCTCGTATAACTTTTTTTATTTTTTTATTTGGTTTGTCTAATTTTACTGTAACATCATACTCTGATAAAGATTCTTTCAATTGTTTATAACTTCTCTTACTGAATTTTATCCACATGGGATTAATAGAATGATTTTCAATATAATGTGAATCATTATCCAGAATAAAAAATGGATTCACGCCTTTATTTATTTTGGAAATGTAGTTTCTTACATTTGAAATACTGTCCTTATTTGAAACTCCAATATACTTCAAATATTCTTTTGAAAATAATTTTTTCTTATAAGCATTAGTAAAGAGTTTTCCATCTTTAAATATATCCGAACTATTTATATGAGCAATATAAGTGATGAATTCTTCCTTATTAAAAGTATCAATAACATCTAAACTAGCTTTATATGAACCCTCTTTAATACCCATAAGGTTTTCTTCTAGCCATTTTTTGATAATTTCACTTTTCTCATTTGGAAAAGCTACAAGAACATGTATTCTATCAGCACATGAAATTTCCACCCCATTTATTACCTCAATATATTCCTTACCTTTATTGATATTCAATTCAGATACAATTTTTATAGCTTTTTCCATTTTCTTAATTCCTGAAATTGTATTATGATCAGAAACCACTATTGTTGAAATATTTTCTCGATATAAACTCTGAGCAACTACCAAAAATGATATTTGCTCTTTTTCATTTTCAAAACCATTTTTTTGATAGTTATTATAAATAATACTATCACCATCTTTTGTTTTAAAATATTCCTCTGGAAAAAGCTTATTATTTTTTACTTCTAAAAGATAATCTTCTACAGATAGTTTATTCCATTCTTTCTCTGATAAATCGTTCCAAACTTTAAATAATCTGTAATCATGGGATACTGGGGTATGGATGTGAAACAATGTTTTACTATATTTCCCACATTTATTTTTAGTTTTCAGTAATTCATCATATGCCTTTTTTATTTCATTATTTTCTTTTCCCATTTTCAATCTCCATAAACAAAAAAATAATACACTATTATTATTTTACATTAACAATATCACTGTTCAACAGGTAAGAAATTCCCTACAATAATCCCTACAATTCTAGGATCTTCATCATACGAAAGAAAAATATCTCGATATTTTGGATTGATAGAAACTAGTCGTAAACCCTGTTCTTCCTGGTAAACTCTTTTAATGTATGTCTGATTATTACAGACTACTGCATATACTGCACCATCATAATCAAACCCTGTTTCACGAATGAGAGCCACAGAACCATTTTGATATTTGGGTTCCATTGAGTCACCAGAAATCCATGAGGCGAAATCGTGGGCTAGTTCTTCATCATAATAGACTGTATCATAGTTCTGATCGTTATAAACCGATGAACCGATACCAGCAGACATTTTTTCGTAAATATGGTATTCGTATAGTTTTTCTGACATCGAAACAACATTCTTGCATTGTTCTTGTTGAACTAAGTTTCTAACATAACCAAGTGCTTGATCCTTCCCTTCATCTGATAAACTATTATATAGTCGGACGATTTCAAGCTCTGTAAAATAACCTTTTGGAGCATTTAGAATCTGCTCCAACTGCTTTACTTTTTCTTTAGATGGTTTTTTTACTCCACGTTCCCATGCGGAATAAGCTTGGTAGCTAACACCTAATTGATCAGATATATACTTTTGTGTTAATTTCAATTCTTTCCTACGAGCTTTTAGTTTTTCTGGTTGATACATTACTTACCTCACATTAATAGTAATTTCAATTCAGCTTTTTGTTTTGCCTCTTTGTCTGTTAACTTATTTTTATCCCAAACATAAGCTATTGATTTTCCTCGATCATAAATGAGCCATACTCTTAAATTGTCACAGTAAGTCTTTATTGTTTTCCAATTCTCTTGGTTTAGAAGTTCAGGAAACTCTTGACTAGTAACGAAGCCTATTTTACTCACAGATTGTTCAATCTTCTTGATTAGTGAAGTTTGGTAATTGTGAAATTCTTTAATAATCCGTTCTCTAATACTGTGAAACAAAAGAAGCAATGGAGCATTCTGTCCATCGATATAAGCATCAATAGCCTGCTTAATGGTACTTTCTTTTCCAGGATAATATTCTCTAAGAAGATCTAAAAGGCGAAAGAACAATGCCTGTTTTGAAACATCCAGACTATTTTGAATATGTTGAAAGGTGTCGCAACTATAATAAATCTTTGACAACAAAACAATGTCAGGCATTAATACTACAGCAGAGAAAATATTCGCTTCTCGCTCTAGTAGGTTCTCCTGATTATCAATAGATTCTGCAAAATAATTACCTTCATGCTCTAGTATAAAATGTCCTAGCTCGTGACACAGAGTGAAATTTTGCTTCACAATGGGATTATCCTTTTCATAAGAAAAACTAATACCTAATTCATCAATAACAGTTAATCCTTCAATCTTGTGATTTGAGAAGTGGTGACTAATTACTTGAATTTGATATTTTTGAATACAATATTGAAAGAAGTAGTTGAAATTATAATTTAGTAATGAAATATCATGATCCTTCATGTATTGGTATAACACATGTTTTGTAGACTTACTTATTCTTGTATACAATTCATCCAAAGAATGATACCTCCTTTAAGTATAAAACACAAAACTAAACCAATTTGGTTGAGTTTATTATATAAAAATAGTGGACAGATGTCCACTATAGTATATAGGTAAATCCTATCAAAAATAAAAATATTTAAAGAATCGAAATATTATTTTTTTAGATCCATTTTATCTAACCTATTTAGTTCATCATCCATTTTTTGTTTGAGATTACTCAAATCTTTCAGAATATCATCTTGTATTAAGGATTGCATCAAATCGGATACTTGTTTTATATCATTTGATAGTTTTTTTCTAATCTCAGTTAAGTCATTAGAACTTTCTTCAATAATCTCTTTTTCTATTGCCCTCATGATATAGAATACAATACAAATAAATATTACGAATAAAGTCAACGTTATAATAGTTAGCTTTATCCAATCATCAAGATTACAACAAAATCTTATAACGTTATCCAATTCATTAATTTTCCATTGTTTAAAAAAGTTGTAAATACTATTTTGATTTTCCAGAAATATGAACGATAAGTACTCAGAAATATAGATTACATTAAAAATAATTTTTGTGAACGCACTTTTTTTTATAAGTATTCTTTTTTTCTGATCATCAAATTCGGGTTCTATATATTTAAAAATACTATCAATCACATAGTTAATTCCAACTCCAACTGATATAGTGTAAAATAATTTTACCAATCCTGTTGATCCCTTTTGCTCTCCAAAAACAAGAAATAAATATGGCAAACACATAAAAAGTGATGCTAACACACCGCTAATCAATGTATACGGTTCTTTTTTTCTAATTTCTTTGAATTCAAGAAAAACAACTGTAAAACTTGCAATAGCAATGATAAAGAAAAACACTAATATTAGTATAAGAAAAATTAAATTCTTACATTTCAGCATTACCCCTGTGATAAGTACTATTAAATAAATAATACTTGTCCAAGTTAATAATCTTTCAGATTTTTTTAAATTCCATCTATTTTCTTTCATTTTACTATTTACCATTGAAATCTTTTTTCTTATACCTTTTAATTAGTTTTTGAGACAAAACTCAAAATATTAGTAATACAATAACCCTAGCTTTCAAAAATACATTCAGTATATATTTTCCTATTATTTGACAATTCCTATGTTCAACTGTACATAAATAATAAAAGACTACTCTTTAGTTAAACTTTTCTATCCCAAAATCTTACACTCATGTAAAATTATCTTTTCTTCTCAAACGCTTTCTTGCGTTCTTCCATAAATTCAATTAATTCTCTCTTGAATATTTCCTTTTCCTTCTCAGTTAAACCCTTTGAATTCATACGAAAAAGTAATTCAATATTATCTAATGCATCTGATTTCTCTTCCAAGTTACCAACTAGATAATCGACTGAAACATTCAAAATTTGTGCGATCTTGACAAGATTTTCTTGAGTTGGTTTTTTTGTTCCACGTTCCCATGAGGCGTAGGCTTGTTGCGAAATTCCTAGTTTTCCTGCGACATCAACTTGAGTTAATCCTGCTTGTTTTCTAAGGTCTTTTAAGCGTTCCGAAAATTCCATTTTAAACCTCTAAAAAATATTTTTCATTTTTTTCAAATTATCGCTTGACAAAATACAACCATGAGTTGTATAATATAACCAACAACTGGTAGTTGTACTTGACTTGAAAATAATAACCTCTTTCAAGGCTAAGTTTCGTGATCATTGACAATTAAATAAAAAGTGCGTCTGACAACCAGAGGACTGATCATCAGAACTACACATAAACTTCGTACCTTTATTGTAAATGTTTTGATAACAAAAGTCAAGTCCGTTTTATGGTTGAAGTGAAGATATAAAACAAATATTTGTGGGCTTCCACGCATTTCGGACTTTCGCACTTTTCCGAATAGTAAAGTGAACTGGCTTCGCCAAAGGGCGTAAGAGAATCTCTTGGGTATGATCATGACTACCTGAAGAGATTGGCTGGGAAAGCGATGGTAATTGACGCAAAGCACCTTGCTAAACGTTGCCACCGTGAAGGAGGGATCCTTCAACCAAATAACTTTTCTTTACTGCTGTCTATCAAAAAGATAGACCTACTCTCAAGCTACTAAGTTCTTTCCTTTTTTCACTTAGTAGCTTTTTTACTTATTACAATAAAGGAGAATGATATGACAAACTTTTTTCGCACTACAATGTAAACGACTCTATGA
>ERZ1699232.219-NODE-219-length-19923-cov-5.691655_pt1 | contig 19923 bp, 16 predicted proteins | sample MGYA00581529_ERZ1699232 | MGnify/ENA primary metagenome ERZ1699232 (study PRJEB42319, sample SAMD00040335) | human oral metagenome | material: saliva | host: Homo sapiens | study: EMG produced TPA metagenomics assembly of PRJDB4115 data set (Metgenomic analysis of...
CAGCAACAGAGGCAGACCAAGCCATCTCGGAAAACAATCTGTTAAGTAACTCACCCATTGTAGCTGGTGTTGACTACAAGGTATCTGAATTGATCAAGATGCTCTTTGTTCCATCTTCTAGTGCGGCCGTGATTATGCTCGCCAACGCCGTCACTGACAATGATCCCGATAAGTTTTTGGACTTAATGAATCAGTACGCACAAGAAATGGGGATGAGTCATACTAAATGGCATAATCCAAATGGAGCGATGATCTCGGTGCTTCAGGGCTACTACAATCCTCAGCGCCACGACGTCAATGCCAATAACGAAATTACAGCGCGAGACATGTCTATTCTGGCTTATCACATCGTAAACGACCTGCCAGAAATGTTGGAATACACTAAGCAAGCTCATACTACCATCATGGAAGGAACCCCCTACGAGCAAAGCTACGATAACTACAATACTTCCCTCGAAGGTGGAAAGTTCGCCCTCAAAGGAACAGACGGACTCAAGACCGGATCTAGCCCGACTGCTGACTACAACTATACCGCGACAACCAAGCGGGGTAAACAACGGATTATCGAAGTCATCCTAGGCGTTGGAAACTACGATGTCGAGATCGCCGAAAGCTACCGCAATCAAATCGGGAATACCTTGGCTGAGAAAATGTTCGCAGACTACCAGTATAAAAAAATCCTTTCTGCAGGCGATCATACCATCGACGGGCAGACCATTCACTTGAAGCAAGACTTCTATGCGACCGTTAAGAAGGGGACGAAGCCAGCGCTAAAACTGGAAGACAACCGCCTAGTCGTTCAGAACGGCTTGCAACAGGTATCTCCAAGCATTAAACCGGGAGTGGCTGTAAGTGAGTCTAAAACAACGACCTCTAGCAGTAAAAGCAAGGGACTCGATGTCATGTGGCTCTTCTGCTTCCTGCCTGCCGGAATTTTATACCTGATCTTTAAACAAACCGATCCAAAAAGAAGAAAATAGGAAAAGAACTCCCATTACCATAAGGTATGGGAGTTCTTGGTTTGTCGACAAAGCCGTCTTAGAAACTTTCCTTAGGTGAGTACGGACGTCAGCGAACTTCGAAGAAGTTCCATGACTTAGTTTTGGACCTAAAGTTCCAAAACTCCCGAGTGCTAGAAACAATCGTGTTTCTAGCACTTTTCTCACGGCGGAAAGTTCCTAAGCATTTTTTAATGAGCCTTAAAAAGTATCTAATTTTAATTTTTTAGGCATCCATTAGTTTGTTTGATGTAAAAAATCAGTTTGTCTACATTATCTGTGAATGACAGATATTGATTTAGTCTAAACCTTGAACGTAGGCATCTACTGCTACGATGGCTTGGGCAATATCAGAAGCCTTCACTTCAAATGGCATTTGATGGATGGTTTCTCCTTCGATGGTGGCTTGTTGACCAACTTTGAGAAGATCTTCATAACTTGCAGTTTCAAGATGCATTTCTTTCAGAGTTGTTGGCATACCGATTTGTTGATAGAAACGAATGTATTTATTCAATTCTTCCTTCGGACGGTTTTCCAAGAACAATTGAACGAGCGTTCCGTAGGCTACTTTTTCACCGTGAGTTAAATGGTGGATGTCCCCAGTAAGGGCTGTAAAGCCATTATGGATGGCATGGGCAGCAGCTAATCCCCCACTTTCAAACCCAATCCCACTAAGAAGGGTATTGGCTTCAATGATGTTTTCAAGAGCAGGGGTTACGACTTTGGCTTCACAAGCAGCCATGGCTTGGAGACCATCAGCAAATAAGGTTTCTTCACAACGTTGTGCAATGGCGACACCCGCTAAGGTTTGTCGTTGACCCAACATGGTTTTTCCATTCGCTTGCATCACTGCACGCGCTTCTACCCAAGTTGCTAGGCCATCTGCGATACCAGAAGCGAGCAAGCGTTTTGGTGCTTGAGAGATCACTTTGCTATCCACCAAGACCAATTCTGGGTTCTTAGAATAGAAGATATAGCGCTCAAAGGCACCCTCATCCGTATAGATAACCGACAAGGCGGAAACGGGAGCATCTGTAGAGGCGATGGTCGGAGCAATCACAACTGGTGATTTTAGAAGATCAGCAATAGCTTTTGCACTATCGATGGTCTTTCCTCCACCAAGTCCAATGACCAAATCACAGCCATTTTCTTCTGCCAGACTAACCACACGATTGATTTCGTTGTCAGAAGCTTCTCCATTGAAGAAGACTGGCAAAACCGTGAGCCCATTTTGACCAAGGTATTCTTCAAAACGCTTCCCTACGATATCATAGACCACTGAATCACATAGCAAAACAGGGTGATTCCCTAATTCTGAAATAGATTGCGCATTTTCAAATAAGGCATTTTCCCCTTGAATGTAACGTGACGGACTTGCAAAATTTCTCATAGTCTGCTCCTTTAAAATTTATTTAGTTCACACCTATAGTAGCATTTATTTCTATGAAATTCAAAGAATTATACAAGGCTCCACTCAATTAAATTTATCTGTTCACGCAGTCATTGGAAGCGCTTCGTTTTTATTTGATGAATCTTATTATCAAAAATCCCCAAAGCTAGTTTCAGTAGGTTGAAACTTGACTTTGGGGATTTTTATTTTTTTCACGAGCGATCAAGAAAATCAATCGCTTAACTGAAGTCGAGACTACTTCCTTTGATCAACAAAACTAGTATCGCGAAATTGAACTCGCCCTAAAAGCGTCGAGAAAAAGAGAGATTGACTGGTGGGCCTGGCCCACATGGTCAATCTCCTATTTTCTTCTCGCTTTTTTTACGGGCTTAGTATCTTAGACTACCAAATAATCACACGATCTTCTGGTGCGCGCCACATGCCGTCGCCTTCTTTGACATCAAAAGTTTCAAAGAATTCGTCAAAGTTTGGTAATTGGACATTGGTACGGAGTTTTCCTGGTGCGTGGACATCGACACTTGCGAGGAGTTGCATGTACTCAGTCCGAGCTTTCATGCGCCAGATGCGAGCAAAATTGGTGAAGAATTCTTCCGCTGAGAAATCTTTCTCTTTCTTCGCTGCTTCAAGGGCTGCAGCGATACCGCCGAGGTCTGCCACGTTTTCAGAAACGGTCAATTTCCCGTTGATCTTGGCACCGTAAGAGTCTTGCCCTTCAAACTGATCGATGACTTTTTGCGTGCGAGCGGTAAAGGCTTCGTAATCTTCTGGCTTCCACCAGTCTTTCAAGCTACCGTGCTCATCAAAGGAAGCACCATTGGTGTCAAAGGCGTGGGAGATTTCATGGGCAATGACTGCACCGATTCCGCCGTAGTTGGCTGATGATGATTGGTGAAGGTCATAGAAAGGTGCTTGTAAAATCGCTGCTGGGAAGACGATTTGGTTCTGTTGCGGATCATAGTAAGCATTGACCAGGTGGGCTGGCATGTGCCATTCGCTTCGATCAACCGGTTGGTTCCACTTGCTCCAAGTATGGGCAATGGAAATTTCGTAAAGGGCTTGAGCATTTTCAACCAAGGTCTTGCTTTCGTCGATGATCTTTTTGGCGTATGTTTCTGGTAATTTTTCAGGGTAACCGATATGTGGTGTGATGACATTGAGTTTGACAATGGCTTTTTCACGAGTTTCAGGAGCGAGCCAATCTGCTTTTTCTAAGCGCTCCTTATAGACGTCAATCATGGTCGCTACTTTGTGCTCTACATCTGCTTTTGCTTCTGGTGAGAATTTTTCGTCCGCATACCAGAGTCCAAGTGCTTGGCTATAAGGTCCTTCTGCCAAGGCCAGAGCTGCTTTTTCTTTTGGACGAGGTTCTGGAATCCCCGTGATGATCCGTCCATATTCACCAGACAAGACACGGATTTCTTCCGTCAAGAAAGACGTCCAATCTAAAGCTGCACCAAGTTTCAATTTGGCATGAATGGTTTCCCAGTTGGCTGCCGAGTAGTATTTTGGTGCGAATTCCTTCCAGAAACGCTCTTCTGGAACGATGATTTTATCTGGTGTTTGTCCGATCACTTCAGTAAAGAAGGCATCGAGTGGCAATTCTGGGACCAAGGCCTTGAAATCTGCCCACTCATAAGGATGGTAGAGTTTGTTGTACTCGGATCTTTCTTCGTTTGATAAGACATATTTGGCCAATTCTGCATCCGCCACAATGACCTTATCCAGGATATCCTTGATTTCTTCCTCTGAGAATTCAAATTTAGGTAAGAGTTTTTCCATCATTTGGCGCCAGATAGCCAGTAATTCTGGGCCTTTTTCGTTACCTTCTTCATAGTAGGTCGTATCTGGCAAGATGAGAGCAAGAGACTCTCCCCACAAGACATTCATTTGGGCATTCATAAAGTCTGGTGACACGCTAAATGGCATGAGATTCGGTTTGCCAGCTAGTTCATAGGTGCCTAACTTGCTGGTATAGTCTTCAAAAGAAGACAGAGACTTGATTTCATTGATCAAAGGCATGACTGGTGCCACACCAGCTGCTTCTCGCGCATCAAAATCTGCCACCATTTTATGGTATTTGACAAAGTTTTGCAGAATGCTGTCTTCAGGCAGCTCTTCTCCCCGTTGCCATTTTCCAGTGATATCCAACATCAAGTTTTCGATATCTTGGATCAAGTCCATAAAACCACCAGTTGACGGTTTGTCATCAGGAATCACAGCTGTCTCAGCCCATTCCCCATTGACGTAATCATAAAAATCATCTTGTAAACGTACCATGATCTTCTCGCTTTCATTCTTTTCTAATAACCTTATCAAAAATAGGAACTTTTTTCAATGATTACAAGTAAGTTAATCTAAATTATTTTAAAAATTAACTTGACTTAATTTTTTTATTTATGTATATTAATAGTAAAGGAGCAAAATCATGATTCAAATTGAACATCTCAGTGTTGCTTACCAGCAAACACTGGCCTTGGAGGATCTTTCCCTCACCATCCAGGGTCCAACCATCCTAGGCATTCTTGGACCCAACGGAGCTGGAAAATCAACCCTGATCAAGGCCATGCTAGGACTTCTCCCTCATTCGGGAAAGGTCCTGCTCGATCAAAAAGATCTCGGCCAAGCTCTTCAACGAGTGGCCTACGTCGAACAGAAATCCGCTATTGATTTCCACTTCCCCATCACGGTGCGGGAGTGTGTCTCACTGGGCCTCTACCCCCATCTTTCTATCTTCAAGCGAAAAAGTAAAGAAGATCTCCAAAAAGTGGAAAATGCCTTGAAACTTGTCAATCTTCTTGATCTAGCAGATCGCCAGATCGGCCAGCTTTCGGGAGGGCAATTCCAACGGGTGCTAATCGCCCGCTGCTTGGTCCAAGAAGCAGATGTCATCTTTTTGGATGAGCCCTTCGCAGGGATTGACTCCGTCAGCGAAGACATTATCATGCAGACCCTTCAGACCTTGAAACAAGAAGGCAAGACCATTCTGATCGTCCATCACGATCTCAGCAAGGTCCCAGCTTATTTCGACCAGGTCCTCCTCCTTCACCGCAAGCTGATCGCTTTTGGAAAAACAGAGGAAACCTTTACCAAGGAGAATCTGCATGCAGCCTATGGGCATGAACTCTTTATAGGAGGTGGAGTCGGATGATTACAGAATTTATCGATGGATTACAGCAATTCCACTTCTTACAGAATGCCCTGATCACAGCCATTGCCATTGGTATTGTCGCTGGAGCTGTCGGATGCTTCATTATTTTGCGAGGCATGTCTCTCATGGGAGATGCCATCTCTCACGCAGTCCTTCCTGGTGTGGCTCTCTCCTTTATCCTGGGCATCAATTTCTTTATTGGCGCTATTGTCTTTGGCCTCCTGGCGTCCGTCCTTATCACCTATATCAAGAGCAACTCCATCATCAAGAGCGACACTGCAATTGGGATTACCTTTTCTTCTTTCCTCGCCTTAGGAGTCATCCTGATTGGAGTCGCTAAAAGTTCCACCGACCTTTTCCACATCCTCTTTGGGAATATCTTGGCCGTCCAAGACCGGGATATGTGGATAACCATCGGTGTTGGTGCTGCGGTCTTGCTGGTGATTGTCCTACTCTTTCGACCCTTACTGCTCACATCTTTTGATCCTGTTCTGGCTCAATCCATGGGCGTCCGGGTCAAGGTCTATCACTACCTCCTTATGGTGCTCTTGACCTTGGTTTCTGTCACTGCTATGCAGAGTGTCGGAACCATTCTCATCGTCGCCATGCTCATTACACCCGCTGCGACGGCCTATCTCTATACCAATAGTCTCTGGTCCATGATGCTCCTTTCATCCGGATTAGGTGCTCTTGCATCCATCCTGGGACTCTTTATTGGCTATAGCTTAAACATCGCCGTCGGGTCTTGTATTGTCCTCACTTCTGCCGTCTTCTTTCTCATCAGCTTTTTTATCGCTCCTAAGCAGAGAAAGAATAAGCACGCTCTTTCATCTCATTAAAGGAGAAACACATGAAAAAAACCGCTTCTATCCTCGCCCTCTTTGTGGCGCTCTTATTTGGTCTGTTGGCCTGTAGCAAAGGCTCTTCTTCTGGAGCTTCTGGTAAATTGAAAGTGGTCACCACCAATTCAATCCTTGCAGATATAACTAAAAATATTGCTGAGGATAAGATCGAGCTCCACAGTATCGTTCCTGTCGGCAAAGATCCTCACGAGTACGAACCGCTTCCAGAAGATGTCAAAAAGACTTCGCAAGCAGACCTCATCTTCTACAACGGGATCAACCTCGAAACCGGTGGCAATGCTTGGTTTACTAAATTGGTCAAAAATGCCAATAAAGTTGAAAACAAAGACTATTTCGCAGCTAGCGACGGAGTCGACGTCATCTACTTGGAAGGCCAAAACCAAGCTGGAAAAGAAGACCCTCACGCTTGGCTCAATCTCGAAAACGGGATCCTCTACGCTAAAAACATTGCCAAACAATTGATCGCAAAAGATCCCAAAAATAAGGACTTCTACGAAAAAAATCTAGCAGCCTATACTGAAAAACTTAGTAAGCTCGACCAAGAAGCCAAACAAAAATTCAACAATATCCCAGAAGAGAAGAAGATGATTGTAACCAGTGAAGGCTGCTTCAAGTACTTCTCCAAAGCCTACGGCGTCCCATCTGCCTATATCTGGGAAATCAATACGGAAGAAGAAGGCACACCTGACCAAATCAAAACGCTGGTAGAAAAGCTCCGGCAAACCAAGGTGCCTGCCCTCTTTGTTGAATCTAGCGTCGATGAACGTCCTATGAAAACTGTGTCTAAAGATACCAATATCCCGATCTATGCAAAGATCTTCACTGATTCCATTGCCAAAGAGGGAGAAAAAGGTGATAGCTACTACAGCATGATGAAATGGAACTTAGACAAGATCGCAGAAGGTTTGAACAAATAAGATTCCAAACTGATTAGATTCTCAAACAAATCAGTGGCTCTTCCCCCTTCATTGATGTACAATGAAAAGAAAAAAGGAGTCTTTGCTATGACAACATTTTTAGGAAACCCTGTTACCTTTACCGGATCTCAACTTCAAGTTGGCGATACTGCTCATGACTTTTCATTGATCACTCCAGCTCTTGAGAAGAAATCTTTAGCTGATTTTGCTGGCAAGAAAAAAGTCCTCAGCATTATCCCATCCATCGACACAGGTATCTGTTCGATGCAAACACGTCACTTCAATCAAACCTTATCGGATATGGAAGACACTGTCGTCTTGACGGTCTCTGTCGACCTTCCTTTTGCTCAAGGTAAATGGTGCGCTGCTGAAGGGCTCGACAATGCCATCATGCTCTCAGACTACTACGACCATTCCTTCGGGAAAGCATACGGCCTCTTGATCAATGAATGGCACCTACTCGCACGCGCTGTCTTGGTCTTAGATGCGGATAACAAGGTTACTTACGTTGAATACCTAGACAATATCAACAGCGAACCAAATTACGACGCTGCAATCGAAGCCGTCAATGCGCTTGGATAAATGAAAAAAGAGGTCTGCGACCTCTTTTCCATTGCTATAAAATCCGATGAAGTCCATTCTGTAGGAGGACGCGCCAGCGTAAGCGAGGGATGCCTCTGAGGAAACTCCGCACGCGCTGTGCCACTTGTTGCTTGTAGCTCTTGCCTCCTTGTGCAAAGACCCCTTTTCGACTCCAGTAGCCTTCGACACTGCGATCATTTTTAGGGGCTAGATAGCGAACACCTTGACGATAAAGGACCTGCTTCCGAAAGGCTGGGTCCCAAGCTTTGACGGGGTCAATATCTAAGTCCTTATGGGTCCGTCCCCTAGCCAGCCCGTAGTTAAAACTAGCCCCATTGACAATGCCATTTTCAGAAACTTCTACTGGATCGACTTCATTGAGAAAACGCCCGGCTTGATCGAGAATATACTCCGTATGGAAATTTAACAAGACCTTGAAATTGACTTGTTGGGAGGCCCCTGATGGATAATGAAGGTGACCATCTGGCCCTAGGGAGACCTTATTGTGAAGGCGGGCAGCCGCATAAGCATCCACCGTGACCGCTCTAGCCTCCTGTAGGTAAGCTTGAAAGGCCTCCTCGTCAGTCTGTCCAGCTCTGGCCTCATGCGTCCGAATCCATTGGGCTTGGTAACTTGAAAGTAGGTAGCGTAACTGGTGAACCTGGCGTTTCAAGAGCTGATCTCCCGACTGATCTGCTAAGGGATCCTTTTCAAAGGCGATTTGCACGACGTGTGAAAAAGCCTTCCAAAAGTCGGAACCTGGCGGACAATCTGGAGCCATCCTACTCAGAAGAAAGGCTGTTTCTTCACAAGTTCCGGACAGGTCACTTGGCATAAGAAGAATTTTCATGACTCCCCTCAGCAAGTCTTGGGCAGCTGTTTCCGTTAGATCTTTGATCTCTTGAAACCACATATTTTGAAACAGAGGACTGGCAAAGAAAAAGACAGACTGGTATTGTTCTTGGTAGGCTTGTGGATCTTTCAATCCCTGCAAGTGCTTCTCTAGATAGGCTAAACTACTCTCTCTCCAGCCTAATCTCACTAATTCCCGTCTGTTCATAGTGCCGTCCTTTCTATGCTTCTATACTACCATCTTTTGGAGCTTGAGACAATTCTCATTACTCCACTAGCGTTTTTGAGGAGATTTTTGATATACTAGAAGTGAGCGAAGAAAAGAGGAAAGCATGACACCAAACAAAGAAGATTACCTCAAGTGCATTTATGAAATTGGCACAGAAGTAGAAAAAATTAGCAACAAGGAAATCGCGAGTCGCATGCAGGTCTCTCCACCCGCTGTGACCGAGATGATTAAGCGCATGATCTCAGAGGGTCTCTTGGTGAAGGACAAGTCTCGTGGGTATTTGCTAACGGATCTAGGATCGCAGTTGGTCTCTGATCTCTACCGCAAGCACCGCTTGATCGAAGTATTTCTTCTGGAAAAACTTGACTATACAACTGAAGAAGTCCATGAAGAGGCAGAAGTTCTCGAGCATACCGTTTCTGAACATTTCATTGACCAGCTGGATCACATGCTTGGAACTCCTAAGACCTGCCCTCACGGTGGGACAATTCCAAAGAAAGGCGAAAGGCTTGTCGAAGCCTACCAAGACCGTCTCAGCGAAGCGACCCAACCTGGTCTGTATATTCTGCAAAGGGTCCATGACACCTATGAATTGCTAAAATTCTTAGACCAGATCCATCTCCAGATTGGGAATACTATCGCGTTTCAACGGTATGATGACTACACAGGCCTCTATCACTTAGTCATCCATGGACAAGAAATTTCTATCAACCAAGTGATCGCCCAACAACTCTATATCGAAAAACATGCAGTCTAATCCGACTGCATGTTTTCTTACTTATGGATTTTTTGTATCTAACAAAATCGTCACTGGACCATCATTGATCAATTCAATCGCCATATCGGCCCCAAAGATCCCTCGTTTGACAGGGACTTCTTTTTCTAATTGATCATTAAAGGCATCATATAACTGACTGGCCATATCTGGCTTGGCAGCCCCTGTAAAAGCAGGACGGTTGCCTTTTTTGGTATCCGCAAAGAGGGTAAATTGAGAGATCGATAAGATTTCCCCTTGGATATCTTTGACCGAAAGATTCATCTTATCTTCCTCATCTGAGAAAATCCGCATCTGCGATACCTTGCGGACCGCATAATCCAAATCCTTCTGGTCATCCTCAGGCCCCACTCCCACTAGGAGCAACAAGCCTTGCTGGATCGCATTGTAGACTTGACCATCAATGGAAACTGAGGCACTCTTAACCCGTTGAATCACTAATTTCATTTGATTATCCTATTTTATAAATCTATTTGGCATTCACTACTAACCTTCAAAGAACATCAACTTCAGACAAGGCAGTGAGACGCAGGCAGACTATCCGAAAACCAAAGGCTGTTCAGTTGCTTTTAGGGCAAGGCAGCGAGACACAGACAGTACTTCAGTACGGCAAGGCGAGCTAACGAAGCTATAAAAGATAACTGAGTAGCCGTTTAGCCGTTAGTACGCTTAACAGAGTACACCTCCGGCACACTCTTAATCTTATCCACAACCGTTGTCAACATCGATAGGTTCGGAATCCCAAAGGAAATGTGGATATTGGCAAATTTCATGTCTTTGGTTGGTTGGGCATTGACAGTTGAGATCATCTTAGCTGTATTGGAGAGGACTTGGAGTACATCGTTAAGAAGTCCGGCACGGTTGAGTCCGTATATATCGATGTGGGCGATATAGTCTTTGGTCGTGTTGTTATCTTCCCATTCAACATCGATCAAGCGTTGCTCGTAGTTGTCTTGAGCGCGAAGATTCATGCAGTCTCGGCGGTGAATCGCGACACCACGCCCTTTGGTGATGTAGCCGACAATTTCATCGCCTGGAACTGGATTACAGCACTTAGCAATCCGAATCAAGAGGCCAGAAGCTCCTTGGATAACCACGCCGCCTTCATGACGGACCTTCAAGGTATCTTTTTTATTTTCAACCTTGACCTCGCCACCTTTGACCAGCTCTTCTGCTTCTGCGCGTGCCTTAGCCCGCTCTTCTTCTCGGCGTTCATCCTCCGTCAAGCGGTTAAAGATGGTAATAGCCCCAATCTCTCCAAAACCAATCGCCGCAAACAAGGCTTCTTCTGTCTTATAGCTTGATTTTTGTAGCACTTTGTCCATGTGCTTTTTGTCCATGAACTTATTGGCTACCAAGTCATGCTCGTGGAATTGGGCCATCAAGAGGTCCCGACCACGGTTAATCGACAATTCCTTGTCTTGATTTTTAAAGAATTGACGGATCTTGTTGCGCGCCTTGCTAGTTTTAACAAGTGTCAGCCAGTCACGGCTCGGACCAAAGGAGTTGGCATTGGTGATAATCTCCACCTGGTCTCCCGTCCGAAGTTTGGTATTGAGGGGCACCATCCGGCCGTTGACCTTGGCACCAATCGCTTTTTCCCCAACCTTGGTGTGGATTTCATAGGCAAAATCGATCGGTCCGGAATCTTTCGGAAGCGAGCGCACGGTTCCATCTGGTGTGAAGACGTAAATCTCTTCTGCCAGGATGTCTTCTTTTACATTTTCAACAAATTCTTTGGCATCGCCTGACTGGTCTTGGAGTTCCATCATCTCCTTGATCCAGTTCATCCCAATAGCCGATTCCTTGCTATTGACCTGACCCTTGATCCCTTTTTTATAGGCCCAGTGAGCCGCAACCCCGTACTCAGCAACCTCATGCATTTCCTTGGTTCGGATCTGGAACTCAATCGGTCCTTTAGGGCCGTATACAGTCGTATGGATGGACTGATAGCCATTGGCCTTCCGGTTGGCAATATAGTCCTTAAATCGACCCGGCATTGGCTTCCAGAGCTCATGGATATAGCCCAGCATGGCATAAACATCACTTGGAGTGTCCAGGATGCAGCGGATGGCAATCAAGTCATAGATTTCATCAAAGCGTTTCTTCTTATCCTGCATTTTGCGATAGATCGAATAGATATGCTTTGGTCGACCATAAATTTTCCCATGCAGATGGCGTTCCCCAGCATAGGTCTCAATCTTGTGGACAACCTCTTCCACCAACTCTTCTCGCTCGCGACGTTTTTCCTTCATCATATGAGAAATCTTGTAGAATTCTGTCTCATTCAAATAACGGAAAGACAAATCCTCCAGTTCCCATTTGACGCTGGAAATCCCGAGACGGTGGGCGAGTGGCGCATAGATCTCCATGGTCTCACGCGAAATGCGCTCTTGCTTATCCTTGCGCAAATGCTTGAGGGTACGCATATTATGCAAGCGGTCTGCCAATTTGACCAAAATGACACGAATATCTTGAGACATGGCCATGAGCATCTTGCGATGGTTTTCCGCCAACTGCTCTTCATGGGACTTGTACTTGACCTTCCCGAGCTTGGTCACCCCATCGACAATCACGCGCACATCATGACCAAATTCGCGCTCTAAATCATCTAAAGTCGCATCCGTATCTTCCACGACATCATGCAAAAAGCCGCAGGCGACCGTCACAGCATCCAGTTTCAGCTTGGCAAGGATCCCTGCTACTTGAATTGGGTGGATGATATAAGGCTCGCCAGACTGACGGAATTGCCCATTATGGCAATCAACCGCATAGACCAAAGCCTTTTGCACAAAAGCAACATCTTCAGGTGATAAATATTTTTTTGTAAGGGCAACGACTTGGTCCCCTGTTAAATTCTCTTCTTTCGGCATGTATTTTCTCCAGTTTCTTGGATACTATTTTAACACTTTTAGAAGCAGATGGGAACCAATGAAGCTACTTTAATATACGGATACTTCTCGAAGATCATTCTGGGATCCACCTTGCTTTCATCATTCTTGTAAAAAAACTAACGAAGCGATTCCTTCACTTCGTTAGTTCATTAATTCTGTGACAACACTCACGGCGCTGAGAGCGTAGAGTGGAGCTGTTTCTGCTCGAAGTATGCGAGGCCCAAGTCCTGCAAGGACTGCTCCTTTAGCTGTAAAACTTTTAATTTCTGCAGGGGATAAACCGCCCTCTGGTCCAAAGATAAAGAGTAGTTTACATCCAGCTTCTAAGCCTGTCAGCGACTGAATCAGAGCGGCCGCCTCGCCTTCTTTAGCTGACTCTTCATAGGCCACCACGATCCGGTCAAACTGGTCGAACTGAGCCAGAAAGTCTGCCTTTTTCTCAAAAAGGGTAATGCTTGGGACCAGATTCCGCTTGCTTTGCTCGGCTGCTCCAAGGGCGATTTTTTCTAGTTTCTCGACCTTTTTACCCAATTTCTTGCCGTCCCACTTGGCAACGGACCAGTCTGCAGGGAAGGCCCAGATCTGGCTAGCACCGAGTTCGGTTACTTTCTGAGTGATGAACTCGAGCTTGTCTCCCTTGGGAAAGCCTGATGCGATGGTCACTTGGACTGGCAGTTCCACATTGTCAACTAATTCTTCGATTAGCTCCAACTGACGGGCTTCTACATTGACCACGCGAGCCAAGCGCTTGATCCCATCATCAAAGACCAAAGTCACCTCATCATCTTCTTTTAAGCGCATGACCTGAAACATGTGCTTGCTGGTTTCCTTGTCCTCGATAGTGACGGGTGAGCTAGCCAATCCTTTTACAAAATACTGCTGCATGCTAGCCTCCAATCACACCGGAGACATCCTTGGTCTTCTTGAAGACGCAGGCATTCCATTCCCCTTGGATCATGTGGGTTTCAAGGAAAAATCCAGCTGACTCAGCCGACTCACGCACCATGTCCCACTTGTCCTTGATAATGCCACTCATGATCAGGTAACCTTCGTCCTTGACCAAGCGATAAGCGTCATCCGTCAGATGAATGAGGATATCCGCCAAAATATTGGCCACGATAACATCTGCTTCAATCTCCACACCCTTAAGCAAATCACCTGGGGCTACATGGATGTTTTCCATGCCCGGGTTGAGTTCAATATTTTCCTGAGCGACACGAACCGCTACGTCATCCAAGTCATAAGCAAAGATTTCCTTGGCACCTAGGAGTGAGCTAGCAATGGAAAGGACACCGGATCCAGTCCCTACATCTAATACCGTTTCCCCACCACGAAGAACCTGCTCCAATGCAAAGAGACTCATCTTGGTTGTTGGGTGGGTTCCTGTCCCAAAGGCCATACCAGGATCCAGCTTGATAATCTTTTCTCCCGCCGTTGCCTCATAGTCTGTCCATGACGGCACGATGGTCAAGTCATGAGTGATACGAGCTGGTTCATAGTATTTCTTCCAGTTGTCTGCCCAGTCTTCCTCAGCCAAGGCAGTCGTGCCCATCTTGACCTCTCCTAGATCCATAAAGTCGGTCAATTCTGCCAGACGAGCCTGCAAATCCGCTTCAACCGCTGCTACATCAACCGTTTCCGGGTAGTAGGCCGTCACCACGATATCTTCCTGTTGCTCAACCTCTGGGAAAATTTCACCAAAACGATCCACATTCCCCACATAGTCCATGCTGTCTTCAATCGCAACACCCTGCGCTCCTAGCTCAATCAAGAGGTTGGAGACTAGCTCCTCGCCTTCACGCTTCACTGTAACTTTTAACTCTTGCCATGTTTCCATCTGATTCTCCTTAACACTCTATCAATTCTTCTAATTCTTTTAAGGTCTTGCCGTCCTTATTTTTCCAATCCGTTCGTCCATTCGTATTCATTCCTAGTACAAAAGCAGCTGCATAAGATGGGCTGGAGAACAGTTGTTTTTCTTGTAAAACACCATCTTTAATCACATTTGATTTGATTAATTCCTTACGCAATTCTTTTAGACTTGCTGGTATTGCGGGTGAATCAACCTCATCCACTTGACTGCCTTCTAAAACAACAAAACCTTCCGAAGTCTGTTCGCAGATAGCTTCAATCATTCGATTTGATTTCTTTGTTTTTCGCTTCAAATAGAGATGAGTTGAATTTTCATTAGAAACATTCTGATCTGTTTTCTTGGTCATAGGAACAAACACTCGGTACCCTAAGGTTCCTACAATCATCAAAGTATTTTCTACAACCTCATCCAACTCAGACTGCTTTTCTTCTGTTACATTCCCAGAATTGGGCTCATTCCCATTTTTGACAATAAAGCGCCCCGCGTCCTTTGCTAGTTGTGTAAATTTATTTTCCAAGTAACTAATTTCTGTGGGACCAAAGGAAATATTCTGCGTCGTCAAAATAATCACATCATTAAAATAATCTGCATGGTTATCACGAGTATGTTCCTGAACACGTAAAAGGACACCTTCACCATTTTTGCGATTCGTCGCCTGCCCAATATAGGTAACATCCTTTTGCTTATTTTCATCACGACCAAATAAGAAATAAATGCCACTTTGCTTCATTTCGTCACGTGATTTTAAATCTGATAATTGAATGCGTGGAATTTTATAGATCACACCTGTCCAATTGGACAAGGTACATTTGATTATACCAGTAACTTCTCCATCCATGAGAAACATGTTGATATTTTTACTACGCTTCATCCTAATTTCTTCTCCACATAATCTCTCACCCGTTCTTGCAATTGGGGAACAACACGATCTGAAGTTAAAAACTCTTCAAAGCTCACTAACTTATAGCCCTGTCCCTCATCTCCAAAGTCAATGTGTTCAAACTCTTCTTGGGCTAGATTGCCAACTAGAAAAACGAACTGTTTCTTCTCATCCAAGATGCCAGGATAGATCTCGGACCATATCACTTCCTCTTTCGACAGTTGAATATTCAATTCCTCATAAACCTCACGCGCCACACACTCAAAAGGTGTCTCATTTCCTTCCCGACCACCACCTGGCAAGTCCCACATATTAGGATAGGGAATCGTTTCTTTATCATCGCGCAAGATGGTTAGAATCTTATCCCCACAAAACAAAGCAATCTTACAGCCTGTAAAATCAGAAATTTCTATTTCCATATCAGACTCCTTCGGTTAATTTTCTTTCCAGTTCTATTAACCAGTTTTAATAATAGCGTATACTGCCCCATAACATTCTACTGTTATTCTTTTTTTGTTTGGCAAGCTGAATAGCCTTTTAGTTTAGAGCAAATTTTCATTTGACTAAAATTTTTTAGTATTGAGGTTGCTATATATTGTGAAGAAGGTGGAACACTTCTCTTGCAATTTCCTAAACTTACTATTCAGATTAATTGTTTGTCTAGCCCATTTTTTTATCTATTGATTCTACTATTTTTCATTTCATAGAGCCAACTTTTTATTTCTTTTTTACACACTTCAAAAATCTTATCTTTAAGTTCTTTATTATCTTTTTCAAAACAAGCTTCCCATAACTCATCGTCTTTTATTTCATGAATTGGAATATCTTGGTTCTCTAATTCTTTTTTAAACTCTGTTAGATAATACGGTTTGTGAGAATGTAAACCAATATAACCCAGATATGGATATAATATAGTTTCATCAAAATCATTTACCGTTACAATAATTCCATTTTGTAGTGGCTGATGATTTGGATCAGCACTCTCTGAATGGTCATAAGGATAGAATAAAATGACACCAACTACATTCTCTCTCCTTACAATTTCTCGTGCATCATCAACTCCTTGAGAAGGGTCATAAAACTCCGTTGCAAAACGATAAGTTCTTCCATCAGATAAACCTTTTTTTCCTGGCTCGGATAGTTGCAATAAGATATTTTTAAACTTTTCATCATCAATACCCAATTTACTTAGATAATCTGAGAATTCTATGTCAAAGTAGTAAAATTCCTCAGTTTGAGAATCTATATGATTTATTTTTAAAAAAGCAGTCTCATCTGAAAGTATCGTTGGTTTTAAAGCTAGCTGTCGCAAAAAATTGCGAATATGGGATTCATTTTTATTAAACTCTCCCAATACTTCAGTCTGTCTAGACTGGCTTCGATCATCTTTTAGAATAAAAGAGTAATCAAAAGATTGTGTCGTTAATTGCTCTATTATTTTATGCAGAATAAACTTAATTTTTAAAGAATGCAAGTCATTATTATTAAAAAAACTATTCTCAAACTGTTCATATTCTTCTTTAGATAATTCCCCGACAAAATCCAGTAAGTCAATTAACTCCCAATAAAATTTCAATATCATCGGTCTATAAAGTTCATTTATACCTTTATAAAGAGTAGAATTCATAAACTTGTAAAGTTCAAATCCCTTGGAAAAATAAGTACTTCCCTCATATTTTCTACCATAATTTAACTCCCTATTATTCATTCTATTCACAAAATAGGAATCTAGAATAGTAATAAAATTATAACTTAGGGGTAGCCCTTTATTATTAATCCTGTGAATATAATCCAAAATACCTAAGTCAGGGACAACAATGATATTAGGTTCAGAAATATAATCTGATTTTTCCAATAAAGATATTGCAGTGGATATATCTGTAATTAGCAATGTCGAAACATTACAATCAAAAAATAACCTTTTATTTTTATCAATCATATCAATAATTGTAGCTGTGTTACATTTATCTAACTCATCTATAGAAAAAGTAATATTAAAGTATGCAGACATGTTTTTTAAAAGTCGTAGTAGCTGACGCTCTTTTAATTCCTCAGTAACAATACTTTTTAACTCCCGAGACAATTCTTCATTGTTGCTTGAAGAATTTTTCCCTCTTAATTGTAATCCCGTTTTTATTACTCCTATACCAGCACTTAAATCAATAGATGAATCGGCTGATATATCTGAAGTAGTTGATTCTAAATATCTTTTTGTATTTGTTATTTCTATATCAAAATATTGCAGTTGTTGTTGAGAAATACGCAAGATTTCCTCTAATTTTTTCAGCTCATCCGCTTTTATTTCAAAATACTCAACCTTTTGATACAGTTCGTCAATGTTTTTACGAAAAGTTGAAATATCTACTCGATTGTTTTCAAAAGAAAACCAGCTATTTTTTTGAAATCCATGTTGTTTATTTAAAATCTTAAATTGTTCCTCTACATCGCTGGTTTTATTTAATAACTTGTTACATAAATTATGAATATTTGAAGTATTTTCTTTTTCCTCAATTTTTTTCAACTTTTTATGAATTGTTGAAAATTTTTTTCTAATTTGATTTTGTTCTAACCAATTGTATTCTTTTGTCTTTTTCTCAACATTAAATTCTAGAGTTGGATAAAACCCTCTATCATCGTTAATAAAACCATCAAGATAGTCTTCAATATCCTCCATTCTTTTGGAAATAGCATTAGGAATTTGCATTAAAATTTCTCTATGAAAATCTTTATTACCACTGAAAAAAGACACATTCACTACAAGAATTTCTTTGTCATCTTTATCACCACTATACTTTCTATCAAATTCCAAAGAAATATTTTTAAGACTTGATTTTCCTGACCCTCTGTTACCACATAAGACAAAAAGCCCTTTCTCTTCTCTGTATATAGCCTGCAACTGCTCTACTATTTCTCGTTCTGTAGGCAACAATGAAAAATAGTCTCTAACATCTCGGCTATAAGCACCAATATATTTTTTTTCCGCTGTCAAGATTTACCTCTCTTTACATTACATTTACTCAAATCAAGCTTGTCTTCTTTCTAATACCTCGGGTAAGGGTAAAAGGTGCTTTCTTCTAGGCCGACTTTGCCTTCTTCAAAAACTTCTTGGTTCCAGACGATCTCAAAGCTCTCTGCTTCTTCGTCTGCTAAGAAATCCATGAGCTCATCCAAGGCCAGCTCGGCTGTATCTCGGAGGAAAGTCGCAAAATAGGCTAGAAACTCACGAGACAAGCCTTTTTTAGGCTCATAAGGAATCGCTGTTAAATAGGCATCTTCCTCCACATGAGACTTGGCTGGATTGTAGAAGAGCACGGCTTCTTCAAAGAAGATATCCTCGTCAGATTCTTCGCCAGCTTCATCAACCAGTGCAACCCCGCCTGTGTTTTGCGCTTCCAAGAGAAAAGCCACTTCTACCGCATGGTTTTTCTTATCCCAATTGATCTCAAAATCAAAAGGAAAAACCTTGTCCATCTCCTCTTCTAAAACATCCAAAAATCCGTATTTAGACATAGCGTCCTCTTTCTAATTTCCCACTCTTAGAGCGGAATATGATACAATAGTTACTACAATCTTACCATAAAAACCGTCTCTTTGAAAGGAGACAAAGCTAGAAAGGAGAAGGAAATGCCCGACAATCTCGCACTCCGTATGCGACCACGGACGATCGATCAAGTCATCGGTCAACAGCACCTGGTCGGAGAAGGCAAAATCATTCGTCGTATGGTCGAGGCCAATCGTCTGTCCTCTATGATTCTCTATGGACCTCCGGGGATCGGAAAGACCAGTATTGCTTCTGCGATCGCAGGAACGACCAAGTATGCTTTTCGGACCTTTAATGCAACGGTTGACAGTAAAAAACGCCTACAAGAAATCGCAGAGGAGGCCAAATTTTCTGGTGGCTTGGTCCTGCTCTTGGACGAAATCCATCGCCTCGATAAAACCAAACAAGATTTTCTCCTGCCTTTGCTCGAAAGTGGTCTGGTCATCATGATCGGTGCAACAACTGAAAATCCCTTTTTCTCTGTCACACCCGCTATTCGTAGCCGCGTACAAATCTTTGAGCTGGAACCGTTGACGACAGAGGAGGTCAAGCAAGCTCTAAAAACGGCGCTGGATGATCCCGAGCGTGGCTTTGACTTTCCAGTCGTGCTCGATGAGGACGCTTTAGATTTCATCGCTACCTCAACCAATGGAGATCTTCGCTCTGCCTTTAATTCTCTCGATCTGGCGGTCCTGTCGACTTCTGAAAATGCAGAAGGGATCCGCCATATTACGCTAGAGATCATGGAAAACAGCCTCCAGCGCAGCTACATCACCATGGACAAAGATGGAGACGGCCACTACGATGTGCTCTCTGCCCTACAAAAGTCTATCCGCGGTTCGGATGTCGATGCCAGTCTCCACTACGCCGCTCGTTTGATCGAAGCTGGAGATCTACCCAGCCTAGCTCGTCGCTTGACCGTCATCGCTTATGAGGATATTGGCCTGGCCAATCCAGATG
>ERZ1699232.225-NODE-225-length-19836-cov-4.509666_pt1 | contig 19836 bp, 16 predicted proteins | sample MGYA00581529_ERZ1699232 | MGnify/ENA primary metagenome ERZ1699232 (study PRJEB42319, sample SAMD00040335) | human oral metagenome | material: saliva | host: Homo sapiens | study: EMG produced TPA metagenomics assembly of PRJDB4115 data set (Metgenomic analysis of...
AATCAGGTATCCAAGGGGGATTAAGGGGGGATTTGGGTAGAATCAGTGGATATTTGAAACAAAAACAGCCGAAAATCTTTGTTTGGATTTCGGCTGTCGGAAGGAAAGGAATTTTGCAAAGGTCTCTGCTTAGTGGGCATGGTTTGTCGGAATTAAAAGAGGGCGTGTCGAACACGCCCTTTTGGTTTTCTGGTTTAGCTGTTCAGACGGCCTGGTTTAACGCCAAGCAGCGACGAACTCCGCCCAGTGTTGTTTTTCTTCGGCTTGTGCGGCCAGATAATGTTTGATGCGTTTGATTTCGACTTCGTATTCGTCGGCATCGAGCGCGCCGCTCATCATGCGAAAGCGCATGTACATCAGGTAGGTATTGGCGGCATCGGTTTCGCAATAGTCGCGGATGTCTTTCAGACGGCCTGCATGATAAGCGTCCCAAACCTTGCTGCCGTCCATGCCCAGTTTGCCGGGGAAACCGCAGAGTTTGGCCATATCGTCCAAAGGCACGCTGGCACGCGGTTGGTAGAGGGCGAGCAAATCCATCAGGTCGCAATGGCGGGTGTGGTAGCGGCTGATGTAGTTGTTCCACTTAAAGTCGCGGCTGTCGCCAAAGTCGCCGTCGCCCATGTCCCAGTAGCGGGCGGCACTGATGCCGTGTATCAGGGCGCGGTAGTGGAGGACGGGCAGGTCGAAACCGCCGCCGTTCCAGCTGACGAGTTGCGGCGTATAGTTTTCGATGACCTCGAAGAACTTGGCAATCATGACTTCTTCGCTGTCTTCGGGATCGCCGATGGTGCTGACGCGGATTTTGTCTTGCCCCCAGCGCATACAGCAGGAGATGGCGACGACTTGGTGCAGATGGTGTTGCATAAAGTCGCTGCCGGTTTTGGCGCGGCGTTGCTGTTGGGCAAACAGGACGACTTCGTTGTCGGGCAAATCGGCAGGCAAATCGTAAAGCTGGCGGATGCCGTTTACGTCGGGGATGGTTTCGATGTCGAAGGCGAGTATCGGAGTCATGGCGTGATCGGGTTGGATAAGGGATGATGTCATTGTGGCATGACGGCGCAGATAAAAAAAGAGGCAATCCCCCACAGGATTGCCCCAATACCTCAAATCAGAGATTTACGCTTCACAAACAATACAGGCTTTCACCTGCGGCTTTACAGATGCAGCTCAACTCTGCATCGGTAAACTTTCATTTCGGGTATTGCGCCGAAATCCTCTCAAAATACTGCAATTGCTTGCAATATCAGAAAACTACTTACAAAAACATCTAAAACCGGCCTAGGCCGTCTGAATGTCTTGTAATTTGATGTAGTGAAATTTACGCGAATTTTTACAGTTTGCCAAGTATTTTTTTCTGAAGGTTTGATTCGGGGTAAATTGCAGTTATTGTCATATTTTTGCAATTAAATTTCATAATTAATTTAAAATTAGATGTTTATTTTGTATTTCTTGCTTTAAATTTAATTTAATTTCATATTTCGAATGATTAAAATTTGTTTTATTTTAAAGGTTATTTTATAACATTTTGTTTTTAAATGAAATTAAATTTAACATATAAATGAAAAGGGTATTGACTGGGGCGTTTTTTATTTGAGAAAAAATATAAGGTTGTTTGAAAGTTTCAATTGCCTTGAAAAAAGTGGTTTTTAAAGCATTTAAAGTGGAGTTTAATTTGATTGTTTGAAATTGAAGCCGAGATTGGGTTTGATACAATTAAAATGAAAAAGCGGCAAAAGAAAGGTTTTGCCGCTTTTTTATGCTTGAATTGTAATTTTATGTAGTCAGTAAAAGCTGCTTTCGCCTTCGGGACGGGTTTTGAAGCGTTTGTGCAGCCAGAAATATTGTTCGGGATGCTCGCGTACCCGCTCTTCGATGAAGTCGTTCATGCGCTGGGTGTCGGCTTCGACATTTTCGGTCGGGAAATTGTCCCAAGCCGGATAGAAGCGCAGGGTTACGGTATTGTCGGCTTCGCGCGTGGGGATAGCGGGAATGATTTTGGCTTTGGTCATGCCGGCAATACGGCTGAGGCCGGTAATCGTGGCCGTCTGAATGCCGAAGAAGTTGACGAAAATGGAATCGTTTCGGCCGAAGTCTTGGTCGGGCAGATAAAGAAAGGGTGCATCGCTTTTGCGCAGGTGCTTGATGATGGCGCGCAGGCCTTCTGTGCGGCCGATCAGGAAAACATTGTTGTAGCGGTGGCGGCCTTTCAGGATTTGTTCGTCCAGGGCTTTGTTTTTTTGGTGCGAATACATGCTGGTCAGCGGCACATCCTGATTGAGCGTGTAAACCGCCATTTCAAATGCGGTAAAGTGCGGATAGAGGATGATGACTTTTTCGCCGGCGGCGAGGGCTTCGTCAAGATGGTGTTTGTCTTGATAGCGTACCAACGAGCGCAGCTTGTCCGCAGGCGCGTACCAGTAGAGGCCGTATTCGAGCATCAGCTTGGCCATGTGTTGGAAATGGCGTTTGAGCAGGGCGGTGCGCTGGTTGTCGTTTAGCTCGGGAAAACATTTTTTGAGGTTGACCTCGCCGACTTTGCGGCGCGGTTTGACCGCGTAATAGGCGAGAATACCGATCGCGTCGGCAATCTTGTGCAACACGCAAAAAGGCAGCAGGCGGATGAGGTAGAGAAAAAGGAAGGCGGCTTTCATGAAGGCTCGCTGTATGTGGGCAAAGGGCTATTATAACCGAAAGGCCGTCTGAAAACGGGCTGGAACACGATTTCAGACGGCCTGAATGTCGGCTTACCATTGGAAACGGCCGCGTTTGACCTGCAGTCCGTCGGGGTTGAGTTGCGAAGCCAATCCGTGATTGCGCAGGGCGTGGGTGAGGGCGACGGCGAGTCCGTCGGCGGCATCGGCTTGCGGCGTGCCTGAAAGTGCGAGCATTTGGACAACCATATGCTGTACCTGCTCTTTGGCGGCCTTGCCTTTGCCGACCACAGCCTGCTTGACCTGAAGCGCGGTGTATTCAAACACGGGCAAATCGTGCATGACCAAGGCGGCAATCGCCGCTCCGCGCGCCTGACCGAGCATCAAAGTCGCGGCCGGATTGACGTTGACGAAGACTTGCTCGATAGCCGCCTGATGCGGCTGATAGTGGCGAATGATTTCGTCGATATGGCGGACAATCACGGCGATGCGTTCGGAAAGCGACGCGCCGGTCGGCGTTTTGATACAGCCGGAAGCAACATAATGATGCTCGCGGCCGTGGACATCAATCACACCGAAGCCGGTCACGCGGCTGCCGGGGTCAATGCCAAGAATGCGTGTGGGTTGGAACTGGGACATAGTGCGTGTTTAAAGTAATCGGTGTTTCAGGGCAGGCAGGCGCGTGCGCACGCTTTGCAGGCGCGCGGTATCCAAATCGGCACAAATCACGCCTTCGCCTTCCGGCAACGTCGCCAACACATCGCCCCAAGGGTCGATAATCATACTGTGGCCGAATGTGCGGCGGCCGCTTTCATGCAGTCCGCCTTGTGCCGATGCAATGACGTAGCATTGGTTTTCCACCGCACGGGTGCGTAGCAGCAATTCCCAATGCGCCTTGCCGGTCGTATAGGTAAACGCAGCCGGTAACAGCAAAACATCAAACGGCTGCTGGGCGCGGAAAAATTCAGGAAAGCGCAAATCGTAGCAGACGCCGGCCGCCAGCGGAACATCGTCCACGCTTAACTTCGGCACATCGCTTCCTGCCAGTATCGTATCGGCTTCAGCGTAGCGTTCACCCAAACCGGAAAAGCCGAAAAGGTGCATTTTGTGGTAAAGCCCGATTCGGTTGCCGTCGCGGTCATACACCAGCATCGTGTTCATCACCTTGCCAGCGTCTGGGCTTTGAAGCGGAACCGTACCGCCAAACAACACCACGCCGCATTCCCTGGCCGTTTCGCTTAAGGCCGTCTGAAAACGGGGGTGGCAGGTTTCTCCAACGCGTCCATCGTCCAAAGGCTCGGCAAATGCCAGCTTGTCCGTATCGTTTTTGCCCATCAGCGGCCAATATTCGGGCAGCAATACCCAATCCGCTCCTTGTTCCGCAGCCTCGCGGACAAGGCGCTTCATGGTGGCAATATTGGTTTCGGGGTCGGTGGACGACACCATTTGCACAGCGGCGGCGCGTAAAGAGCGCATCATCAAAACTCCTGTCAGATTTTGCAAGAATTGTAACTTGTTTACGCACAAGGCCGATACAATCGTCACACAATTCCTCTTCAAAAAAAGGATAAACCATGAGCTTGAAACTTCTCCTCACTGCCGCACTTTCCACCGCCGCACTTGCCGCACATGCCGACGTACAGCTTTACGGCAGCATCAAAAGCGGCATCGAAACCTCGCAAACCCGTTTCGGCGGCCAAACATACAGCCGAACCGCCGTTGTCGATCAAGGCAGCCACATCGGTTTACGCGGCTCACATCCGATTGGCGGCGGAACGAATTTTATTTGGGAAGTCGAACAAGACACGCCGGTCGGCAAAAGCGGCTCCATCCGCCAAGATTGGCGCGAACGCCGCGAGAATTTTGGCCGTTAAAGGAAAGATTGGATAGTCAAGGCCGTCTGAAAAATCAGGATAACTGGTTTTCAGACGGCCTTTGTTCTTATAATAGCGGTTTATTGTTTTCTCACACCCAGCAACGGAGTTTCCATGCAATTTTCAGCATTCGGCGAAAAATTCACACAACACAGCGGTATTTTGCAGTTGATGGACGATTTGGGCGACGCACTCAAAAGCGACAAGCCCGTCAATATGCTTGGCGGCGGTAATCCGGCGAAGATTGCTGAAGTCAATGCGGTGTTCGCCGATGTGTTTTCCAAGCTGGCGGCGGAACACGCTGTTGAGAATATCGGCAATTATTCCAATCCGCAGGGCGATGCGGCGCTGATTGCGGCTTTGACTGAGTTTCTTAACCGTGAATACGGCTGGAATCTGACGGCGGACAATATCGCGCTGACTAATGGTTCGCAAAACGCGTTTTTCTATTTGTTCAACCTGTTTGGCGGCAAGTTTAATCTTTCAGACGGCCAAACGGCTGAAAAAGCCATTTTGTTGCCGCTTGCGCCTGAATATATCGGTTATGCCGACGTGCATGTCGAAGGGCAGCATTTTATTTCGGTAAAACCGAAAATCGAAAATGTCGAACACGAAGGCGAAGCGGGCTTTTTCAAATACCGCGTGGACTTTGACGCGCTGGAGAGCCTGCCTGAATTGAAAGAGGGCAAAATCGGTGCGATTTGCTGTTCGCGCCCGACCAACCCGACTGGTAATGTGTTGACTGACGGCGAGATGGCGCGTTTGGACGCTTTGGCGCAAGAACACGGGATTCCGCTGATTATCGACAACGCTTACGGAATGCCGTTCCCGAATATTATTTACAGCGATGTGACGCTGAATTGGCATGAAAACATCATCCTCTGCTTCAGCCTTTCTAAAATCGGCCTGCCCGGCGTGCGTACCGGCATTATTGTCGCTGCTCCGGAAGTGGTCAAAGCCGTCAGCAGTTTGAATGCGATTGTGAACCTGTCGCCAACCCGTTTCGGCGCGGCGATTGCGGCGCCGCTGTTAAACGACGGCCGTCTGAAACAGTTGGCCGACCAAGTGATTCAGCCGTTTTACCGTCAGCAGGCGCAAACGGCGGTTTCCCTGCTCAAGCGTGAATTGGGTGCGTATCCGTTGAAAATCCACAAGCCTGAAGGTGCGATTTTCTTGTGGCTTTGGTTTGAAAACCTGCCAGTTTCGTCGCAAACCTTGTACGAAATGCTCAAGGCTGAAGGCACGCTGATTATTCCGGGCGAGCATTTCTTTGTCGGCATCGATACACAAGATTATCCGCACGCGGGCGAGTGCATCCGCATGAGCATTGCGCAGGACGCGGAAACGCTGGAAAAAGGCATTGCCGCGATCGGTCGCGTGGTCCGCGGTTTGTACGATAAAAAATAAACGTTTTGAATAGGCAAAGGCCGTCTGAAACGTGGGGAATCGGGTTTCAGACGGCCTTTTTTATTGGATTCAAACGTGGTGGATAACCAGTTTTTTGCCTTCGTAATCGAGGACGTTGACGTCCATATCGAATAAGGTTTTGATGTTTTCGGCGGTAAAAATATCGTTGGGCGCACCCTGCATGGCGACTTGGCCGTTTTTCATGGCGACAACGTGGTCGGCGTAGGCGGCGGCCTGGTTGATGTCGTGCAGGACGACGACGGTGGTGCGCTTGTGTTCGTCGGTCAGCCGGCGCAGGATTTGCATGAGGGAGCGGGCATGATACATGTCGAGGTTGTTCAGCGGTTCGTCCAATAAAACGTAGTCGGTGCGCTGGCAGAATACCATGGCAATCATGGCGCGTTGGCGTTGACCGCCGGAAAGCTCGGTCAGGTAGCGGTCGGCAAAGCCTTGCAGGTGGAACTCGGCAAGCGCTTCTTCGACGATGGTTTTATCCGTTTCAGACGGCCTGCCTTGGTGGTAGGGATAGCGGCCGAACATGAGCAGGTCGCGCACGGTAATGCGGCTCATGATGCTGTTTTCTTGGGTGAGGATGGAGAGCGTGCGGGCGAGTTCGGCGGTGGGGGTGGTTTTGATGTCTTTGCCTGCGTAGCTGATGTCGCCGTGTACCAAGGGTTGCAGGCGCGCCATAAAGGAGAGGAGGGTGGACTTGCCTGCGCCGTTCGGGCCGATCAGCGCGGTAATGCCGCCTTCGGGGATGTCGAGGCTGACGTCGTTGAGGATGGGGTTGCTGCCGATGGTGTGGCTGACGTTGCGGATGGTAATCATAGGCGGATTCGGGTATGGAAAACTTGGGGTTTCAGACGGCCTTTCAGCGTGAGGCCGTCTGAATTTTATTTCTGTATGGAGTGGTTAGATTTCGCTGACGGTCACAAATTCGGGATTGTCGGCTTGATCGATCAGGAAGGCGCGGACGCGTTCTTGCCAAAGCTCGCCGAATTGTTTGAGTTCGTCGGCACTTGCGCTGCCGCTGACGGCTTTGGGCATGATGTCGCGCATTTGCGGCGCAAAGGGTTGGAGCGCGGCGTTGAGGCTGACGGCAACGGTTTTGCCGGTATCGCGGCGGCGGAGTGCGAGTGTGCCGTTGATTTCGCCTGCACCAAAGGACAAGAGATGGCGACGGGCAAAGCGTCCGGCAGGGCCTACGCCGCCAAAGCCGGTTTCGGGTGCCGCGCCGGTAAGGAGTTGGACGACGGAAGCGGTAACGCCGGTCGTGCCTTCGTCACGCTCGCCCTGCATAAAGGCTTCGATGTCGCCGCGTTGCGGCAGCTCTTCGCCGTAAAGGGCTTTCAGGCCTTTGATGACCATCAGGTAGGCACCGGCGACAGTCGGGCAGGAGTGGCCGCACAGGCGTACGGCATCGGCGTAGTGGTAAGTGAGGATGCCGTGTTCGGCTGCACCGAGGAAGTCGGCCAATGCGTCTTGGACGGTGATGGTCGGGGCTTGGTTAAAAAATGATGGGAAATGTTCTTGTGTCATGAGGGTTGTCCTTTGCGGGTTTGCCCGGGCCGTCTGAAATATTCAGACGGCCTTGGGCATAGATGTTATTTTAAGAGTATTTGTTTGTCCTGTATAAATTTTTCGGCCAGTTTTGTCGCACCGTGGGTGTTGAGGTGGTTGGTGTCGAAATATATCGGCAGGCCGTCTATGGTTTTATCTGCCGGAATCGGGCCCATGATGTTGACCCAATGCACGGCAGGCCGCTGTTTGACAATGTTTTCTATGGTTTTGTCGGCTTCGGCGGAGCGGGCGATTTCGGCTTTTTTATGCTCGGAAACGTATTGCATGTCGAGGCCGAGGCGCTGTTTCAGGTAGTAATGGCGCAGGGGCAGTTGCGCGTTCATCGGCGTGTCGGCAAAGACGTAAACCAGCTTGCCCTGTTGAATCAGGGTGTCGAGCATTTTGCCGAAATGCTCCGTAAAACCGGGCTTTTCGGTATGCAGGAACCAACGTTGCGAGATAAAGACCACCGGATAGTTTTCGACCTTTTGTGCGATAAAGCGGTTGTAAGGGTTGCAACGGTCGGCACGGCGGTCGCTTTGCGGCAACATAAAGCCGAAGGCAACGCCGCAGCTGTTGGACGAGATAACGTCGGCGGCAAAGCCTTCCTGTTTGCCCACCATATCGATAAATGGCGTCAGGTGGGCGGCGTGGGAGTCGCCCATCAGCAGGACTTTGCTGCTTTGGTTTTCCGCGCCGACGGCGCAGTCGGTTTTGGTCAAGGTATCCGCGCAGATTTTACTTTCGTCAACCGTATATAGGTTTGCCTCGTATGCGGCCGGTTTGGCAGTCAGCAGGTAGCCGACGGCAGGAATCAGCAGGGCGAAATAGGCGGCGATTACCCCGATGAATTTTGGGGTGGTGAAATTCTTCATCCGTCGCGCCGGTGTTTCGACGAAGTAATAGGACAAAACGGACAAGCCCGACATCAGCACCACGGCCAATACAATCGCGGACATCGGCAAAGCGTTGTCCATGTAGACATAGCGCATGACGGCCAAGACCACCCAATGCCACAAATACAGCGAATAGGAAATCAAACCGATAAACACAACAGGCTTGAGGCTCAACAGTTTGGCGGTATTGAAGCCGTTTTGCGTCTGCAGGGTTTTGCCCGAGTAAATCAAGCCGCCGACCGCCGTACAGCACAGCAGCCGTTCGATATTGCCTTCGCCGGGCAACACGCCGTAAGGAAGCAGCAACATGGCGGCAATCACCGCCATCATCGCCCAGCCGACCAAAGGCGTGCTGAAGCGGTCGTTGTTTTGCGAGGGCGGAATAAAGGCGAAAAGTGCGCCGATCAGCAGCTCGTATGCGCGCACATAAGGCAGGAAATAAGGGTCCATGCCGAAGGTGGGCAAAAAGACGGACAGCAGGCTCAATACAATCAGCAAAAGGATGAATTGGCGGATGCTGCGCCCTTTGCTGAAGCGGAAAAAGGCAATCAGCAAAACTGGGAAAACAAAGTAAAACTGCTCTTCCAGCGATAAAGACCAAATGTGTTGCAAAGGTTTTTCCGCCGCATCGGCATCAAAATAACCGCCGCGCCGTGCAAAAAACAGGTTGGCCGAAAACAGCAACGCAAACACTGCCGATTTGACGTATTGGCGCAGGTCAAACGACAAGAAAAAGATTGCGGCGGCCAAGCTCGTACACAGCAATACGCAGGCGAAAACGGGCAAAATACGCTTGGCGCGGCGTTTGTAGAATTCTAAAAACGAAAAACTACCGTTTTGCATTTCGCGGCTGATGATGGTGGTGATCAGATAGCCGGACAAAACGAAAAACATATCCACGCCGAGAAAGCCGCCGGGCAGCCAAGCAGCGTCGATGTGGAAAATAATAACGGCCAAGACGGCCAAAGCCCGGATGCCGTCTAAGTCGGGACGGTATTTTAATGTCGTACTCATTTTTTGTAATTTTAGTAAATTTAGTGATGTTTACTATGAGTACGTGTCAGAAATTTAGTTTCATTTCAATGGTTAAATATTTTTTAACACGGGTTTCAGACGGCCTGAAGCTGTTTGGGCACGTTTAATTTATTTCTTTTTCAACACCAAATATAAAAATACCAAGCCGCCTGCAAATTCGACGACCACGCTCAATACGGCCTGCATGCCGAGGAAGTGTTCGAAAATGGTTTGCCCGCCGACCAGCAGGATGCCGCCGACACAAAAAGTCATCGGCAGGCGGACGGAATGTTTGACCGACGGGGAAAAATGGTTGGCCAGCGCGGCAACCAGCAGGCCGAAAAAGCTCACCGGGCCGACAACGGCGGTGGCAGTCGCAACCAATGCGGCGATCCAGAGCAGCAACCATAAGGTATTGCGCGTGTAGTTGATGCCCAAATTAATGGCCTGATTGCGGCCGAGCAGGTAAACATCGAGGCGGTGGCGTTCGCGCCAGATTACGGCGGCGCTGATGAGCAACACGACTGCGCCGATACCCAACAATTCCGAGTGGACGGTATTGAAGGTGGCAAACATATTCGCCTGCGCGGCGGTAAATTCTTCGGGGTCAATCATGCGCGAAAGCAGCGACGACAGGCTGCGGAACAAAATCCCGAAAATCACACCGATTAAAATCATGCGCGACAAATCGCGCCCGCCTTGTTTGATGAGCGTGTAAAACAGCAGCAGCGAGCCGCCCATCATGATGACCAGCTCAAAGCCGAATTTGCCCGTCAACGGCAGGGAAGAATAGCCCACGCCGCCGAGCGTAAACACCAGCAAGGTCTGCAAAAACACATATAGCGAATCGAAACCCAAAATCGAAGGGGTCAGAATCGGGTTGTTGGTCAGCGTTTGGAAGAGTTGCGTGGACACGCCGACCGCATAGGCGACCATCAGCAGCGCGGCAAGTTTGGTCAGGCGCAGGTTTAAAACAAAGTCCCAATCGCCTTTGACATTGAGCGTCATAAACAGGGCGCAGGAAACCAGCAACAGCGCAAAAGCCACCCACAACGGACGGCTGCTTCCTGCCATAAAATCGATATTTTTTTCAGACGGCATGAGCAGGTTTCCTTAATAAAAGCCACAAAAACAACACTGTACCCATGACTCCGAAAACAGTCGATACAGAGATTTCAAACGGAAACACAATCACGCGTCCGACAATGTCGCACAGCAACACCAAAGACGCGCCCAGCAAGGCCACCGCCGGCAGGCTTTGGCGCAGCTTGTCGCCCATCAGGCGGCTGATGATGTTCGGCACGACCAGGCCGATAAACGGAATATTGCCGACCGTTACGACCACTAAAGACGTAATCAGCGCCACAATAATCAACCCCGACCACAGAATCGCCGTCCGGTTCAGCCCCAAGTTCACGCTCACCGTTTCGCCCAAACCCAAAATCGTCAGCTGGTCGGCAATCAAATAGGCAAACAAAGCCAAAATCCCCGTTGCCCACAACAATTCATACCGCCCGAGCAACACGCCGGAAAAATCGCCCTGTTGCCACACGCCGAGCATTTGCAGCATTTCGTTTTCATACGCGATAAAGGTGGCCACCGCCTCAATCACACCGCCGAAAATAATCCCGACCAAAGGCACCATCAGCTGCGCGGTCGGCGGCAGGCGGCGGATCAGCAGCATAAAGACCAACATCCCGATCAGCGCAGCAACGGCGGCAACCGACATTTTTGCCAGCAGCGGCGCAGCCGGCAACAGCAAGGACATCAACAGCAAACCCAAAGCCGCACTTTGGCTTGCGCCCACCATCGACGGTTCGACAAAACGGTTGTGCATCAAAATCTGCATAATCATGCCGGCCACCGCCATCGACGCACCAGTCAGCACAATCGCAAACGTGCGCGGCAGGCGGCTGATGAACATGACCTGCTGGCTGTCGGATAGCGAAAACAGGGCGGACCATTTGAAGTCGGCCACGCCGACCGACAGGCTGACGGCAAACAATATCAGCAGCGCCACACCGTTGACCGCATTTAAAAATGAAGGTTTGTGAAACATAAAATGGTTCGGAAAAAATAAGGCCGTCTGAACGAAGGGTTAAGGTATTTTGCGAAAAAAGGCAGGTTTGCCCATCATAAAAACAGATGCAAACAGGCAAAAATTGTCCATTTGCACCATGTATTTTCAGACGGCCTAAATCCAACGACTTCAGATCAAGCAGCTTGATCCTGTGAATCATCAAACCCTTCAGGCCGTCTGAAAGAAGCGGGCGGCTATGCCCGCGCCGAATTACTTGGCCGCATTAAACGCATCGCTGACCTGTTTGGAAGCGTTCAGCAATTCTTGTGCGCCGCCGGCCGCCAGATAGGTTTCCGGCACGAGGTACACGACTTGGCCTTTTTTCCATGCAGTTGTTTCAGCAACCAAAGGATTGTCCAAAACATCTTTCGCAGCCTGACCTTCTTCACCGATGGCCGCGCCGCGGTCCAAAACAAACAGCCAATCAGGGTTTTTCTCTTTCAGGTATTCAAAGCTGATAGGCTGGCCGTGGCTGCCTTCTTTAATCGATTCATCGACAGCGGGAACGCCGATGTCTTTATGCAACCAACCGCCCAAACGTGAGGAAGGGCCGAAAGCCGACATCTTACCGCCGTTGACCAATACCACCAAACCCTTACCTTTGCCTTGCGCAGCAGTTTTCGCCGCTTCAAACGAAGCATCGATTTCCGCTTTCAGCTTGTCCGCTTCGGCCTGTTTGCCGAAGATTTGCGCCAGCGCGTCGATGCGCTCTTTGGAACTTTCTTTCAGATTGGCGGTTTCGGCGGTCATTTCGATGGTCGGCGCAATCTCGTTCAACTTGTCAAACGCCTTGGCTGCACGGCTGCCGATGATGATGAGCTGCGGTTTGTAGGCATTGAGCGCTTCGTAGTCCGGCTCAAACAGCGTGCCGGCGGGTTTGGTCGTTTTGAAATATTCGTCCAAATAAGGCAGCAGGTTTTTGTCGATGGACAAACCGGTTTTCACACCCAATTTGTTTAAAGTATCGAGCATGCCCAAATCGTAAACAGCGATGCGTTCAGGATTTTGCGGCACTTTCGCATCGCCGCGCGCCGTTTTAACGGTCAGGCCTGCGCCTTCGGTTTGGGCGGCAGAAGCGGAAGCAGTTTGGGCTTGGTTAGAAGCAGAATCTTTCGGTGAACACGCACCCAAAGCGAGGGTGCAGCATACGGCTAAAGCGGTCAAACGTAACATAGGGTTTCTCCGTGGTCGGGAATAAAGTAAATCGAAATGATAACTTGTATCGGACTATAAAGCTAGACGCCGTCTGAAAACTTCTGCTTTCAGACGGCCTTTTCAAGCTGATTGCTTAGAAGCGGTAGTTTACGCTCAAGCGGACATCGCGGCCTGGTTCAGATAGGGCGCTGGCACCTGCGCGCTGGCTGTGCGGCTTGTAGTTTTTATCAAAGACATTGTTGACGGAGAAGTTGACGTTCAAGTCGTCTTTGCCTGTCGGCTTCCAGTTGGCGAAGATATCGTTGACACCGTAGCCTGCACGGACAACATTCAGAGCTACGTCAGAGCCGCGCGAGGTCGGGGCGTAGCCTGCATTTTGGACATAACGTCCGCGCCAGCCGATTTCCAGATTCGGATTGTCGAATTGGTAAGAGAGACCGGTTGTCCATGTGCGTCCCATCGGGATGGCGGTTGTCACGATGTCGGCTGTATCGCCGTTCAGCTTCGGTCTGCTGTAAGCTACGCCTGCGCGGGCGGTCAGACCTTTCCAACGGTAGGCGGCGTTCAGTTCGTAACCTCTGTTTTTCAGCTTGCCGCCGTTATACCAGACGTAGTTTCGCCCTTCTTGACGGATGGCCTGTACATCTTTGATTTGCTGATGGAAATAGCTGCCGGAGAGCGTCAGGGCAGAATTCCAGCGATAGTTAAAGCCGATTTCTGCATTTCGCGAGCGTTCTGCTTTCAAGTCAGGCGATGCAACAATCGGCCTGTTGTTTGCTAAAGCTGCTTCGTACAGGCGAGGGCTGCGGGTTGCATAGTTCAGGCTGGTGTTGATGGAAAAATCAGGGGTAATGTCATAAACTAAGCCGATGCTTGGATTGAAGTTGCCGTCTGAATTTTCTGTTTTGCTGCTGGTTTTCATTTTCCAACGGTCATAGCGCAAACCTGTGGTCAGCGTAACCGGTGAGAAATCCCAAATACCTTCAACATATGCGCCTGCATCGTTTTTCTTCTCGCCGCCTTCTCCGTTTGAGCTGCTTTTTTGAGTACGCCAGTTTAAGCCGTATTTTAAGGTGTGGCGGTCAAATAGACGGCTGTCGAGATTCAGATTGGCTCCGTATGTCCGTACTTCGCCGTCCAATTCATAATTGGGATTGGGGACTTCGTCGCGTTTGGTATTCAAGCGGTAAACATTGGCTTTGATTTTGTCGATAAAGCCCCAGTTTCCGCCTTTGAATTCCAAGTTGGTGGTGTCTTGGGTCAGCGTGCGGTAACGCGGCGCATTGTTGGCGGTATTCGGAATGCGGTTGCCGTTGGCATCCAAAACGTATTGACCCGTGCGGCGGTCGGTTTGGAAGACTTGCGAGAAATCGAACTCTTCACGCAGAGCGCGTTCTCCATATTGTTTTTCTTGGCGGTGGCTCAATTCAATGCGGTTGTCTTCGTTAAAACGATAGCCGATTTTGCCCAGCAAACCGCGCGAACCCAATGCGCTGTTCAAAACCTTATCGCCTCCGAGCAAATTACGGTAGCCTTTGCCTGCCGTGTATTCTTTTTCACGTACGAAATTGCCTGAAACCAAAGCGTCAAAACCGCCTGCCTGACCATAAACGCTTGCGCCGCGTGAATAGCCTTTATTGCTGCTGATGCCGGCATTGACTTTGAAACCGACGTTTTGACCTTCTCTCAGCAAATCTTTGGCTTCAACCGTTTCGGCAACAATCGCGCCGCTGGTTGCACCGATACCTGCGGAGGCCGAACCTGTACCTTTTTGCACGGCAACGACTTTTACCAATGCAGGGTCAAGCATAAAGCGGCCGTTGTGGTGGAAAATCTGGCTGTCGGTATAAGTATCGTCAACTTTATAGTCTATTTGGTCTTGCCCCATGCCGCGGATGGTCACCCACTGCGACTGACCGTTGCCACCGCCGAAACTGATAGAAGGCTCGTTGAACAATACGTCTTTTAAATCAGTGGAAGTCGTTTCTTCCATACGTTTCGTCGTTACACGGTGTGTGGCGCTTGTAGCCTGACCTTTTACGGTAACAGTATCAAGGGTAACGCTTTCTTTCGCTTCGTTTTCCGCGTGGGCAAAGCCGGCGGCGAGTGCCAGTGAAAGCAGGCTGAATCGGAACAGGGGTGAAGTCATAGAAATTTCCTTTTCGGGATAAGTTTAATTCTTCAGTGAAAAATATTTATTAATAATAATTTCTATTTATTATTTTAAAGTTAGGATATTATTTTGTAAAGGTGTGCATAGGTTTGTACTTAAACAGTGTCTTTTTCTGATTGGGACGTTTGGCGTTTGCTTTTGGTAAAAGGCCGTCTGAAAATATTTGCCAGTTTGGCCGGCGTTGCAAATAGGGAAAGAGGGTGCGAAATTATTGTGTCTGTTTTCAGACGGCCTTAAATGGAAAATTTTTACATTATTCTCTTGAATTTATCGGGGCGAACCCTAATTTGTCGCTGTGTTCAGGTAAGTTTGTCGACAAACTTGCCGCCTACTTTTTCAAACCGTATCTGCCGGATGAAGGCAGATGATTGTTTTCAAACTATTTATCGGAGCATAAAACATGACTATCCGTCCTTTACACGACCGCGTCGTCGTCAAACGCTTGGAAGCTGAAGAGAAAACCGCATCAGGCATCGTCTTGCCGGGCGCAGCCGCTGAAAAACCCGACATGGGCGAAGTGATCGCCGTGGGTGCGGGCAAAATCGGCAAAAACGGCGAACGCCGTCCGCTGGATGTCAAAGTCGGCGACAAAGTCATTTTCGGCAAATACAGCGGTCAAACCGTTAAAGCCGACGGCGAAGAGCTGTTGGTTATGCGCGAAGAAGATATTTTCGGTATTGTCGAATAAACATTCCGTGTATTCAGAACGACAGGTCGTCTGAAAAGGCATACAAGGTTTTCAGACGACCTCAGACAGAATCAAATGTATTAAATAAATTAGGAGAATCAAAACATGGCAGCAAAAGACGTACAGTTCGGTAACGAAGTCCGCCAAAAAATGGTCAGCGGCGTGAACACTCTGGCAAACGCCGTCCGCGTAACCTTGGGCCCTAAAGGCCGCAACGTAGTCGTTGACCGCGCATTCGGCGGCCCGCACATCACCAAAGACGGCGTTACCGTCGCTAAAGAAATCGAATTGAAAGACAAATTCGAAAACATGGGCGCGCAAATGGTGAAAGAAGTCGCCTCCAAAACCAACGAAGTAGCCGGCGACGGTACCACTACTGCCACCGTCTTGGCGCAAGCCATCGTCGCTGAAGGCATGAAATACGTTACCGCCGGCATGGACCCGACCAACCTGAAACGCGGTATCGACAAAGCCGTTGCCGCTTTGGTTGAAGAGCTGAAAAACATCGCCAAACCTTGCGACACTTCCAAAGAAATCGCCCAAGTCGGCTCGATTTCCGCCAACTCTGACGAACAAGTCGGCGCGATTATCGCCGAAGTGATGGAAAAAGTTGGCAAAGAAGGCGTGATTACCGTTGAAGACGGAAAATCTTTGGAAAACGAATTGGATGTCGTCGAAGGTATGCAGTTCGACCGCGGCTACCTGTCTCCTTACTTCATCAGTGATGCCGAAAAACAAATCGCTGCTTTGGACGATCCGTTTGTATTGTTGTTCGACAAAAGAATCAGCAACATCCGCGACCTGCTGCCTGTTTTGGAACAAGTGGCAAAAACCAGCCGTCCGCTCTTGATTATCGCTGAAGACGTAGAAGGCGAAGCCTTAGCGACTTTGGTGGTGAACAACATCCGCGGCATCCTGAAAACCGTTGCCGTGAAAGCCCCGGGCTTCGGCGACCGCCGCAAAGCCATGTTGCAAGACATCGCCATTCTGACCGGCGGCACCGTGATTGCCGAAGAAGTCGGCCTGTCTTTGGAAAAAGCCACTTTGGAAGACTTGGGTCAAGCCAAACGCATCGAAATCGGTAAAGAAAACACCACCATCATCGACGGCTTCGGCGACGCTGCCCAAATCGAAGCGCGTGTTGCCGAAATCCGCCAACAAATCGAAACCGCAACCAGCGATTACGACAAAGAAAAACTGCAAGAGCGCGTTGCCAAACTGGCAGGCGGTGTGGCAGTAATCAAAGTCGGTGCCGCTACCGAAGTCGAAATGAAAGAGAAAAAAGACCGCGTGGAAGACGCGCTGCACGCTACCCGCGCAGCCGTTGAAGAAGGCGTGGTTGCAGGCGGCGGCGTAGCCCTGTTGCGCGCCCGTGCTGCTCTGGAAAACCTGCACACCGGCAATGCCGACCAAGACGCAGGCGTACAAATCGTATTGCGCGCCGTTGAGTCTCCGCTGCGCCAAATCGTTGCCAACGCAGGCGGCGAACCTAGCGTGGTTGTGAACAAAGTGTTGGAAGGCGAAGGCAACTACGGTTACAACGCAGGCTCCGGCGAATACGGCGACATGATCGAAATGGGCGTACTCGACCCTGCCAAAGTAACCCGTTCCGCGCTGCAACACGCCGCGTCTATCGCCGGCCTGATGCTGACCACAGACTGCATGATCGCTGAAATCCCTGAAGAAAAACCTGCTATGCCTGATATGGGCGGCATGGGTGGTATGGGCGGCATGATGTAAGGCCGTCTGAAACCTTCAGACAAAAAGCAAAACCGCACGGCAAGCAGTCGTGCGGTTTTTTATTTGCCAGTAGAAGCGTGAGATGGTAAGGGGTACGCCATGATTTACAGAGAAATGAGGGCAGCCAGTTCCATTGAATCAGAAGCCATCAAATAAACTTCATCATTAAAAAAGGCCGTCTGAAACTTTATTTTGTGTTTCAGACGGCCTACCTAATGATCTAAACCGTTACTTTTTGCTTGAACGGCTGTATTGGACAGCTTGAGACAAGAGTTCTTCAATTTCTATCCACATAATGCCTCCTTACAGTAAACCAGGTTGACCTAAAGCCGGGTCGTTGGCTCGTGCCGCTTGGGCATCTTCGACAGTCAGCCCCAAGGCTTTCGCCACGCCTTCGCCGTAGGCAGGGTCGCAACGGTGGCAGTTGCGGATGTGGCGGTATTTGATGAAGTCGGGGGCGTCGCCCATGGCTGCGGCGGTGTTGCCGAACAAAGCCTGTTTCTGCACGTCGTTCATCAGGTTAAACAAGGCGCGCGGTTGACTGAAGTAGTCGTCATCGTCTTGGCGGTAGTTCCAGTGCGCCGCATCGCCGTTGATTTTCAAAGGCGGTTCGGCGAAGTCGGGCTGTTGTTGCCATTGGCCGAAGCTGTTGGGTTCGTAGTGCGGCAGGCTGCCGTAGTTGCCGTCAGCACGGCCTTGTCCGTCGCGCTGGTTGCTGTGGACGGGGCAACGCGGGCGGTTGACGGGGATTTGGCGGAAGTTCACACCCAAGCGGTAACGTTGAGCGTCGGCGTAATTGAACAGGCGGGCTTGCAGCATTTTGTCGGGGCTGGCGCCGATGCCGGGAATCAGATTGCTCGGTGCGAAGGCGGATTGCTCCACATCGGCGAAGAAGTTTTCGGGATTGCGGTTCAACTCGAATTCGCCCACTTCAATCAGCGGATAGTCTTTTTTCGGCCAAACTTTGGTCAAGTCAAACGGATGATAAGGTACTTTTTCCGCATCAGCTTCAGGCATGACTTGGATGTACATCGTCCATTTCGGAAACTCACCGCGCTCGATGGCTTCGTACAGGTCGCGCTGATGGCTTTCGCGGTCGTCTCCGATGATTTTCGCGGCTTCTTCGTTGGTCAGGTTTTTAATGCCTTGCTGGGTGTGGAAATGGAATTTCACCCAGAAACGTTCGCCTGCTTCGTTCCAGAAGCTGTAAGTATGCGAACCGAAACCGTGCATATGGCGGTAGCTGGCTGGGATACCGCGGTCGCTCATGACGATGGTAACTTGGTGCAGGGCTTCGGGCAACAGCGTCCAGAAGTCCCAGTTGTTCGTGGCGGAACGCATATTGGTACGCGGGTCGCGTTTGACGGCTTTGTTCAGGTCGGGGAATTTGCGCGGGTCGCGCAGGAAGAACACGGGCGTATTGTTGCCGACCATATCCCAGTTGCCTTCTTCGGTATAGAATTTCAACGCAAAGCCGCGGATGTCGCGTTCTGCATCGGCTGCGCCGCGTTCGCCTGCCACGGTGGTGAAACGGGCGAACATTTCGGTTTTCTTGCCGACTTCGCTGAAGATTTTGGCACGGGTGTATTTCGTGATGTCGTGTGTCACGGTAAACGTACCGAACGCGCCCGAACCTTTGGCGTGCATACGGCGTTCGGGTATCACTTCGCGCACGAAGTCGGCAAGTTTTTCATTGAGCCATAAGTCTTGCGCCAGCAACGGGCCACGAGGACCAGCGGTCAGGCTGTTTTGATTGTCGGCAACGGGTGCGCCGTTGTTCATGGTCAGATGGGTAACAGGGCATTTGGAGATGGACATAGTTATTTCCTTTATATAGTTGTCATAGGTTGATGAGATGGTTTGCCGGACGGGATGCTTATATCCGAGCGATAATAAAAATTAAATATCGACATTTAAATTTTGTTTGCATTAAGCTATGAGTAAAACTATACAGAAAGGTTTTAACTATTGGAACTATGAAATCGATTTAAAATTAATATTAATAATTGGAAATTAAATTTCATTAGTTTTTATTAATGATTAGGTTGTAAAAAGGCCGTCTGAAACTTTATTTTGCGTTTCAGACGGCCTGATTTTTAGTCAAAACAAGGGATTATTTATCCTGTTTGGCTTTGCGTTCTTCCAACCAATGTTCTAAGTAGTGGATGCTGACGCCGCCTTTTTGGAAGCCTTGATCACTGAACAAATCACGGTGCAGCGGCGTATTGGTTTTGATGCCGGTAATCGCCAGCTCATCGAGGGCAACACGCATTTTGGCCATGGCTTGGTCGCGGTCTTTGCCGACAACGCAGATTTTGCCGATCAGGCTGTCGTAGTAAGGAGGGATGCGGTAGCCTTGGTAAATATGGCTGTCGACGCGGACGCCGAAGCCGCCGGGCAAGTGGCAGCTTTCAATCAGGCCGGGGCTTGGAATGAAGTTGTACGGGTCTTCGGCGTTGATACGGCACTCAAACGCGTGGCCTTCGACTTGAATATCTTCCTGTTTGTATTGCAAAGGCAGGCCGGATGCGATGCGCAATTGCTCTTGGACGATGTCCACGCCGGTGATGAGCTCGGTAACCGGATGCTCAACCTGAA
>ERZ1699232.228-NODE-228-length-19614-cov-5.880844_pt1 | contig 19614 bp, 14 predicted proteins | sample MGYA00581529_ERZ1699232 | MGnify/ENA primary metagenome ERZ1699232 (study PRJEB42319, sample SAMD00040335) | human oral metagenome | material: saliva | host: Homo sapiens | study: EMG produced TPA metagenomics assembly of PRJDB4115 data set (Metgenomic analysis of...
ATCAAGCGATGATAGGCATAGAGACGATAGGGCGAGTGGGTAAAAACATAGTCCACCGTCGCATGCTTTCTGCCCCAGCCATTGCCACGCATAGCGCAACACTCTCGATGTTGCCCCAAAAGTTGAGGACGAGGAAGTTGAGAAATCAAAACCTCATGCCAAAGTCTCATGGGAGTCTCCTTTCAGCAAGGTAGAATGTTGCAAGTAGGTATTTGGATAGCGTTCAAGCAAATCTATCGTCTTAGCAATCAAGTCTTCCTTGGGAGTTTGACCAAAGCGGTAGCGTTCCAACAAGAGCATATAATCCTTGCGCTCGACATCTGTCGCTTTCTTTTTGAAATAGCCCCAAATATGCTGAAAGGCATTGCAAACCTGACCCCTGTGTTCTGGGATTTGACAAGCACGGTCAATCATCTCTTGAACCATGCTAACCTCCACCTCTTCATTCTTGAGATACTGGCGAATCTCATTGTAAATATTGCTGGAATGGCTCAAAACGAGGTATTTGTTGCTAGCCCAGAGATGTTGGCATTGGGATTTTTGGTTAGTTTGTTCCATCTTTCTCCTTGCTTTTTATCAGTTTCCAGGAAATATGGAAACAAAGTTAAATCTTAAAAATGAGCGAATTATGAGCGAATCAATTGGCTCCATCACCCTTTAAACTCTTTCAAAAACTCTTTAAGCTCAGCATCGGTTTCTGGTGTGGTTCCGTGTAGTTGACCGAGCATTTCAAGTAGAGAAGCTGTTTGGTTTTGGATTGCTTGATTTGTCGTATTGATCTTACTGACGATATCTGTCAGTGGCTCGACTTCTTCTTCCTCACCAGTACTTAATCTCACCTTCTCTAAAACCATTCAACCGAATTCCTAGAGGTTGTATGGACGAACTGCTAATCAAGCCATTAGATAAAAGATAATTTCTCATTTTTTCGTTGAAATTACTTTTCTTAACTGTGACATCATTGTTTCCTTTTTCGTTCCTATTTAATTTTTCAAAAGCTTCTTCCCATTCTTTATACACATCAGAATCACCCAAAAAATCCATTATCTCCCACAGTTCAAATAGATTTAGATATTCCCCTAACAAAGTCAACCTATGTGCTGACATTTCCGAATTAGATAGTAAATTATCCTTGAGCAGATTTGTACGATCTGAAGGCTCAATATCGTCCATAGCCAATAACTCTCGGCATAACTGAATACTAATTTCTTCACTATCTAATCTAATCAAGTCATCCCAGTTTTCTTTAGCTAACTGTCTTATCTTAATTTTGATAGATTCATCTGCATTGTCATAATAATTGGAACTAATTATATAACTTAAATCATCTATATCAAATTTAGAATCAAGTATATGAGCAACAAGTTTAAGAGAAAATTGCTTATTTTTCAAGCTTACATGATCCAGAATATCTATTATTTGTAGCTTATAGGAATCATCTATTTTCTCATATTGTAACAAATCATTGAGTTCCGTTTCATCATGAACGTCTTCTTCAATCTCAAGATATTTTTCAATATTGCTTGAAATGGAATAATTTTTCATTGATGGATATTTTTCTCTGATGAACTTAAGATTATTAGCATTAAATTTTATAACATTCAAATCTATCAAAACTTCCAATCTATCATCTGAAAGCCCCGTTACATCAAAGTCATTGTAATGCCATTGCATTGATGCAAGCATTGATTTATAGATAGTTAATGCTAAATTATCTGCAGATACAACTTGTGTAAAGAAGTCGCGTTGCATCTCATCATCAAGTTGTAAAAATATATCTTGACTCAATGTAAAATTAGGATTTTGATTAATGAAGTCAACTAAATGTTCATCAATATTTTGAGTCACATCAAAATAAGAGACAACAATGTCAGAATTGACTTGTGCTTTTTTGGTTGCTACAAGTTTTCGTATCAATTCTATCCTGTTTTCATTAGACAGTTCTGCAAATTTCTTTCCAGTGTAATCAATAGAAGACTCTGGAATACTGTTGACTATCGATTCAACTGGTATTTCCTCTTCATTTTCAACACCCTCAGCTTGAAATAAAATATCATGATTAAGCAATTGTTCAATGTAAGACGAATAATCATCCATTTTACCGTTTGATAGTTCGATGTATAGCTTGACATATTGCAATAAATTATTTTCCAAAGACAGACAATAATCTAACAATGGTTTGAACACTTCCTGGCTGTTCAGTACCTCAAAGTTTCTATAAATAAATTCATCTTCTGAAATATACTTTTCAGAATACCAGTTCACAAAGAATCGTATATTGGTTTCAGTAAGAGAATATAACTTTTGATTATAAATATAGTCAATAAGCTTAATCATGTTTTCTTCTTCTATTCTTTCTTCTCTGGTACCGAAAGTTGAAAAATTTGTAAATTTCATATTTAAATTTTTCAAATTATCTGTTAGTTGCGGTAATCGGTATACATAACTTCCAGTTAGTATATCAAAATTAGCATCTATATATTTTACAAGCAAGACTTTTGATTCTTCAGATAAAATTCTAACATCCAATAAATTTAATAGAGATATCACCAAGCCATTCTTCTGTGGAGCGACATACTTATCAACATCGGTTAAATAAGTATTGAATGAATCAATATTAAAATGTACCCATTTCTCCAAAAAAACTCTATGAATCTCTTCCTTCTTTTCAGTATCTATAACACCATGTTTTGCACTCTGTTCCATTTGATCATAAAATTTAATTAAAAAATCTAAGATTTCATTTTGGTCAAATATCAGATCCAGTCTTTCATTTGAGTAATTTTCATTTTCCAAAATTAACAGATATTCAAACAAACTATAGTTTAGAACATAGCTGTATTTATAGTCTTTAAGTTCTAGGCGATTGACTATTTCATTAAAATGGGTTAAAGAGATATCCTGATTTCCACCACGTCCAGAAATCACATTTCTGATAAATCCCTTTTCTTCTTTCGTAATCGTATTGCCATAGAAATAAGTCAGATAATCTTGATACGTTTCATCAATGTAAGCATTTCTGATTAGAAAAGGAATGATTGCAAACTGTGAGTTTCTTTTAACTGATTCCGAATACTGATTATCAAAATTCTCAATCTGAATTGAGGATTCATAAACATCTGACAATCTGAATCTATCCAACTCATATAGTTCATTTTGTAACGATTTAAGTTTATCATTTAAACGAGGCAAATTTCGTTTATTTTTAGTGTTTTTTAGACGCTCTTGAAATTCTGCACTATTTTTATTAGGAAATACTGAATCAAGAGTTTCTTCAATACTAGACTGATTGTAATAAGCAGCATGAAAATTACTAAAAGAAGTAATTTTGCTATCTTCTTTCAGCAACTCCATGATAAACTCATGATAAGAGGAGAAATCTGCTTGCCCTTTTCCGTTTACTTTAACAACCATTTTCCTCTCAGGAATCTGAAAAATTGAACCGTATAGCTCAACTTCATCCTGCAAATGCTCTGCTTGTGCATTAGCAATATCTTCTTTCAATGATTGAGTTTTTTTCGCTAATTCTTTTTTACGCTTTTCTAACTGTCTATCCTTTGAATGCAACAGTTCATATAAATACCCTTGATTCTTTTGTAAAAGAGAGAAATCTTTTGGGAAGATATTTTTATACACTATCATCGAAAATGCTTTTTCAGAGTTTAGTTCTAAAGCACCTAATGATTCTTTATAAGTCAGGTATTCATTACAAATATTATTAATCAGACGCATATCATCAAGGTATAATGAGATATTGAATAAAAACTTTTCATCTAGCCCCTTATGAAGTTCCATATCTTTTAATATTTTTGATAATTGGTCATAAGAATTTGAAGCAGTTACAACTGGAACTACCGGAATAATAAAATCAAAAAACTTTGTTCGTTCTTGTGACTCGAATAAATCGTCTTTAACAAGATAGAAAAATACTAATTTAGACTCTCCACATACTTCTCTTTTTCTATTGATAACAATATTTAGTTCCTTAATTTTTTCAAAGATTCTTGAATCATTGAAACGCTCAATATCTTCAAAGACTATGACATCTGCCTTAGATTGTTTAAACAGATATATTACATCATCTAAATATCTATCAAAATATGATACTTTGCTATTCTCGTTTGAAAAAACTTCTATATCCGTCTCAATTTTACCTGATTTTAGCGATAGGTGTTTAATGAATCCAATGTCTCTTTGTAACTTTAATAAATAAAAAATTCCATACATCAAAAGAACGAATAAGATAGCGAGCGCTACCAATCTAGAAGTTACATCAGTCGTCCAAGAGAGCCAAGAGACTCCCTTGATCAAATCATCCCATGTATTAAAAGTGAAAAAATACAGAAACAGCAGTAAAAAAGAAAACAAATAAACTGTATTCCTCCAAGGATGAATTCGCGACTCTGCATCAAGTGTTTTAAAAATTGATTTTCTAATTAAGTTAGGTTCAATCTGATGGAGTAATTGATTGATAATCTTTCCCTCAATTGTATTAATTTGACGGTTATTAGATCCTTTTTCTTCACTTTTTTTAGGTTCATCATACTGAGCAAGAGAAATATGGATAAACTTTTTATTTTTAGTTTTTTTAAGAAGCTCAATCAATCTTCTTATTCCTATTTTGGGAGAGCTGTTATTTTGCAAACGCTTCTCAAAACTCTCAATGACACTGCTTTTACCAGCTCCATAGTTCCCTGTAATAGCTACATTTATTGGTTCTGATTCATCACTTATAACATACTCCAAAGCTTGTAATGTGACTGGTTGAATTTCTACATTTCTATTCGATGTAAGTGAACGAAACCTATACTCTTTTCCCATCAACAATCTCCCCTTTTTCTATCTCATTATTACTGTTTATAATTTGAATTTTTCTTCTAACACCTACCATTATATCAATTCTTACTGAGTATATAAAGCTTTTATACACAAAATAACCCCTTAGAAATTAATTCCTAAGGGGTTGTTTTTATCCTGCTACCTGTGTCTCTTCTTCTGTTTTCGCTTTCTTATCCTTCTTACCTGAACCAGTTAATCGGCGTTTGCTATCTCGGATTGTATTTAGGTCCTTAAGGAGTTTGGTTAGGTGTTCTTTTTCTGGATAGGCTTCTGCACTGGCTGCGGTATAGCGCATAAAGAGGTCGTAGATGCTGGTTAGTTCGGTACGAACTTGTCTGGTCTTGCCGACTTCCTTAGCAGACTTATGCGCACGCGCCTGACTTTCCACCTTATCATAGTCTTCCTGCACACTGATCACCGCCGTCAGCATAGGTGTCAATCCTAGACTGGTCACTGCCATGTGATAGGGTTCTTCGCATAAAGTTTTGAGTAAACTCTTAATTTCTGCCGTTTCCACATCATTGCTGTTCTTGGTGATATCCTTGTACTTGGCAAAGACTGATTTCAAAGTCTCATAGGAGTCTCCTTTCAGCAAGGTAAAATGTTGCAGATAGCTATTTGGGTAACGTTCAAGCAACTCTCTGGTCTTAGCGATCAAGTCTTGCTTGGAAGCTTGACCAAAGCGATAGTGATCCAGCAAGAGCATATAGTCTCTGCGCTCGTCAAGACTGACTTGCTTTTTAAAATAGCCCCAAATATGCTGAAAGGCATTGCAAACCTGACCCCTGTGCTCTGGAATCTAACAGGCACGGTCAATCATCTCTTGAACCCGACTCACATCCACCACTTCTTGCTTGAGATACTGGCGAATATCCTTGTAAATATTGCTGGAATGGCTCAAAACAAGGTATTTGTTTTCCGCCCAGAGTTGCTGACAGAGGACACGTTGGTTGTTGTTATTCATATTTGCCATTATACCATGATTACTCCAGAAACTCTGCCATTTTTATATCATAAGCATTTTGAAGATTGAGCCAAGTTTGCATGGAAACTCCGCTTAGCTTGGCTAACTTATGAGCCTTCTTTACTGATGGACTCCTCAGCTTTAATAAGCTTGCTGACAGTCTTTGCTGAAACTCCCAAACGTTCCGCAAATTCTTTCTGTGTCATGTTATAATCTTCAATTAACTCTCCAATATATTGACCTGGATGGAAAGCAATTAAGTCTTTGTATTCAATAATTTTATTAGTGATATTCACCATTTAATCACGTGTTGTTCAATATTACTATTAACTGATTTATCTTTTTTAGAAATTTCAAGAATAATTTCTCTATGTATTTCTTTTATTTTCTTAATTGCCAACCCTCTACTAAATACAGGAGAATTTATTTGTTCAGCAATAATATATTGTACATTTGAACTAACTAAATCTTGATAATACTCATAATCAACATCTGGAGGTGTCAGAATAGGAGTCCATACGTTTCTGTGATCTGTTAAATGTAGCTGATTTTGAATATTATCTTCTGACATATGAAAGTTTCCACCAAAACCATAATTCGTTTTACTTTTTCCCAAAACTAATATATTACAATGGTTCGGTTCATTTACCACTCTGTTACCTAGTAAAAGCCATAAAAATTCTAGGTAATCTTCAGCACTTGGACAATCATCTTTGTCAAAAATACCATTTTTATTTAAAACATCTACAGCATTACCTGAACCAGTAAAACCTACCAATAAATTTTGATTCACCTTGAACACTTTAGAGTATGTATCGCTTACAGTTTCACCTGAATCTGTGCTAAGACGCGTATCTCCTGAAATAATTGCGAAATTTTTAAATACAGTTCCAATTACACAAGACAACATTCACACACCTCCTTGATAGCATTTTATATAAAAGTTTTTAAATTCCCTAGCGCTCCACCTTCACCTGCCCATTCATCAGCATTGGCAAGAGCCAATCGCGCAGTTGGGTGAGTTCTTGGTTTTGTTTTAATAACAATTGTGTTTTTTTATCTACCGAAGATGCGTAATTAAAAAATTGTTTCATTAAATCAATTGGCGGTTGTGCAATGTGATAGTTAGTAACAAAGGAATCAAACAATAAGTTTTTTATACCACTTGTCTTGCCTTCCCAACTAAATAAAACACCATTGTCATATAAATTTTTCCATTCATATACAAAGTTATAGAAGGTTTCTTGTTCGTTTAGTGAAACTGCCTTGCAGAAATTTGAACAGATTAAAGGTAATTCAAATCGATTTAATACATTTTCACTGATACCTACTATACGCCCTGTAGATTGAGTGGGACTTCCCCCAGATATTTCAATAACAATATCAAAATCTGTCAACAGTTTATTTTTGTTCTTTTCTAAGATAAAACGTGTCGGCATATCAATTTTCCCATTTCCTGACAAGCCATTTATATCAGCTCCACGAATACAATCAACCTCTAATTTATAATTCCCTTCACTAGTCTCTTTCCCCCAATCTCCCGTTTTATTGTCTGAAATCCAACTTGAAAATGTGGTTACTCCCCACCCTTCAGGGATTTCGCGTTTGAGTTCTGGGTGATAGACCATCTTTCCGCCTGATGATTTGTAGGGTTTGCCATTCTGGTCTGGGAAATCAAACTGCACAAACCAGTAGTCATAGAGGGTCTTAGCCATGGCTTCTAACTCTTGGTTGATCTGTTTGTTGATTTGGATTTTTTTATCTATAGCAGTTAAAATATCTGCAATTTTATTTTGAATTTCTATATCTGGAAACATGAAAGATAAATTTCCAATATCCTCAGGTCTGATAGAAGGATAGGAAGAGGTACTATTTTCTCCAATACCTTGAAGTTGTGATATCACACTATTTTGAGTCAATAGGTAATACAAATATTTCGAATTTACTCGTGTATCTATAACGTCTAAAGTTGCAAATCCTGTCGATACTACTAAATCATTGGAATATGTGTCAAAATAACCAAAGTGTTTCTGATTAGGTCTAACTGTAGAATAGATAATAGTACCTTTTTGAACTTTTCTCTTTGCTCTACTTGGGAGTTTTTCTCCTTTTTGAAAAATTTGTAATGTGTCAATTTGATTTTCTGTTATATTTCCTGTATCTAAATACTTTAATTTAGACCAATTATCTTTATTGGATAAAGTTGATTTGTTAATATTAACAACATTTTTAACAGTAAACTTCTCACTCATACTTCAACCCTTTCATTTGCTCTTCAATCTCCTGCTCTAAGGTATGCGATTGCTGGAAGAGATCTGAGAGTTTGTTTTGAAAGGCGGTCATCTTGGCTTCAAACTCTTCTGCTGTGATGTCCACATAATCAATCTTAATGTCAAAGTATTGACCTGCGCTGAGAGAGTAGTTTTTCTCCTTGATATCCTCATAAGAGACAGTGACAGAAAAGTCCTCGATGGCTTCTTTCTTGATAAAGGTCTCGACGATCTTCTGCTCTTCCTCAGTAGATAGCACGGTCTTTTGTTTTGTGCCTTCCTTGACCTTGGTTCCGAGGTTTGAGGCATCGATGAGGACGACATCGCCCTTATTTTTCTTATCGATAAAGAGAATAGAAACACTTGTGGGAGTATTCGCAAAGATATTGGACGGCATGGAAACGACACCTGCCAGCATTTGATTATCCACCAAGTGTTGACGGATGGTCTTGTCAATCCCTGACTGGGCCGTGATAAAGCCTGTCGGTAAGACAACGGCTGCTTGGCCATCAGGCTTCAGAGAGTAGATGATATGCTGAACAAAGAGCTCGTAAATTGCCATATTTGTCTTTTTCTGGGCAGGAACCTTTGGCACACCTGCAAAGAAACGCTCACTAGCTTCCGGCAAGGTCTCCACTCGGTCACGCCACTCTGAAAAATCCAGTTTGAAAGGAGGGTTAGATACGATATAGTCCATCTTTTCAGGATGGCGATTTGCGATGATGGTATTTCCCTGTACGATATTGTGAATGGAGTGTTGTAGTCCATTCAAGATCAGATTGAGACGGAGGAGATTGGATGATTTTTGCGAGATATCCTGACTATAGACAGTCGTCTTATTCACACCGATACGACTAGCCAGGTTCATCAGCAAGGTGCCCGAACCAGCTGACGGATCATAGATGCGCACATTTGACGGTTGGTCATGTCCCACCAAGATATCCGCGATAATCTTAGCGACTGAGTGAGGTGTGTAGTACTCAGCGTACTTGCCACCACCGTCTTTGTTGTAGTCCTTGATCATATACTCAAAGAGAGTCGAGAAAAAGTCAAAGCCTTGTGAAAAGATATCCTCGTCAAACTTGACACGGGCTAGGAGATTGATGATAGCCTTTGCGACCTCGTTGCGTTTACTGCTATCTGAGATGGTATCCGTAATCAAACGCTCGTCAAAGAGACGAATGGCCGTATCCCCGTCCGTATGAACAGAGAAGATATCGTTATTATCAATAGCTATCTGATTAAGAGTATTTTCAAAGCTCTCATAGAAAGTTGCTTCATTTTGCTGACGGTGGAGGGTTTCGATCAACTGCTCTGGCTTAAGCCAAGCTGTGCTTGTACCGATATCCTCCAAGAGCCAGTCATAGTCATCTTCACTCATTGCCAACAAGTTTTCATAAGTGTTGGATTCATCCAGCACCTTGGCTTGATATAAAAACTTATCATTTAAAAACTTGTAGAGGAAGGACTGGGTGAGGAGTTTGTACTCACCCGCTTCTCCTCCTAGTCCTGCATGAGTAAAGACTGCTTTCAAATCATCTACCAAGTCTTGGACTTGGATTTTATATGTTTCATTCATTAGTGTTGGTATTCCTCTTCGTATCCTTCAAATAGCGACTCTACGATATTGTTAAAAACCTGTCTTGTCAAATCACTTGCAGATTGGTTGGTTTTCATTGAAATTCGGGCTACTTCTCGAATCATTTTCTTGAAGAAGTCCTCATTATCAAGTACTCCTTGATTTTGACCGATTTTGTAGTCCAGTGCAACTTTAGAATCTTTAATAACATGATAAACAGCTGGGTACTCGCTTACCATAGTCGAGTTGGTCACGTGTTTATAGGAACGCGCCGCCATTTCATCTCCGCCAAAATTCATCGTCAAACGTCTCATATGAGTACGATAATCTTCCACTGACTTAAAGAGGTCTTCGTACTCTTTTTGAATTTCTTTGATGTTTTCCATAGTATAGCCTTCTTGCCCATGAATCAGATGCTTTTTCATGATGCGCTGGAATTCTTCGTAGAGAGAGACCCACTCAGGATCTTTCTCATCACGCTGTTTTATGATGCCTCCAGCAACTCGACGCTTCAAATCTTCTAGGTCATTGGCTGCTAGACGGAGTTCTTCCTCCGCAATCTTGACAAAACTAAAACTGGTCTCAGACATGGCAAGATTTAAAAGGGTGCGACTGGAAAAATCATCTGGCTTATCTATCAGGGACAAGGTCAGCAAACGTCTTGAGATGACATTGAGCAGAGTTGCAATCTGAGCAATATCAATCTGCTTAATCAAATGGTTATAACCAAGTAAGCGGGCGATATTATAGTATTGCTTAACCGATTCTAAGGCTTTTCGTAGTTCATTTAGTTGCTTTCTATCCTTGATATCATCAATTGATTGAGAAAAGAACTCTAGATTAGAGGTTGGGTAGTCCATGAGGATGCGCTCTGTCTTGCTTAGTTCCTGAGAAATTTCCTCAGCTGGCACAAAGAGTGAGCCAAACACATCCTCTCCATTTTCCCCAGTAAGGGTTGTATCATACTCTTGATTGAGTTCTTCTAGATAAGCACGATTGGTTTTGTCAAATTCTTTAGAAATATCCGCAAAATCAACTACATAGCCAAAGAGATAGTCCTTGTAAGGACGATTCACTCGAGTCAAAGTCTGGAGAAGGTTATGTGCCTTAATCTTGCGTCCTAGATAGAGACGCTTGAGGCGAGGCGCATCAAAACCTGTCAAGAGCATGGAATAGACGATAATGAGGTCAATCTTACCTTCTTTATAGGCATCCACCTTTTCCTTTTTCTCTTCCTTGTCTCCCTCATCATGGAGGATGAGAGCAGAGGTCAAGTTGGTTGTTCCAGCCTTTCGTCGTTCTTCTAACTGCTTTTCAAGCTCACGCGCCTGCTTGGACGAATCACAGACAATCATACCACCAATAGTCTGATCATCAAAAACCAAATCACGCGCACGATTAAAGTCCTCCAGAATAAAATCAAGCATAGGTTCCACATAGTGCGGATGAGCAAAGATATCTTCTTTTGACAGATCTCCACGTTGGATTTCTTCATTGATGGCTCTGAGATTATCTTTATAGGACGTCTCGATATCTTCTCGCATCAAACGCAAGGTAAAACCATCATCTATAGACTGGTTGTAGTAGTATTTATGGATATAATCCCCAAAAATATCACGTGTAGTCGCATGACTTTCCTTGGTCTTACCATCTTTCTTGTAGGTAATCAAGGGGGTCCCAGTCAAGGCAATCTTGATCGCATTGGTATCTGCCTGATAGAGATTTGGCAGGTAGGAACCTCGTTCGTTATAAGAGCGGTGGGCTTCATCGATAAAGTAGATATTTTGACGATTGAGATCATAGCCAGAGCGGTCGGTCAGGTCTGAATCATCTTTGAACTTCTGGATATTGACAACAGCGACATCATAACCATCTTGTTTTTGATTGAGTTCTCGAGGATTGTTGATGCGCTTAACTTTTAGACCTCTTTTGGTAAATTCCTTAAAGGCTTGGTCTGCCAAATCCAGGCGATCAACAACAAAGTAAAACTGCGGAACAATCCCCTGTTTTGAAAAATAATTGGTCAGATAGCGGATATTGAAGAAAGCCAAGGCAGTCTTACCTGAGCCCTGTGTATGCCAGATAACACCTTTTTTGACGCCTTTTACGATAGTTTCTTCGATAGCACGAGTTGCAAAATACTGCGGATAACGCATGACATGCTTCTGCAATTGTATCTGACCTTCCTTGCTTTCTTCTTCTACATAAACCAGCCCAAAATGAATCATGAAAAGCAGGCGTTCTTTTTGATACAAAGATGATAAGAAAGTATTGCAGGGAGTGTCGGGCTGTAAGTTTGTTGTAAATTCTGGTTGAGATTTGAGAGCAAAACGCTTCACATCCTCAAGTACGAAATCAATTTGTTCATCTGTTAAAGGTACAATTGAATGCCGAAAATCTACTTCTCTTTCTTCCTTGAAAGCATTAAACTTGGTCTTTGAATAAGCATTGGAAGCGTAGTAAGATCCCTGTTTTTGTTGACCTTGACCACTGATATAAGGCAAATTATCAGATAGAGCTATCAATTGAGTAATATTGTTAAAACGACGGAACTTACGATTTTCAAAACGGTATCTGGTTCTGTCCTGTTCTGACTGAATCCCTGTCTTTCCATCACGGATAGCATTGGGTTGTTTAACTTCGATATAAGAAAGGGGAAGTCCATTGATAAACACAACTATATCCGGACGAAATTCATCTTGTCCATTTTGACAAGTGACTTCAAGCGCCAGATGGAAGGTATTGGCTTCAGGATTTTCCCAATCGATATAAACAGCACCTTCTTGTCCCTGTATCCTTTTAAAGAAGGAACGCCCCAAATCATTTTGATCCAGTTCCAGCTTGATATTGGCCAATTCTCTCTCAAAATCTTCATCTGTTAAATAGTTATTAAAGGTTAAAAATTGCTTCTTAAAAACAGATACAAGAATATTGGTATCTGGATCTCTTTCTTCAATTTCTTTACTATTACGAGAAAGATAGGTATAACCCATTCGCATGAGATGCAGAGCTGCTGGGATTTGTACTCTTGTTAATTCAGAAAAATCTTTTCGTCTTGCCATCGCAAACCTTCCTTACGTTTCATTTGAACTATTCATATCCTGAAATTTCCAAATTTTATACTAGGTCTATTATAGCATGTTTAGACTCAAAATCCATCACTCTTCCCATTGCAAAAGCAATCTTCCCCTTTCTCCTCCAAAATATGGTATAGTAGAATTATACTATCTATGAGGAGTTTACATGTCACAGGATAAACAAATGAAAGCTGTTTCTCCCCTTCTGCAGCGAGTTATCAATATCTCATCGATTGTCGGTGGGGTTGGGAGTTTAATTTTCTGTATTTGGGCTTATCAGGCTGGGGTTTTACAGTCTAAGGAAACCCTCTCTGCCTTTATCCAGCAGGCAGGTATCTGGGGGCCACCTCTCTTTATCTTTTTACAGATTTTACAGACGGTCGTCCCTATCATTCCAGGAGCCTTGACCTCAGTAGCTGGGGTCTTTATCTATGGTCACATCATCGGGACAATCTACAACTATATCGGCATCGTGATTGGCTGTGCCATTATCTTTTATCTGGTGCGACTCTACGGAGCTGCCTTTGTCCAGTCTGTCGTCAGCAAGCGCACCTATGACAAGTATATCGGCTGGTTGGATAAGGGCAATCGTTTTGACCGTTTCTTTATCTTTATGATGATTTGGCCGATTAGCCCCGCTGACTTTCTCTGTATGCTGGCTGCCTTGACCAAGATGAGTTTCAAGCGCTATATGACCATCATCATTCTGACCAAGCCCTTTACCCTCGTGGTTTATACCTACGGTCTGACCTATATTATCGACTTTTTCTGGCAAATGCTTTGACACATAAAAAATCCGTTTGGTTTCCCAAGCGGATTTTGTGCTTTATTTTGAAACTTCTTTTGCAAGGACAAAGTTCCCAAGTGTAGCAGAACCATTTCCTGCGACTGCTGGCGTTACAATGTAATCACGCACATCTGGTACTGGTAGATAACCATTAAGGAGAGCTGTAAATTTCTCACGGACACGGTCCAGCATGTGTTGTTGAGCCATGACTCCTCCACCAAAGACAATCACGTCTGGGCGGAAAGTCACTGTCGCATTAACCGCAGCTTGAGCGATATAGTAGGCTTGAACATCCCAAACAGGGTTGTTAAGTTCAATATTTTCCCCACGAACACCTGTACGAGCTTCCAAACTTGGACCAGCTGCATAGCCTTCCAAACAGCCTTTGTGGAATGGACAAACACCGTTGAATTCTTTTTCAATATCCATTGGGTGTCTAGCCACATAGTAGTGACCCATTTCAGGGTGACCAACACCACCGATAAACTCACCACGTTGGATGACACCTGCACCAATACCTGTACCGATTGTGTAGTAAACCAAGTTTTCGATACGGCCACCAGCATTGTTACGGGCAACCACTTCACCGTAGGCAGAGCTATTTACGTCTGTAGTGAAGTACATAGGCACGTTGAGGGCGCGACGAAGGGCACCAAGCAAGTCAACATTTGCCCAGTTTGGTTTTGGAGTTGTTGTGATAAAGCCATAAGTTTTTGAGTTTTTATCAATATCAATCGGACCAAATGAACCAACTGCAAGACCAGCAAGGTTATCGAATTTTGAGAAGAACTCAATGGTTTTATCGATTGTTTCGATTGGAGTTGTTGTTGGAAATTGTGTTTTTTCTACAACGTTAAAATTTTCATCACCGACAGCACAGACAAACTTTGTACCGCCCGCTTCCAAGCTTCCATATAATTTTGTCATGATAAACCTCTTGTTTTTATTTTCTTTATTATAGCATATTTCGAAAATCTAAATTTCTCTATTTTTTAGATTTTTCTCTGTAAATCTTACCATTCAAGCAAAAACGAACAAACATGTCATTTGTTCGTTTTCATTTTGAGAGGATTAATAGATTTTCACTTCAATAACGGCATCTCCCTTCGCAACTGAACCTGTTGCGACTGGAGCTACTGAAGCGTAGTCAGCTGTATTTGTAACGATAACCATTGTTGTATCATCAAGTCCCGCTGCAGCGATTTTGTTTGAGTCAAAGGTTCCAAGAACATCGCCAGCTTTAACCTTGTCACCTTGAGCAACTTTTGCTTCAAAACCGTCACCGTTCATAGACACAGTGTCAATACCAACGTGGATCAAAACTTCAGCACCATCAGTTGTTTTCAAACCAAAAGCGTGTCCTGTTGGAAAGGCGATTGAAACTTCAGCATCAGCTGGTGCATATACCACACCTTGACTTGGTTTCACAGCGATACCTTGTCCCATAGCTCCACTTGAGAAGACTGGGTCATTGACATCAGCAAGAGCGACAACATCACCGACGATAGGAGTTACAAGTGTTTCATTTTGAAGAGCTGCTGGAATGTTACCAGTTGTTTCTTCTTGAACTAAACGTTCTGTCGCCACTTCAGTAGCAACTTCTTCTTCGTCCTCGTAACCAAACATGTAAGTGAGGGCAAAACCAAGTGCAAATGATACAGCTACCATAAGAAGGTATAGTGGAAGTTGTCCGTTACCAGCATAAAGCATTGTACCAGGGATGATTGTGATACCATTACCAGTACCAGCAAGTCCAAGGATTGAAGCCAATCCACCACCGATTGCACCAGCAATCAATGAAAGGAAGAATGGTTTACGGAAGCGCAAGTTCACCCCGAAGATAGCAGGCTCTGTAATACCTAGGAAGGCAGATAGAGCAGCTGGGAAAGCAAGTGTTTTTAGTTTTGGATTTTTAGTTTTAACACCAACCGCAACAGTCGCAGCACCCTGGGCTGTCATAGCAGCTGTGATGATAGCGTTGAATGGGTTAGCATGGTCAGCAGCAAGCAATTGAACTTCAAGCAAGTTGAAGATGTGGTGCACACCTGACACGACGATCAATTGGTGAACCCCACCAATCAAGAAACCACCAAGACCAAATGGCATGCTAAGAATCGCTTTTGTAGCGATAAGGATGTAGTTTTCAACGACGTGGAAAACTGGCCCAATGACAAAGAGTCCAAGGATAGACATGACCAAAAGTGTCACAAATGGTGTTACCAAGAGGTCAATCACATCTGGAACAACCTTGCGGACAGCTTTTTCAAATTTAGCTCCGACAACCCCGATGATGAAGGCTGGAAGAACGGAACCTTGCAAACCAACAACAGGTATGAAACCAAAGAAGTTCATCGCAGTTACTTCACCACCTGAAGCAACTGCCCAAGCGTTTGGAAGTGAGCCAGAAACAAGCATCATACCAAGAACGATACCAACGGCAGGATTTCCACCGAATACACGGAAGGTTGACCAAACAACCAAACCTGGCAAGATGATGAAGGCTGTATCTGTCAAGATTTGTGTGTAAGTTGCAAAGTCACCTGGAAGTGGCATTTCAAGAGCGTTGAAAAGACCACGCACACCCATGAAGAGACCTGTTGCTACGATAACTGGAATGATTGGAACGAAAACGTCACCGAAAGTACGGATAGCACGTTGGAACCAATTCCCTTGTTTAGCAGCTTCTGCTTTCATGTCATCTTTAGATGATGTTGGCAAACCAAGCGCAACAACTTCATCGTACATTTTATTAACTGTACCTGTACCAAAGATGATTTGGTATTGACCTGAGTTAAAGAAAGCACCTTGAACTTTTTCCAAGTTCTCAATCACTTCTTTATTGATTTTTCCTTCATCTTTGACCATGACACGAAGACGAGTCGCACAGTGGGCAACACTGTTGACATTTTCACGTCCGCCCAAGGCATCGATGACTTTTTTTGCAATTTCCTGATTGTTCATTTGCAAAAATCTCCTTATAAAAAATTTTATTCTTGTTTGAAAGCGATTTTATTCGCCCTACGACTTTTATTTTATCATGTTTTAGAAATATGTCAAGCGTTTTGCAGAAAAAATGTTGTTTCCACATAGTATCCTTACCTTAGTTTGATTGATTTTGACTGATTTAACAGATATTCCTTAAAAAAATAAGTTTAAAATCTCTGTTATCAGGATTCTATTTCATTATCTTTCATATTTTTGTGAAAATTTGATTGGTTTCCTGCATTTACTTTGTGACAATCGTTTGACAGTTTTTTCTCTTTTTTAACATAAAAGGCTTGCTTTTTTCCCCGAAAACGGTTACTATTAAAAGTGATAAGATTTTTGGAGGAATGAAAGAATGGAATGGACAACTGAGCGTCGTTACAGACTTTATCAAGATTGGACGCAAGAAGAAATTAAGAATATTAAGGAAAATATGGCACAATCTCCATGGCATACTCATTACCATGTTGAGCCAAAAACAGGACTCCTAAACGACCCAAATGGCTTTTCTTACTTTGATGGAAAGTGGATTGTTTTTTATCAGAACTTTCCTTTCGGTGCCGCCCACGGTTTGAAATCTTGGGTGCAATTGGAAAGTGAGGACTTAGTTCACTTCACGGAAACTGGTGTCAAAATTTTGCCTGATACTCCATTAGATTGCCACGGTGCCTACTCTGGTTCTGCCATGCAGTTTGGCGATAGCTTGTTCCTATTCTATACAGGAAATGTTCGCGATGAAAACTGGATCCGTCACCCATACCAGATTGGAGCTTTGATGGATAAGGATGGCAAGATTACCAAGATTGACAAGATCTTGATTGACCAGCCAACTGACTCTACCGACCACTTCCGTGATCCGCAAATTTTTAACTTTAAAGGTCAATACTATGCTATCGTCGGGGGACAGGACTTGGAGAAAAAAGGCTTCGTCCGTCTCTACAAGGCTGTCGACAATGACTACACAAACTGGCAAACAGTTGGCGACCTTGACTTTGCTAACGACCGCACTGCCTACATGATGGAATGTCCAAATCTGGTCTTTGTAGGGGAGCAACCTGTCCTTCTCTACTGTCCACAAGGATTGGATAAGAAAGTTCTAGACTACGATAATATCTATCCAAATATGTATAAGATTGGGACTTCCTTTGACCCTGAAAATGCCAAAATGGTAGATGTGTCTCAACTTCAAAACATGGATTATGGTTTCGAAGCCTATGCAACTCAAGCTTTCAACACTCCTGATGGACGTGCTCTAGCTGTTAGCTGGCTTGGTTTGCCAGATGTTTCATATCCATCTGACCGTTTTGACCACCAAGGAACCTTCTCTTTGGTCAAAGAACTCACTATCAAAGATGGCAAACTCTACCAATACCCAGTCGCAGCTATCAAGGACCTTCGTGCCTCTGAAGAAGCCTTCTCAAACCGTGTTCAAACCAAGAACACATACGAACTTGAACTCAACTTGGAAGCCAATAGCAAAAGCGAGATTGTCCTTCTTGCTGATAAAGACGGCAAGGGGCTATCTATCAATTTTGACCTTGTCAATGGCCAAGTAACCGTTGATCGTAGTCAAGCTGGAGAACAATATGCTCAAGAATTTGGAACTACTCGCTCTTGCCCAATCGATAACCAGGCTACTACTGCTACTATCTTCATCGATAATTCTGTCTTTGAAATTTTCATCAATAAAGGAGAAAAAGTATTTTCTGGTCGTGTCTTCCCACATGCGGACCAAAATGGGATCCTAATCAAATCTGGAAACCCAACTGGAACTTACTATGAATTAGATTATGGTCGCAAAACTAACTGATGTCGCCAAACTTGCAGGCGTCAGCCCTACTACCGTTTCTCGGGTTATCAATAAAAAAGGCTATCTCTCTGAGAAAACCATTCAAAAGGTCAATGAAGCCATGCGAGAATTGGGCTATAAACCCAATAATCTGGCTCGTAGTCTGCAAGGAAAATCAGCTAAGTTAATCGGCTTGATTTTCCCCAATATTTCCAATGTTTTCTATGCAGAATTGATTGATAAGCTGGAACACCAACTCTTTAAGAATGGTTACAAGACCATCATATGCAACAGCGAGCACGATTCTGAAAAGGAACGGGAGTACATCGAAATGCTGGAGGCCAATCAGGTGGACGGCATCATTTCTGGTAGTCACAACTTAGGAATCGAAGACTACAATCGTGTGACCGCACCGATTATTTCCTTTGACCGAAACTTGTCACCAGACATCCCTGTCGTTTCCTCTGACAACTACGCTGGTGGGGTTCTTGCTGCCCAGACCTTGGTCAAGACAGGCGCCCAATCTATCATCATGATTACTGGGAATGACAATTCTAATTCGCCCACTGGATTGCGCCACGCTGGTTTTGCATCCGTACTCCCAAAAGCTCCTATTATCAATGTTTCCAGTGACTTTTCTCCTGTCAGAAAAGAAATGGAAATCAAGAATATCTTGACGCGACAAAAACCAGATGCCATCTTTGCTTCGGATGATTTGACTGCCATTCTGGTCATTAAAATTGCTCAAGAACTGGGAATCTCTGTCCCAGAAGATCTCAAAGTCATCGGCTATGATGGGACTTACTTTATCGAGAATTACTACCCTCATTTAACAACGATTAAGCAACCTATGCAAGAGATTGCTCAACTCACTGTTGACCTCCTATTACAAAAGATCGAAGGCAAGGAAGTCGCAACAACTGGTTACTTCTTACCAGTTACTCTATTACCTGGAAAAAGTATTTAAGCACAAGAAAACTCAGACCGATTCGTCTGAGTTTTTTTTATGATCTTAAATTTTCGAGATAGCGCCGGGCTGTCTCTAAGTTAAAGGTTTTATCTGCAATGAGGCGCTCGACTAGGGGAGCTACCTCGGATTCACTGGCTCCTGCTAGGAGAGCTAAGGATTTGGCCTGCAATTTCATGTGGCCTTGCTGGATGCCCGTACTAACCAAGGCTTTCAGGGCCGCAAAATTTTGGGCAAGTCCGATAGACACGATAAGCTGGGCCAATTCTTTGGCAGAAGGATTTCCCAGTAGTTCGTGACTGAGGGCCACACGAGGGTTAAGGCCGATCGAGCCACCCTTGGTCGCTACAGGCATAG
>ERZ1699232.239-NODE-239-length-19048-cov-5.259500_pt1 | contig 19048 bp, 18 predicted proteins | sample MGYA00581529_ERZ1699232 | MGnify/ENA primary metagenome ERZ1699232 (study PRJEB42319, sample SAMD00040335) | human oral metagenome | material: saliva | host: Homo sapiens | study: EMG produced TPA metagenomics assembly of PRJDB4115 data set (Metgenomic analysis of...
ACTTTGTTCCAAGCATAGAGCTGTTTGAGAGAAAATCAGACTTCTTAGCACAACTTGATCAGTTTGATCGTGTCGTGGTTGCTTATGAAGAGTCAGCCAAAGAAGGAGAATCAGCTGCGCTTATCCAAGCTGTTGCTGGGTTAGAAAAGGGAGCTAAACTGCTCTTTATCTTTGGTCCAGAAGGTGGTTTATCCCCTGCAGAAATTGAATCTTTTGAAGCCAAAGGAGCAGTCCTAGCAGGACTTGGGCCTCGCATCCTACGAGCAGAAACAGCACCACTTTATGCCTTATCTGCCATAAGTGTTTTGCTTGAATTGGAAAAATAAGAGACTATGAAAAAATCACCTAGAAAAGGTGATTTTTTATGCTCTTGAAATGGCGCGCGAAAGAGTCAATAAACGTATCCACGGCGGCAATGGGAATCTTTAATTTTTTGATGATTTCGCAGAAAAAATGGATATCCAAACTGTTCCTAATCTTGTGTTCTATTAAAAAAGGGCAAATCACACTATTTAGAGCAGGAGAGTATTTCTTGTCTTGAAGAAAGATTGTTTTCACTAACAAAAAAATGACTCTGGAAATTGAAATCGTAGAGATGATAAAAGAGGTTGGATTATTTTCCAACCTCTTTTTTTATCTTAATGGAATTGCATACCACCATCCACGATAATGGTTTGACCTGTAATGTAGTTTGAATCTGGTCCAGCAAGGAAGCTAACCGCTGCAGCGACATCTTCTGGCTCAGATAGGCGTTTCAATGTAATATCTTTTGCGAATGTTTGCATACCCCATTCGTCGTCTTTTCCTGCATTTTTCCCAACTTCGTGAGCGATATCATACATCATTGGTGTTTTAACGATACCTGGAGCATAAGCGTTAACAGTGATGCCTGAGTCAGCTAAATCACGCGCCAATGTTTGAGTAATACCACGAACAGCGAATTTTGTACCACCATAAACAGTCAAGTTTGGATTTCCAACAACACCTGCTTGAGAAGTAGCGTTGATGATTTTACCACCGTGACCAAGTGCTTTAAATTGAGCTTGAGCAGCTTGTGCTCCCCAGATTACCCCACCGACGTTAATAGCAAAGGTACGATTGAACTGTTCTTCTGTAATCGTATCTAGAGGTGTAGTCGGAGCGACTCCAGCGTTGTTTACCACAACGTTCAAGTCTCCGAAATGGTCTACAACTTTTTGGAAAGCTGCAGCAACCTCTGCTTGTTTAGACACATCTGCTACAACAGCTAAAGCATTCTCTGCTGACAATTCAGCAACTGCTTTTTCAGCTGTTTCAGTTTTATAGTCTAATACTCCAACCTTAAAACCATCTTGGACCAAGCGTTTTGCGATTGCAAAACCGATTCCTTGACCTGCACCTGTAACAATAGCTACTTTAGACATATGATTCCTCCTTTGGTATCCGTGATACCACTCAAACGTTCATAAAAGAACAGCAAAAGGGTTATAAGTGAGTCGTGATAGGTTTCTAAAAGAATCCCTATCACTTTTTAGTATATACCTTTGTGAAATTAGTGTCAAACAAAGACTGGTTTTTGGAAAAATGAATATTTTTCAAGATCAAAATAATCGAAAACTTTCCTGTGTGAGATTTAGAGTTAGAAAAATAAAACTATCGCGTAAAGGGGAAAGCGCACGATATTTTCCAAGCACTTTTCTTGAAACCCTTTCCTTCTTCTGATAGACTAATACATAGTTTGAAAAAAGGAGATTTAATATGAAAAAATTTGTTGCTGAATTAATCGGTACTTTTATGCTTGTGTTCATCGGAACAGGAGCTGTTGTTTTTGGAAATGGTGTTGAAGGTCTTGGACACCTTGGAATTGCTCTTGCCTTTGGTTTGGCAATCGTAGTTGCAGCTTTCTCAATCGGAACTGTTTCAGGTGCTCACTTGAACCCAGCTGTTTCTATCGCTATGTTTGTAAACAAACGTTTGTCATCTTCAGAACTTGTAAACTACATCCTTGGTCAAGTAGTTGGTGCTTTCCTTGCATCTGGATCTGTGTTCTTCCTCTTGGCAAATTCAGGTATGTCAACTGCAAGTCTTGGTGAAAATGCCTTGGCAAACGGTGTAACTGTCTTTGGTGGTTTCTTGTTTGAAACAATCGCAACTTTCTTGTTTGTTTTGGTGATCATGACTGTAACTTCAGCAAGCAAAGGGAATGGCGCAATCGCTGGTTTGGTGATCGGTTTGTCATTGACAGCTTTGATTCTAGCTGGCTTGAACATCACTGGACTTTCAGTAAACCCAGCTCGTAGCTTGGCTCCTGCTGTATTGGTAGGTGGCGCAGCTCTTCAACAAGTTTGGATTTTCATCCTTGCACCAATCGTTGGTGGAGTTCTTGCAGCTCTTGTTGCTAAAAACTTCCTTGGAACTGAAGAATAATTGAAACTTAAAAAGCCTTGCTTCTCATCTTGAGGAACAGGGCTTTTTCGTATGATACTCTTCGAAAATCTCTTCAAACCACGTCAGCTTCGCCTTGCCGTATGTATGGTTACTGACTTCGTCAGTTCTATCCACAACCTCAAAACAGTGTTTTGAGCTGACTTCGTCAGTCTTATCTACAACCTCAAAGCAGTGCTTTGAGCAGCTTGCGGCTAGCTTCCTAGTTTGCTCTTTGATTTTCATTGAGTATAAGTACAAGAAAACTCAGACCGATTCGTCTGAGTTTTTTATGATCTTAAGTTTTCGAGATAGCGCTGGGCTGTCTCTAAATTAAAGGTTTTATCTGCAATAAGACGCTCTACTAGGGGAGCAACCTCGGATTCACTGGCACCTGCAAGGAGAGCTAGGGATTTGGCCTGCAATTTCATGTGACCTTGCTGGATCCCTGTACTCACCAAAGCTTTGAGGGCCGCAAAGTTTTGGGCGAGACCGATAGACACGATAATCTGAGCTAATTCTTTGGCAGAAGGATTTCCCAGCAGTTCATGACTGAGGGCTACACGAGGGTTGAGGCCGATAGAGCCACCCTTTGTCGCTACAGGCATAGGCAGGGTCATCTCACCGACCAATTCTTCTCTCTCAACGTCCAGTGTCCATTGACTAAGACCTTGATAGTGTCCTTCTCTACTATCAAAGACATGGGCTCCTGCCTCAATAGCACGCCAGTCATTACCAGTTGCAATCAAAACGGCATCAATACCATTAAAAATCCCTTTATTGTGGGTAGCTGCTCGATAAGGATCAGCTTGCGCAAATTGGCTCGCCAAAGCAATTTTCTCTGCAATTTCTCGTCCTTGATACTTTTGACGGCTCAAATAGCGAAAGGCGATGCGACAACTTGCAGTAACCAAAGAATCGGTCGCGTAGTTAGACAGAATACCCATGAGACTCTGTCCCTGACTGAGCTCTTCTACGACTGGCTTCAAGGCTTCCAGCATGGTATTGAGCATATTTGCTCCCATGGCTTCCTGCGTATCGACATGGAGATAAACAACGAGGAAGTCTGTTTCGCCTTTAATCTGCTCTACATGCAAATCACGCGCCCCGCCTCCGCGTTTAACGATAGAAGGATAGGCTTGATTAGCAAGTTCTAAGAGTTCTGCTTTCTTGCTGGTGATCTTCTCCTGCGCTTGTTCAGGATCAGCAACTTGATAAAGAGCTACCTGACCAATCATCTGACGCTCATGGACTTGTGCAGTAAAACCGCCTGCACGCTTGATGATTTTACTTGCATAGCTGGCCGCAGCAACCACTGACGGCTCTTCCGTCACATAGGGAACTGTGTATTCCTGACCATTGACAAGAACCTCTGGAACCAGCGAATAAGGCAGAGAAAAAGTTCCCACTACATTCTCACTCAGCTGGTCTGCGACAGTCACACTAATTTGTTCATCCTGCTCCAGACTCGCTTGCTTCTCAGGACTAAGGAGCGCCTGAGCTTGCAACAGCTCAAGGCGCTCTTGGTATGATTTTTTAGAAAATCCATTCCAACTTATCTTCATTATTTTTCAACCTTGCTATAACGGCGTTGATGGTCCACAATTTCAACCAAGGCAAAATCTTGATTTTCATAGCCTGCAAACTGGGCAGAACCAGTTTCATCCAAGTCCACTTCCTCAAAGAAGACTTTTTCATAGTCTGCAACAGACAGGGCAGTTCGTTGGTTGAGCTTGTTCAAACGGTCTTTATCCAGATAGGCTTCATATCCTTCAACCAATTCACCACTGAAAAACTCAGCCACAGCACCACTTCCGTAACTATAAAGGGCAATTTTATCCCCAGCCTTCAAGCTATCTGTATTTTCCAAGAGAGACAAGAGTCCAAGAAAGAGAGAACCTGTGTAAATGTTCCCTACCTTTTGACTGTAGAGAATAGACTGGTCAAAATGCTTTTGCAAGAGGTCTTTTTTCTCTTGAGGCAGGCTCTTATCCATGATTTTTTTCAAGCCTTTTAGCGCTAATTTAGGATAAGGCAAGTGGAAGCAAACAGCTGCAAAATCATCCAAAGTAAGCTGGTAGCGTTTTTGGTATTCAAGCCAAGTTGTTTTCAAACTATCCAAATATTGTTGAGTAGAATAGACACCATTTACATAAGGCGTTGTCGAGTAATTTGGACGCCAAAAATCCATGATGTCACGAGTCTGAGCGACATTGTCATTATTAAAGGCCATAATGCGTGGATTTTGTGTAATCAACATAGCCACACTTCCAGCACCCTGAGTTGGTTCTCCTGGAGTTTCAATACCGTATTTGGCAATATCACTGGCAATGACCAAGACTTTGGACTCTGGAGAATTTTCCACATGCAATTTGGCATAATGAAGGGCAGCTGTCGCTCCATAGCAGGCTTCTTTAATCTCGAAACTACGAGCAAAGGGCTGGATGCCCAGCAAGCCATGCACAAAGACGGCCGCAGCCTTACTCTGGTCAATTCCTGACTCGGTAGCCACAATGACCATATCAATTTCTTGTCTTTCTTGCTCAGTTAAAATAGAGTCACTAGCACTGGCCGCCAAGGTCACGATATCCTCAGTTAGGGGCGCAATACTCAATTCCTTGAGTAAGAGTCCTTTACTTAATTTTTCAGGGTCAATTCCCCTCGCTTCTGCTAAGTCTTGTAATTTCAAGACATATTGACTGGTCGCAAAACCAATCTTATCAATACCGATTGTCATATTTACCTCTGTTTTATCATTCATTGTAAAAAATCGTTCTATACTATTTTATCACAAATGGCAGTAAAAGAGAGAAAAAAGACTTGATTCACCAAATCAAGCCTCTTGTTCGTCTAACGATTTTGCTGTTTTAGTAAGTAGGAATAAAGTCTAAGAATCACTGTTCCGCTAGCCATTCCAATAGAAATTACCAGAGCCAACATGACAACTAAGGTTGCACTGGCAATGGCGTGACTATAATCTCCTGTCACGAAAAAGGCAGTTGTCCGATAAGAAAGGTATCCCGGAACCAAGGGTGCCAAAATGGCCAAGATAAATACAACGGCAGGGGTTTTGTAAAGAATACTTAAAATCTGGCTGACACAAGAACCGATAATAGCCGCAATAAAGGTAGCTACAATGACGTTTGTTGGTTCCTTGAGCAAGAGATAGATTAGCCAAACAGCCATGCCCAAAATTCCTCCTGGTAAGAGCATGGACCGTTGAACATTGAGTACGATTAAAAAAGTGATAATAGCAAGAAGACTTGCTACTGCTTGTAATAAAATGGTTGTTAGTGTCATATTAGTTTATCAATACCAAGGCGACAGAAGTTCCTGCCCCTAAAGCAAGGGTAATGAGCAAAGATTCAAACATCTTACTCATACCAGAGTTTATGTGGTTAGTCATAATATCACGAACCGCATTGGTCAAAGCAATACCTGGTACAAAAGGCATGACCGCACCAGCTATAATCAAATCTGCCGTTGAAGGAAAGCCTGTGTAGCGAGCCCAAAACTGGGCAATCATCCCAAAGACAAAAGCTCCAGCAAAGGCTGTCACAAAGGGAATTCGGATAAACTTCTCCACATAGAGAGAAAAGGCAAAACCAAATAAGGTCGCCACTCCTGCCCCAAGTGCATCGTAGATATTTCCACTAAACATAATCGAAAAGAAAGGAGCACTAAGGGTCGCAGCCAGAGTTACCTGCAACTTAGTATAGGGAAGGGGTTGGGCTTGCAAGTCCGTCAATTGCTTGAAGGCTGTCTCTAAATCAAGCTTTCCACCTACCAACTGACGAGAAATCTGATTGACATCGCAGACTTTTTCAATGTTATAAGAAGAGGAAGTCACGCGCTTCATACGCGAAATATTGGTATTTTCAATGGAGAAAAAGATAGCAGCAGGCATGGCAAGAACATTGCAATCCACAATTCCCTGCGAATGCGCAATCCGAATCATGGTATCTTCTACGCGATGAATCTCTGAACCACTTTTGAGGAGAATGGTTCCTGCTAGCATAATCACATCAATGACGGCATTTAATTCTCTTGATTCTTCCATACTTGCCTCCTTTTATCAACTCCCTCTATTCTATCACAAATCTGGAGTCAAAAAAAATCTTTGCCATGAAATCATGACAAAGATTCGTTTAATCACGTGAATTTGCGTGGTTCCCTTCACTACTTGATTGAGTAGTAGCAGGTGCATTCTCTCGTTGATTTCCTTGTTGGTTCCCCTGACTTGGTGTTGTAGTAGAACCTTGGTTTCCACGTTGGGCTGGTGCTGATGATGACGTTGACGGCGGTGTTTTTGGTTTGTAGATTGAAATCTTGACACGCGTCTTAGTCAAATCAACCTTTTCACCTGCTTTTGGACTCTGTTCAACGACTGTACCTTCAGCTGTTCCATCAGGAGCTGTCGACACTTCTACAACTTCAATATTGGCTTCTTTAATACCGACAATTTGAACGAGATTGTTTTTAGTAAATTCAAGACTAGATCCTGTATAACTTGGCATGGCAACGCTGGTTACTTTCTTAGCAACGGTTAAGGTAATCGTTGAGGCCTTGCTCAAATCATAGGTCGTTCCGGCAGCTGGGCTCTGTCTGAGAACAGTTCCTGCTTCGCTCTCACTTGATTCTTCTTCCTCAATTTTGATAAGATTTTCAGGAACCTTCTTCTGCTTGAGTTCTGCGATAACATCTGTAGATTTACGACCGATATAGTTGCTCAATTGGAAAGATTGCTTACCTGATGAGACAACCAAATTGATTTTCGTTCCTTCTTTTCGACCAGTTCCAGCGTCAGGATCTGTACGGATAATCCGTCCCTCTTCCACCTTTTCACTAGCCTCTGTCTTCTCCTCGCCAATCTCAAAATTGGCTTTCTTGAGAGTTTCCTTGGCTTCCGCAACTGTCTGACCTGTCACATCTGGAATAGCAATGGTTGCAGGAGTTCTGGATAGTATCCAAATAAGAGAAGCTGCCACCAATACAATGCTGGCCAACAAAATCATATAACGAACTCTAAATTTCCGTTTCTTAACAGGCTTGGTGGCGTAATTGTCTTCTGAAACCTGTTGACTCGGCTTCGTAGTCTGTGGCTTCGGACTTTGTGTTTGCACCTTAGGAATCGAGGTCAAGGTACTCTGAGATACTTTTGGTAGAGTCTTGGTGTCCGCCTTAGTAGTATCATTAAATACCAGTTTAGGCTCATTGCGACGATTATAAGACAAGCTACTAGACAAGTCCACATACATCTCTGCAACTGACTGATAACGATCTGTCAATTTCTTGGCAGTTGCCTTGATAACAACATTCTCCAAAGCCTGAGGCACAGATGGATTCTCATCAATAACTGACGGTAGTGGCTTCTGGAAATGCTGAAGGGCGATGGTCACCGCACTATCCCCGTCATAAGGGATATGGCCTGTCAGCATCTCATAGAAAATAATCCCCATGGCATAGATATCACTCTGTACAGTCGCCTTAGAACCACGCGCCTGCTCTGGTGACAAGTAATGAACTGACCCCAACATTGAGTTTGTCTGAGTAAGACTCGTCTCAGCAAAGGCTACCGCAATCCCAAAGTCTGTTACTTTGGCAGTCCCATCTGGTGTCAAAAGGATATTTTGAGGTTTCAAGTCCCTATGAACAATCCCTCTGGTATGGGCCAAACGCATGGCTAGGAGGATTTGTCCCATAATGCGGACGGCTTCTTCATTAGAGAGAGGATAGTGTTCCTTGATATAGCGTTTGAGGTCTAGTCCAGCAACATACTCCATTGCAAGATACTGCTGACCGTCTTCCTCACCAATATCTGTAATCCGAACGATATGAGGATGGTCCAAATCCGCCATGGCTCTCGCTTCCCGCTGGAAACGCGCCACAGCAATCGGATCTGTCTGGTAATTGGTCCTCAGGACCTTCACTGCCACTTCTTCCCCGTCTAGAATTAAATCCTTGGCCAAGTAAACATCTGCCATGCCTCCTCGACCAATCTGTTTGATAATTCGATACCGCCCGGCAAAAATCTTGCCGATTTGGATCATTCTGCATCCTCCTCGTTCATAGAAACAAGGGCAACCGTAATGTTGTCTAAACCTCCTGCATTGTTAGCAAAACGCACAAGCGTCGCTGCTTTATCTGCCAAAGGAATATCACTGGTTACAATATCACAAATCTCACTTCCTGAAATCATATTTGTCAAGCCGTCACTATTAAGTAGGAGGTAATCTCCCGGCTCAAGGGTAATCATTCCAAAATCAGGCTGAATTTCATCTTTTTGACCGATTGACTGGGTAATAATATTTTTCTGTGGATGGCTAGCTGCTTCTTCTGGCGTCAATTGACCAGCTTTGAGCAATTCATTGACTAAGGAATGGTCGCTCGTTAACTGGCGGTATTCTTCTCCACGAATCAAACCGATACGAGAATCCCCAATGTGGGCATAAATAGCCTGATTGCCAATAATAGCAACAGCCTCAAGAGTTGTTCCCATTCCTTTATAGGCATCATCTTGTCCAAGTTGATGAATCTTTTGATTTTCAATTTCTAGGTAATTGGCGAACCATTCACGCACTTCATTGACTGTATCGATTTGGGTATCAACCCAAGCTATACCTAGGTCTGTTACCGCCATTTCACTAGCGATATTCCCTGCGCGATGACCTCCCATCCCATCAGCTAAAATAATCATAGTACGTCCAGCTCTATTGACATAGTGGTTGACATAGTCTTGGTTATTTGTTCGTTTCTGACCAACATCTGTTAATAATGAAATTTCCATGTGTCAGTTCCTTCCTAATCCGATATCTTGCGAAATTGACTGATGAAGAATCCATCACTTCCATACAATTCAGGTGTAATGAGGATACAGCCGTCTTTCATGATATCCTTACATTCATGTTCTAGTTTTACCTGCTCGAACTCAGGATGACTTTCTAAAAACGCCTCAACGACTTGAAAATTCTCCTCTGAGACAATAGTACAGGTACCATAAGTTATTATACCACCTTTGCCTAGTGTTTGACAAACACTACCTAATATTTCTAGCTGAATTTGCTGTAAGGACGCGAAATCTGCCGTTTCTTTATTATATTTGATATCTGGTTTGCGGCGCAGAAGACCGATTCCTGAACAGGGAGCATCTACCAAAATCTTATCAAATGAATCCTGACCAAAAAACTCATGCACCTTTCTGGCATCCAATTTTTGCGTTTGAACCCGATCTGCAACTCCCAGACGTTGGGCATTTTCTTGAATCAAGTCTAACTTGTGGTCGTACAAGTCCAGAGCAGTAACCTGACCTGTCGTGAGATAAGAGGCAATATGAGCTGTTTTCCCACCTGGAGCTGCACAGGCATCTAGAACCTGCTCATCACCTTTTAAATCAAGCGTCGGAGCAACCAGCTGACTGGACTCGTCTTGGATGGTAATGGCTCCATCTGCAAACAAATCATGGCCTGCAAAATGCCCCTGCTCCTTGACGAGACCAGAAACAGACAAAAGTGAATCACTAGCCTCTAACAAGGCTTGAATTTCTTCTTTTCGGTTTAAATCAGTCACTCGGATGCTAGCCTTGTTTCGCACCAAAAGACTTTCAAAAATAGCTTGCGCTCGCTCCTCTCCGTATTCTTCCTTGAGCTTGGCAATTAACCAAACCGGAAGAGAATAGGCAATGGAATCACGCTTGTTTTTTCGTTTGATGCTGGTAATATCTGGCCAGCCTTCACGTAGAATACGACGAAGGACGGCGTTGACCAATTTTTCACTGCCTTTTTTACGGACTTTAGACAATTCCACTGCTTCATTGACCACAGCATGATCTGGAATCTTGTCCAAATAGCGGAGTTGGTAGGCACTCATAAGAAGAAGGGCATAGAGCCAGCTGTCTAACTGGTCTCTGTCTTCGATAAAGTGGGATAGGTACCATTCCAGAGTCAATTTACGGGCTACCGTTCCGTAGACAATCTCTGTCACCAAACCCTTGTCTGCTACCGAGAGTTGACTTCCCTTGAGATGCTTATTTAAGGCGATATTTGAGTATGCTTGATTGATAAAGACATCCTCTAATACCGCTAGGGCTAAACTTCTAGCCGTTTCTACTTTAGTCACCAAATCGTTCTCCTACAGTCAATGTACGTCCAACTCCATTGAGGAAGGAAGCAATGTCCATCTTAGGCTTACCAGCTGGCTGCACTTGTTTGAGAGATAGAGCTCCTTGAGCCGTTGCGACAATCAATTCTTTCTTGCCGATAGAGAGAATCTCACCTGGATTTCCCTGACTTTCTACTGGTAGGGCTTCATAAATCTTAAAGCGGTCGCCCTTAAGGAAAGTATGGGCAACAGGCCACGGGTTCATCCCACGGATTTGGTTAAAGAGTTGACGATTGGTTTTGTTCCAGTCCAGTTTTTCTTCCTCTGGCTGGATATTTGGAGAGAAGGTAACCTGACTCGGATCCTGCGGTTCAGGTTTGATTTCCCCAGCAATGTAGGCAGGCAAAGTGTCCAAAAGCAAATCACGACCAACTAGCGCCAATTTTTCAAACAAGGTACCGACATTGTCCTCATCCGTGATAGGAATACTGCGACGAGAAATCATGTCCCCTGCATCCATTTCCTTGACCATTTCCATAATGGTCACACCAGCTTCCTCATCCCCTTGAATCAAGGCGTAATGGATAGGCGCTCCTCCACGATATTTAGGAAGAAGGGAGGCGTGAACGTTGACTGCAAAATCCATGCTATCAAGGAGCTTACTTGGGAGAAACTGCCCAAAAGCAGCAGTCACGATTCCATCTGCTCCTAGCTGCATAATAGCTTCCATCTCTGGACTTCCAGATAGTTTTTCAGGTTGGTAAATTGGAAGACCTGCTTCCTTGGCAGCCTGCTTGACTGGGGTTTCTTGGATCACTTTTTTACGACCAACAGCGCGGTCCGGCTGGGTCACAACTGCTAGAATCTCATAGCGATCATCTGTCAAAAGCCCTTTTAAGACTGTTGCTGAAAAGTCGGGTGTCCCCATAAAGATTAGTTTTGTCATATCTTCTCCTTCTTATAAAAATTGCTGTGGCTCATGGTCAATGCTGAGACGGAGCTCACTATTTTCCCGTTCTTGAGTCAAGGCCAAGACCTGGTTGAGGGTCGGCCCCAGCTCATCTTCTAAACGGTATTTAATCAAAATCTGATAATGATAGAGGTTGTGGGTACGGGCAATCGGTTTTGGCGTCGGCCCAAGGATGTTACTGGTTTCAGACAAACCTGACCGCAAAATGTTCATGACTTCATAAGCGCGTTTGACCACCTCTTCTTCTTTCTTGTGAGAAAGGGTAATGCCAATCGTAAAATAGTAAGGTGGATAACCAAGTTGTCGTCTGATTCCCATTTCATAGGCATAAAAGCCTTCGTAGTCCTGGTCCTTGGCAAATCGAATAGCATAGTGCTGCGGATTATAGGACTGAATCAAGACCTGACCAGCTTTTTCAGCACGACCTGCCCGGCCTGCCACCTGAGTCAAGAGCTGGAAGGTTCTCTCAGAAGAACGGAAATCAGGCAGATTCAAGGCTGTATCTGCATTGAGAACTCCGACTAAGGTCACATTTGGAAAATCCAATCCCTTGGCAATCATCTGAGTACCTAGCAAGATATCCGCTTCCCCTCGTCCAAACTGGTCAAGCAGGGCTTGGTGACTGCCTTTCTTTCGAGTCGTATCCACATCCATCCGCAAAATGCGGGCCTGGGGAAAGAGTTCTGCTAGCTCATCATAAGCCTTCTGTGTCCCTGTCCCATAGTAACGAATGCTGTGGCTCTTACAGTTAGGACAGTTCTGAGGAATGTCCTTCGAAAAGCCACAATAATGGCAATTCATGGTCTTGGTATCCATGTGCAAGGTCAAGGAAATGTCACAGTTGGGACAAGTATCCACAGTCCCACACTCTCGACACATGACAAAGCTAGAATAACCACGGCGATTGAGCATGAGAACCACCTGCTCTTTTTTAGCCAGACGGTCTTGAATCGCTTCTAGCAAAGGGGGCGTAAAGTTTGAGGTCTCATTCTGTCCGATATAATCCCGAAAGTCAATCACTTGGACCTCAGGAATGGTAGCTAAAGGATTGGCACGTTGGGTCAGACGTAAGTGTTGATAGACGCCTTTTCCAGCCCGCGCACGGCTCTCTAAGCTCGGTGTCGCAGACCCAAGCACCAGAGCCGCTTGATTGTACTGAGCCCGTAAAATAGCCACCTCTCTGGCATGGTAACGAGGATTGCTGTCCTGCTTATAAGTCGCTTCATGCTCCTCATCGATAATCATGACACCCAGATTTTTCAGCGGAGCAAAGATGGCCGATCTGGCACCAACAACAACTTGGGCATCGCCACGTTCTACCTTGCGCCATTCATCATACTTTTCACCATTGGACAGGCCTGAGTGAAGAATAGCCACTTGCTCACCAAAGCGAGCAATAAAACGCTCCGTCATCTGTGGAGTCAAGGAAATCTCAGGAACCAGCAAAATAGCTGTCTTGCCCTTGTCCAAGGCTCCTTGGATAATCTGCAAGTAGACCTCGGTCTTCCCACTTCCTGTAATCCCTTGAAGGAGGAAGGGAGGCTGATGACTACCAATCGCACTGACCACCGCATCTCGCGCCTGTCTTTGTTCTGGATTCAACTCCAAAGGCCGACTTGCCTCAATGCCTTCAAAATAAGCAGCCGAGCGTTGAACTTCCTTTTGAACTATGGTAACAGCACCTTGTTCCACAAAGAAGTTGACTTGCTCTCGCGAATAGGTCTCTAACAAACTAGCCAAGGAAGCACTCTCAGGATGAGACAGCAAATAGTCTCTCAGTTCCAACTTTTTCTTGGCACGTGCAGAAATCTCAACACCTTCTAATTGAGTAAGATTCACCTCATACCAAGACTGGGTCTTGACCTTCTTTTGATCGATCGCCTGATATTCCAGACCAAGCAGACCCTTTCTAGTCAAACGCATCATTTCAGCCTGTTTGGAGATGTCTAGAGAAGAAAAGGCAAGCGAAGCCTCTGAACCAAACAAGCGCTCTCTATCTTCTTGACTCAGACCTTCCAGAGGATAGAGAATCTTGTCATAGCTGGAATTCAAAAATCCCGGTAACATAGCCTTAAGGATGGAGATTTTGTAGGAGAAGACGGACTTGCGGAGCTCCTCAGCCAGCCAGAGTTGTTCTTGCGTGAGTACAGGAGAAAAATCCAGTACCTCAGCAATATCTTTTAAATCTTGATTTGCCTCTTCTTCATCCGATTGAGTCTCCAAACCAAGAACAATCCCTTGAATCAGGCGATTCCCCTTACCGAAGGGCACATGGACCCGCATCCCAACTTCCAACATTCCCATAAATTCCTCCGGAATCCTGTAACTATAGGGCTGGTCCGTCTGCATCAAAGGCACATCTACAATAATCTTGGCTATGGCCATCTTCTCACCTCCTCCTTGTCAGTACATTCTTGCAATAGAAAAAATAAGATTGAGTCCCCCCAACCTTAAATTTTTTCACCATCTTCTTTTTCTTTAGCGATTTGCTCTTTGATTTTCTTTTCTTCTTCTTCTTTGCGGCGTTTTTCTTCTTCGATACGGCGACGCACTGCTTCACGTTTTCCTTCTGGATCTGGGTGAATCGTAACGTTTCCTGATTCGATTTCTTCTAAAGCGCGAAGAGTTGATTTTTCAGATTTGAAACCTTGAGTTGCTGGCGCACCTGCTTCTAATTCGTGGGCACGTTTTGCTTCCAAGATTACGAGTGAATATTTTGAAGGAACCTTGTCGAGCAAGGTATCAATAGAGGGTTTTAACATCATTTGCTTGTACCTATTTTCTAAATTTTATCGGCTAGTTGGAGACTTTGGTAACATCTCCTGATAATGACCAATGACACGGTCCACACGGAAGTGCTCTGCTTCGATAACACGTTTGACACGCTCAGCGGCTAGGGGCACCTGATCGTTGACAATCGCGTAATCATACTCACGCATGAGGGCAATTTCTTCCTTGGCTTTTTCGATTCGTTGGGCAATCACTTCTGCACTGTCTGTTCCACGTCCTACCAAACGATCTTGCAATTCATCCAAATCTGGTGGTGTCAGGAAGATAAAAACAGCATCTGGAACCTTTTTCTTGACCTGAAGAGCTCCTTGAACTTCAATTTCAAGGAAGACATCGATTCCCTTGTCCAAGGTTTCATTTACGTAGGTCAGAGGAGTTCCATAGTAGTTGCCGACATATTCTGCATATTCCAACATCTGTCCTTGACGAATCAGCTCCTCAAACTCTTCGCGAGTACGGAAGAAATAATCAACACCGTCCACTTCTCCAGGACGTTGTGCGCGTGTCGTCATTGATACAGAGTATTGAAATTGGTTTTCAGAACTCTCAAAAATCTCTCTTCTAACCGTTCCTTTTCCAACCCCTGAAGGACCAGAAAATACGATTAGTAAGCCTCGGTCTGCCATTGTGTCTCCTTTTAGTCAGTCTGTGAAATAACATTTCTCTAGAATAACGGCAAAAAGCCAGATTATCCTTTACAGTCTTTCTATCTAGTGTAACAAAAAAGCAGTAATTTTTCAACTGCTCTTTCTTATTTATTTGGCTCTATAATATTTGTAGTGGGTAAATACCCTATGGATATTATAGAGCCTATTTTTGTGTAGAAAAAAAGTCCCATAAGATCTATAATGAAAAGCGACAAAACCATCATTAGAAAGAATCCTATGGAACAGTTATATTTTATCACAAAACTTCTTGATATCAAAGACCCAAATATCCAAATTATAGATATCGTTAATAGGCATACTCACAAAGAAATCTTCGCTAAACTGGACTATGACGCCCCATCTTGCCCTGAGTGCAGAAGTCAAATGAAGAAATATGATTTTCAAAAACCTTCTAAAATTCCTTACCTTGAAACGACTGGTATGCCTACTAGAATTCTCCTTAAAAAGCGCCGTTTTAGGTGCTATCATTGCTCTAAAATGATGGTCGCTGAGACTTCTATCGTCAAGAAGAATCACCAAATCCCTCGTATCGTCAACCAAAAGATTGCCCAGAAGCTGATTGAAAAGACTTCTATGACCGATATTGCTCATCAGCTGGCCATTTCAACTTCAACCGTTATTCGTAAGCTCAATGATTTCCGTTTTAAGCATGATTTTTCTCGTCTGCCTAAGATTATGTCCTGGGACGAATATTCCTTTACAAAGGGAAAAATGAGCTTTCTTGCGCAAGATTTTGATAACCTCAATATCATCACTGTTCTTGAAGGTAGAACACAGGCTGTCATCCGAAATCACTTTCTTCGATACGATAGATCCGTCCGATGTCGCGTCAAAATCATTACTATGGATATGTTTAGCCCTTACTATGACTTGGCTAAACAGCTTTTTCCGTGTGCTAAAATCGTTCTTGATCGCTTTCACATTGTCCAACACTTAAGCCGTGCTATGAGTCGTGTTCGTGTCCAAATCATGAATCAGTTTGAGCGAAAATCCCATGAATACAAGGCTATCAAGCGCTACTGGAAACTCATTCAACAGGATAGTCGTAAACTCAGCGATAAACGTTTTTATCGCCCTACTTTTCGCATGCACTTAACCAATAAAGAAATTCTAGACAAGCTTTTGAGCTATTCAGAAGACTTGAAACACCACTATCATCTCTATCAACTCTTGCTTTTTCACTTTCAGAATAAGGAACCAGAGAAATTCTTTGGACTCATTGAAGACAATCTTAAGCTGGTTCATCCTCTTTTTCAGACTGTCTTTAAAACCTTCCTCAAAGATAAAGAGAAAATCGTCAACGCTCTTCAATTCCCCTATTCAAACGCCAAACTGGAAGCAACCAATAATCTTATCAAACTTATCAAGCGCAATGCCTTTGGTTTTCGGAACTTTGAAAACTTCAAAAAACGGATTTTTATCGCTCTGAACATCAAAAAAGAAAGGACAAATTTCGTCCTTTCTCGAGCTTAGCTTTTCTTCAACTCACTACAGTTGACAAAGAGCCATTTATTTGGCATAGTCTACTGCTCGAAGCTCACGAATCACGGTTACCTTGATATTTCCTGGGTAATCGAGATTGTTTTCAATTTTCTCACGAACTTTATGAGCCAAGATTGTAACTTTGTCGTCCTTGATTTTTCCTGGATTGACCATGATGCGGATTTCACGTCCTGCTTGAAGGGCAAAGCTAGTTTGTACTCCTTCAAAGCCGTTAGCAATTTCTTCCAAATCGTGGAGACGCTTGATGTAGCTTTCAAGAGACTCACTACGAGCACCTGGACGAGCCGCACTCAAGGCATCTGCTGCAGCAACAATCACTGCAATCACACTTTCTGCTTCGACATCTCCGTGGTGACTAGCAATCGTATTGATCACAACTGGGTGTTCCTTGTACTTACGAGCTAATTCCATACCGATTTCAACGTGGCTACCTTCAACCTCACGGTCAATGGCTTTCCCGATATCGTGAAGGAATCCAGCACGACGGGCAAGAGCCGCATTCTCACCAAGCTCACTAGCCATAATACCAGCCAACTTAGCAACTTCAATCGAATGACGCAAGACATTTTGTCCATAAGAGGTACGGAACTGCAAACGTCCCATAATCTTCATCAAATCTGGATGAAGGTTCGGCGCACCAATCTCATAGGCAGCAGCCTCACCGTATTCACGGATCTTATTGTCAATCTCTTGACGGTTTTTCTCAACCAACTCTTCGATACGAGCCGGATGAATACGACCATCCTTGAGCAACATCTCCATAGTCATACGGGCAATCTCACGACGAATAGGATCAAAACCTGACAAGGTCACCACTTCTGGCGTATCGTCGATAATCACATCAACCCCTGTCAAACTTTCGAAAGTACGAATGTTACGACCTTCACGACCAATAATGCGTCCCTTCATAGTATCATCTGGCAGATGAACTGTTGAGTTTGTTGACTCCGCTACATATTCACCAGCAATACGTTGCATAGCTTGAACCAGGATGTCCTTGGCCATTTTATCAGAACGTTCCTTGATCTCTTGCTCAGCTTCACGAATGCGGCTAGCAATCTCCTTGGTCAAGTTTTCCTCTGTCTGTGCCAAGATAATATCTCGTGCTTCTGCCTGAGACAGGGCACCAATACGCTCTAGTTCTGCTTCTTTTTGTCTTTCGACTTCCTCTAATTGCTCTTCACGCGCATCAAGGTTTTTCGCTCTATCAGAAATACTTTGTTCTTTTTGTTCAAGTGTTTGTTCTTTACTCGTCAAATTGTCGTCCTTACGATCAAGGCTAGCAGCTCTCTCTGTCAAACGACTTTCGATTTGTTTGAGTTCTTGACGTTCTGATTTAAATTCAGCGTCCACTTCTTCACGGTATTTTCTGGCTTCTTCTTTGGCCTCCAATAGTGCTTCTTTTTTAAGAGACTTGCTTTCACGTTTAGCTTCATTAACAAGTAAATCCGCTTCACGCTCAGCTTGTCCACGTAAATTAGTTGCTTCTTGTTCAGCATTTAAAAGCATCAACTCTGCAGCTTCCTGAGATGATTTCATCTTAGCTGAGATGCTGACATATCCAATGACTAAACCAATGATGACGGCAAAAACAGCAATCGCAAGTGACATGATTTCCATGTTTTTACCTCATTTTATTATTATTCCGAATGACATACATTCTTTTACATTCTACCATAAAAAAGTGATTTTCACAAACCTAAAATAGAATATGTTTTAGGGAATTTGGAATACGATTGCTAAAATAAACTTGTTATTTAAAAAGCCTACTTCGCAGTAGACTTAGTAATGATCTTTAAAGGACAAGAAAGCCACGCTATCTCCATCCATCATATAAATCAAGCGATTTTCTGCGTCGATACGACGTGACCAGGCTCCTTGGTAGTCATACTTGAGTGGTTCTGGCTTACCTATTCCTGTAAAGGGATCACGTTGAATATCCTTGATTAGTTTATTGATTCTTTTTAACGTTTTCTTGTTCTGAGTTTGCCAGTAGCAATAATCTGCCCAGGCATCTTCTGTAAACTTGAGTAGCATTCATCACTCCTCAATAACATGGACTTGAGTGCTTCCAGCACGAACTTGAGCCATTCCTCGCAAAACCTTATCAGAAAGTTCCTTATTTTGAGCGATTCTCAGTGTTTCCTGAATACTGTCCCATTCGCTCTTTGAAAGGACTACAATGTCCTCGTCTGGATTTTTATTAACCACCGTCAAAGGCTCAAATTCATCATTTACCTTTTTCATGTAGTCTTTTAAATGATTTCGGAATGTTGAGTAAAGAACTGCTTCCATAACCATACCTCGTTTTACCTCTTTTCCACTATTATACACAAAAAGAAAGAAATTGTCAGTAACTTGTACAAGATTTTCTTTTCTATCTATTTATACTCAATGAAAATCAAAGAGCAAACTAGGAAACTAGCCGCAGGCTGTACTTGAGTACGGCAAGGCGACGTTGACGTGGTTTGAATTTGATTTTCGAAGAGTATTAGTTTTATTTCTACTGAATCTCCCATCTACTTATTCCTAAAGTTGCTTTCATTTGCCTCTTTTGATACACTTAAACTATGAATACAAATCTCAAACCCAAACTTCAGCGTTTTGCTTCTGCGAC
>ERZ1699232.242-NODE-242-length-18757-cov-3.407837_pt1 | contig 18757 bp, 15 predicted proteins | sample MGYA00581529_ERZ1699232 | MGnify/ENA primary metagenome ERZ1699232 (study PRJEB42319, sample SAMD00040335) | human oral metagenome | material: saliva | host: Homo sapiens | study: EMG produced TPA metagenomics assembly of PRJDB4115 data set (Metgenomic analysis of...
GCTATTGATAAGGCTTTCGTTTGGATGTCTTATAGAAAAGTGAAGACCAAAGGAGCGAATGATGAAAATCTACACAGCCGCAGAAATGCGCGAACATGAACAAATGGCAGTCGATAAAGGCACGACTTTCGAACAACTGATGGAAAACGCGGGACAAGCCGCCGCGGCGGATTTGCTGCGCCGTTTTCCCAAAGCAGGACGCGCGTTAATCGTTTGCGGCAAGGGCAACAACGGCGGCGACGGTTTGGTCATCGCGCGCGTGTTGTCGGAGCGGGATTGGCAGGTAGATGTTGTTTTCGTCTTGGGAGACAAACTGTCGCCGCTGGCGCAGTTGAACCGCGAGCGCGAGCAGGTGGTGCGCGAACTCATCCGCGCCGGACAGGTCGCGCCGAGCAGGCTCTATGCGGTACAGCAAGGCAATAGCCGTTTTCAGGCTGCCTTGTCGGATTTGGACGGCAATATTACCCAAGTGCGCCACGCGCTTGCCGCCTTGACCGGGCAACCGGCGCAGGCGTTGGACAACTTCGCGCCCAACCCCGCCGCCACCACCCCCGCGCCGCCCGTGTCGCAGCTCACCGCCGACTTGCTCGGCAAACGCCCCGATTTGGCGGCGCAGCGCGAGGCACTGACCGCCCGCCGCCATTTAGTTGCCAGCGCGAAAACCGAGTTTTATCCGAACATTACGATTAAAGCGTTGGCAGGCTTGTCTAACGTGGAAATCGGCAACCTGCCGCATTCCTCGTCATGGATGGCGGGGCTGCTGCCCAGCGTGAGCCTGCCGATTTTCACCTCTGGCGCATTGCGGGCGAACCTGTCGCGCAAGGAAGCCGAGTTTGACGAGCAGGCGGCGCGTTACAACAAAAACGTTTACACCGCCCTGCGCGAGGCGGCAGATGCGCTGACGCAGTACGAAACCGCCCTGGCGGCGGTGCGCGACCAGACCGAGATGACCGCGCTCGCCCGCAAAAACGCCGCCGCCGCGCAAAGCCGCTTCCACGCGGGGCTGGACAACAAACTGGATTTTCTGGCGGCGCAAGACGAAACCCTGCAAAACGAAGCGCAACTGGCGCAGGCACAGGCGAAGCTGTTTACCGCGTGGCTGGAGTTAAATACCGCCTTTGGCGGAGGTTTTGCGGCAGACAAATAAGGCAGCCTGAAAACGAGCAACGCGAGTTTCTGCGAAGCTAAAATCCTAAATGTCTTCTGAAACAAAATTTTGCTGTCATTCCCGCGCAGGCGGGAATCTTGGTTGAGCCGCATCAAAAGGCAGCAAAAACCACTGCCGCCGAAACCCGAACAAGATTCCCGCCTGCGCGGGAATGACGAAAGTTTGAGGCAGCCTGAAACGCAAAGGCTACCTGAAAACCAGCAAGCTAGTCGGGCATCCCTACCCGACCTACCCATAAGGACTCCCCATGCCCCTGCAATCCGGCGGCTACACCTTCAAGCCGCATGAAATGCCCTTTATGCCGGGTTCGCCCGCCTCGCCCGAGCATCCGAAAAAGCGGCGGCTCGCGTATCTTGCCATCGGTTTATTACTCGCGCTGTCGTCGGGCTTCCAAAACGGGCTGCTCACCGCCTCGCTGCCGCAGCTGCGCGGCGATTTGTCGCTCGATTTGCAGCAGGGCGGCTGGATTCAGGCGGCGTATTTCATGGCTTACGCCTGCATGAGCGTCCTCTTTTTCAAAGTCCGCAAGGCGTATGGCCTGCAACGCTTCGTCCGCATCACCCTGTTCGCCCAGCTTGCCGCCAGCCTACTGCAACTGGTTTATCACCATTACGAAGTGCAACTCATCGCGTGTGTTGCCGCCGCCATCGCCGCCAGCGGCCTGCTGGTGCTGGCGATTTACTACATGATGCAGGGCTTTACCGGCACGAAAAAGCTGGTCGGGCTGGTGTTCGGGCTGGGTCTGATGCAGGTCGGCACGCCGCTGGCGCAGAGCCTCGTGCCGCTGCTGTATGGCGACGGCGACCTCAACGGCGTGTTCGCCTTTCAGGCTACCCTCGCGCTCGCCTGCACCGCCTGCCTGTTCGCCCTGCCGCTGCCGCCCGGCATCACCGTGCGCAAATCGTTCACGCTGACCGACGCGCTCAGCTTTACCCTGTTCGCCTCCGGCATCGCGCTGTTGTGCGCCTTTCTCGTGCAGGGGCGCACGGTGTGGTGGACGACGCAGTGGCTCGACTGGCTGCTCGCGGGCGGAGTGGGGCTGACGGGGCTGGCGTTGTACATCGAATCGACGCGGCACAAGCCGATGCTGGACTGGCACTGGATGACCGTGCCGCAAATCCTCATCTTCGCCGTGATGGGCACGATGGCGCGGCTCTTGACCTCGGAGCAGACCGTCGGCGCGGCGGGGCTGATGGGCGCGGTGGGCGTGGGCAGCGCGCAGATGAGCACGTTTTACCTGATTGTTGCGGGCGGAATGCTGGCGGGTGTGGTCGGCAGCCTGATTTTGCTGGATATCAACGACATCCGCCGCCCCGTGATGGTTGCGCTCGCCTGTTTCGCCCTCGGTGCGTGGCTGGAAATCGGCGTGGGCATGCAGACCCGCCCCGCGCAACTTTATTTCAGCCAGTTTATCGTTGCCTTTGCCTCGCTGCTGTTTATGGGGCCGATGATGCTTGAAGGCGCACTGCGCGCGCTGGCGAAAAGCCCCGACCACATGATGAGCTTCTCCGCCGTGTTCGGTCTGTCGCAAACCCTCGGCGGGCTGGCGGGTGCGGCGGCATTCAGCGCGTTTATAACTTACCGCACCCGCGACCACCTCGCCGCCATCGCGCAAAACCTGACCCTCTCCAACCCCGCGCTCGCCGCCGACATCCAGCGCAACGCCGCCGCCCTCTCCGCCACCCTCTCCGACCCGGTGCTGCTGCAAGGCCGCGCCGTCTCGCAAATCACCGCGCAGGCGGGCAAAGAAGCGTCGGTGGCGGCATACAGCGACCTGTTCGCGCTGCTGGCGGCGATGGCGGCGGTATCGACCCTCGTCGCCGTCGCCCTGTGGCTGTACCGCCGTTATTACAAGATTGATATTCTGGCGGCGGAGAAGGCGAAAGTGTTTGCGGCGTTGGGGAAATAGTGTTTCAGACGGCATTAAAGGCAGCCTGAAAACCACCGCACCAACCCATTAACCGAATCAACCCCCAAATCAACGGAAAGCAAAAAATGTCCCAACCCGACACCCCCGAACAACCCGACCCCGAATCCCAAAAAAACGCCGTGCCGCAGCCCGAGATGCAGCCTGAAACGTCGTCTGAAACCCCGTCCGAGCCACAAGAGCCCGCCCAATGGCAGCCTGAAAAACACCGTTTCGGCAGCATCGGCATACTCGCCGCCAGCGCAATCGGCGTGGTGCTTGCTCTGTATGCCTTCCGCCTGCCGCCCTTCGGCATGGGCGAGGTTTACACCAACAACGCCTATGTGCGCGGCAGCGTAACCGCCGTCAGCCCGCGCGTGGGCGGCTATGTGCAGAAAGTGCTGGTGCGCGATTTTGACAACGTAAAAGCAGGGCAGCCGCTGGTGGAAATCGACCCCGCGCCCTACCGCGCCAAAGTCGCCCAAGCCGAAGCTGGGCTGGCGGGGCAGCAGGCGGCGTTGAACAAAACCGCGCAGGACAAAGCCTCCGCCCTCGCCGTCTCCAAAGCCAACCAAGCCGCGATTGACAACGCCCGCGCCCAGCTTGACCGCGCCCGCCGCGAATGGCAGCGCATACAGGCGGTGAGTGCCGATGCCGTGTCGCAAAGCAGCCGCGATGCCGCGCAAACCGCCGTTAAACAAGCCGAAGCGGGCCTGAAACAGGCGCAGGAGCAATACGCCGTGGCGCAGCAGAACATCATCAACACGGGCGTAGGGCGCGAGGGCGCACAGGCGGGCATCGCCAACGCGCAAGCCCTGCTGGACTTGGCAAAACAGGATTTGGGGCATACTGTGATTTACGCGCCCGCCAGCGGCAAACTCGGCGAAGTCAGCGTAAAACAAGGGCAGCTTGTGAGCGCGGGCACGCAGCTGATGTCCGTCGTGCCGCCCGAACGCTGGATCATCGCCAACATCAAAGAAACCGATATGGCCAACGTGAAAATCGGGCAGAGTGCCAGCGTGAGTATCGACGCACTCGGCGGCAAGGCGTTCAGCGGCAAAGTCGCCGAAATCTCGCCCGCCACCGCTTCCGAATTCAGCCTGATTAAAGCCGACAGCGGCACGGGCAACTTCGTCAAAATCGCCCAACGCATCGCCGTAAAAATCGTATTTGACGCAGGGCAACAGGATTTGGAACGCCTCGCGCCGGGGATGTCGGCGGAAGTGAACATTGCTACGAAGTAAGGTAAAAGGTCGTCTGAAAAGTTTTCAGACGGCCTTTCAGACTGCTTTTTTTATTGAAGTAAAGCAAATCGGGCATTATCCGTGCATCAATTGCCCAACCCACTCAACAAAAAGCAGCCTCAAACTCCATTCCCCCATTTTCAGGCTGCCTTGTAAAATTCTATAATTACGCTTTTATGCTAAACAATTTATCTGCGAAAGTCCCACACCCAATTTGACGTTGCCGTCATCGGCGCAGGCCCGTCAGGATCGGTTGCCTCCGCCCTGCTTAACAAACAGGGCTTCAAAGTATGCGCGCTGGAAAAACAGCATTTTCCGCGCTTTGTGATTGGTGAGAGCCTGCTGCCGCACTGCATGGAAATGCTGGAAGAAGCCGGTTTTGCCGATGCCGTGCGCGCCGAGAAAGGCTTTCAGTTTAAAAACGGCGCAGCGTTCGCATGGCGCATTTCACGCGCATCACCGACAACATCGCCGCCGAAGCCGATTTTGACCGCAACAAAATCCTGATTACCACCCACCCGCAGCACCGCGACGTATGGTTTTGGACAATCCCTTTCGGCGACAACACCTGCTCGCTCGGCGTGGTCGGCACACCCGACAAACTGGCGGGCGATTCCGAAGCCGTGTTGAAACAAATAGTGGCAGAATACCCCAATCTGGTTGAATTTTTTAAACATTCCGAATGGGAAAACGGCTTCCCCTACCGCAGCATCCAAGGCTATTCCACCAATGTTAAAGCCCTGCACAGCAAACATTTCGCGCTGTTAGGCAACGCCGCCGAGTTTATTGACCCCGTGTTCTCATCGGGCGTAACCATCGCGCTGCATTCCGCCAAACTCGCCGCTGACCTGCTTGCCCGCCAGCTCAAAGGAGAAGCGGCAGACTGGCAGCGCGAGTTCGCCGAGCCGCTGATGGTGGGCGTAAACGCTTTTCGCACCTATGTGGACGGCTGGTACGACAACCGTTTCCAAAACGTGGTGTACGCACCCAACCGCGCGCCCGAAATCAGCCGCATGATTTCCGCCATTCTCGCGGGCTATGCGTGGGATACGGCAAACCCGTTTGTAGAAAAATCGGAACAGCGGCTGAACACGCTGGCGGAACTGGTGGGGGATTTGGCGTTTGAATAGGTGTTGATGTCGTCTGAAAACAGTTGCAGGTCGGGCATTGATGCCCGACAAACACCGACCTGTTTATCTCAAAAGGAGAAGAAATATTACAAACAGCTGTTCCGTTAATTGAGCAAATTGATGAGTTATTTTTCGGAAAGTTGGATAACGACGAAGAACAATTTAAGCATTTTCTTGTTAGATTAAACAAAGAATAAGAATATTATTTATGGAGTTGTCAATTTTGATAGCTCCATACTACATTTGAAACTCAAAAATAGAGCATAGCTATAGAACAGAAATTTATTCAAGAGAATTATTTACACTAAAATATAGAAGTCCTCTGTTTTATTTTCAAAAAGTAAAACAGAGAACATAAATGGTTGGCTCTTGAAAGCAATGTGTAAAAATTTTACGTTAATATTGTAAAATATAATGATATAATTACTCTGTTATCGGGGTTATTTTTACGTATTTTTAAGAAAGTCATCAATATTTGATTGCAACAAGTTGAATAATTAGAGTTTTATTTTTTCATTCTTTCCTTATATAGAAACAACCCTTCTAATGACTAAATAATAAAAGGCCGTCTGAAAAATAGACTTCAGACGGCCTTTAAAATGATTTAAAAGAAAATCCTACATTTGTACCGAGCCGTTGACGGTCAGGCTGATTTCTTCCGAACCCGGAGAGGCCGGTATGCCATCTTCTATTCCTGCAGCTACTTCTGCGGCAGGGATTGCACGCAGCATTTTGGCGTGTGCAAAATCGCCGCCTACTTGGCGGTTGCCGATATGGCCTAAGTTGAGTTTAACGATTTTGTAGCTGGAGAAGCCGAGCGTTTGGGCGAGGTTCTGGGCGCGGTCTTTGAAGCGCAGGATGACGGCTTTGCTCAGTTGGTCGACGGTTTCTTCGCGTTTTTCTTTGGATACGGAAAATGAGGAGTTTTCCAAAACGGCGATATTGATGCTGTCGGCAATCAGGCGGTTGAGTGCTTCAAAGTCTTTGCTTTCTACTTTGAAGTAGGCGTGTTCTTCCCAGCCGGTTTGGGTACGTTTGCCGTTGGTGTATTGATAGCGCGGTGAGGCGTTGCGCTCCATTAGCTCGGCTTTAAATTTGCTATTTTGGGAGATTTTGTTGAACTGGTTGAATTTCTTCATGAAGGCTTGGTTGACGGCTTGACGGTCTTTGCCTTCTGCATTGACGCTGAAATATGCGGTCATGGTGTCCCGCGGTACCTCCATGTTGGCGGATTCGGAAAATTCAACGATGTTGTAGTTGAGGCTTTCGGCTGCTACAGGCAGGGAGGCGGCTAGCAGTAGGGCGGTAAGGGCTGGGCGGAGCATTTTAGTTTTCCTTGTAATGCGAACTTTAAAAAAGTAATTTAGCATGAAAGATGGAAATGTTGGTTTTGGCAAGCGTAAGGATTTGTATGGGTTGAGGCCGTCTGAAAAGAAGTTACTTTGTATCCATCAGGCCGACCTCATGGGGATTGAGGCGGGCGTTTTCTTCTTGGCCTAAGCCGACCAATTTCCGCAAGCGGGTCATGTAGGCATTGACGTCAAGGCCCCGTCCGTAGCGTTGTGCTTCCCAGATGGTTTCTGCCAAGGCTTCCATCATATCGTGTTCGGCTTTGACCCAGTCGCCGTTGTAACGGGCGCAAAGTTGTTGGTGGATGGCACGGATGCCCGGGGGCTGGTCGATGGCGCTTTGCTCTTGTAGGGAAAGGTGTAGTGACATGTGCAGGAATGGGTTGCTTTCGCCGTCTTCGGGCAACCATTCTTTATCTAAATATTGTTCGATGTCTTCGAGATAGTGTCCATATTCGGGATGGGCTTCGATAATGCGTAAGGCTTTTTGCTGTAGGCCGTCCAATTGGAGCGGTGCGAGCCTGTGTTGCCAGACGTAGGCAAAAAATCGGCGGACATCGTGGGTGTTTACGTCATACATGATGGGTGGTGTGATTTGATTTTGGGATATGTGATTATATAGTGATTGCGATAAAAAAGGCCGTCCGAAAAATATGTTTTCAGACGGCCTTTATTTTGCAGGGTTTAGCGGCGGTCGATGATTCGGTAATACACTTCGCCGTCTTGGACATAGCCCAATTCGACGCGGGCAATTTCGGCGATGGCCTCTTGTCCGTGTGCCAAGTCTTCAACTTCCGCATTGAGGAAATTGTTGCGTAAAGTGAGCGTTTGGTTTTTTTCCTCCTGACGGACGAGCTGCTCCTGCAATTCTTCCGTATGCCCGACGCTGCCTTTGCCAAACCAAAGGCTGTACTGACAGCACAAAAGTGCGAAGGTTAAAACAAAAGTCACCCACTTCATACAATCAATATCCTATATTTTGCTTATTTGCCCAGTTGGTAGAATGCGGCTTTGCCGGGGTAGTAAGCGGCTTCGGCCAATTCTTCTTCAATGCGCAGCAATTGGTTGTATTTCGCCATGCGGTCGGAGCGGGACAGGGAGCCGGTTTTGATTTGCATACAGTTGGTGGCAACGGCCAAGTCGGCAATGGTGCTGTCTTCGGTTTCGCCGGAACGGTGGCTCATTACGCTGGCGTAGCGGTTGCGTTTGGCCAAGTCGACAGCTTGCAGGGTTTCGCTCAATGTACCGATTTGGTTGACTTTAACCAGCAATGCGTTTGCCACGCCTTTTTCGATGCCTTCGGCCAAGATTTTTGGATTGGTTACGAACAAGTCGTCGCCGACCAATTGAACTTTTTTGCCCAATTTTTCGGTCAGCAGTTTCCAGCCTTCCCAGTCGTTTTCGTCCATGCCGTCTTCGATGGAAATGATTGGGAATTCGTTAACCAGGCCTTCCAGGTATTCGGCAAATTCTGCGCTGGTGTAGGAGCGGCCTTCTGCTTCCAGGTGGTATTGGCCGTCTTTGTAGAACTCGCTGGATGCGCAGTCCAAGGCGAACAATACGTCTTCGCCTGCTTTGTAACCAGCGGCTTCGGTGGCTTCCACCATCAATTGCAGGGCTTCTTTGTGGCTGTTCAGGTTGGGTGCAAAACCGCCTTCGTCGCCGACGGTAGTTGGGAAGCCTTTGCCGTCACACAGTTTTTTCAGTGCGTGGAAAATTTCAGCACCGCAACGCAGGGCTTCGCGGAAAGATTTTGCGCCGACAGGCATGATCATGAATTCTTGGATGTTCAGGCTGTTGTTGGCGTGTTCGCCGCCGTTGATTACGTTCATCATCGGAACCGGCAGAGCCATTGGGCCTGCGCCGCCCAAGTAACGGTACAGAGGCAAGCCTGCATCTTCAGCGGCCGCGCGTGCTACGGCCATAGAAACGGCCAAAGTGGCGTTGGCACCCAAGTTGCCTTTGTTTTCAGTACCGTCCAATTCGATCATGATTTGGTCGATATAAGATTGTTCGCTGGCATCGATGCCGATGAGGGCTTGCGCGATTTGGTTGTTAACGTGGTCAACGGCTTTCAATACGCCTTTGCCCAAGTAACGGGATTTGTCGCCGTCACGCAATTCCAAAGCTTCTTTTTGACCGGTTGATGCGCCGCTTGGTACGGCTGCACGGCCCATGACGCCGGATTCCAACAATACGTCACACTCTACAGTAGGGTTGCCGCGAGAGTCTAAGATTTCGCGTGCAAAAATATCAACGATTGCGCTCATGAATATCTCCAAATAGGATGGTAAAAGAAAAGTAGCTTTGTTACGCTTCAGACGGCCTTGAGGATGATTGCCGAAGTCTGATGAATGCAGACATTATACCGTCTTTGCCGGGCATGGCATCGGCGTCGGTATGAAACCGACTGTAAGTTTGTTTCACGTCAATATCGGTCAAACAAACATAAGCCGTATAGTGTAACATTTTTTACCCTTTTTAGGGTGAAAAGCTGATTAAATCAGGCATAAGGCCGTCTGAAAACCAGATTAGCCTTCGCCTAAAATCATCGAACCTACGCCGTCATCGGTCAGCACTTCCAAGAGCAGGGCGTTGGGAACGCGGCCGTCTATGATATGCGTGGCTTTGACGCCGCTTTTGGCGGCTTCGACGGCAGAGGCAATTTTAGGCAGCATACCGCCGTACAGCGTGCCGTCTTCAATCAGTTCGTCAATGCGGCTTGGCGTCAGGGTGGTCAATAATTTGCCTTCCTTATCCAGTACGCCGGGGATATTGGTCATCATCAGTAGTTTTTCGGCTTGAAGTTTTTCCGCCAGTTTGCCGGCAACCAAGTCGGCATTGATGTTGAACGCTTCGCCGTTTTGGCCTACGCCGATGGGTGCGATGACGGGAATGCAGCCGCGTTCGACCAAACCTTCCACCAAACGGGTATCGATGTCGGCCACGGTGCCGACTTGGCCGATGTCCACGCCTTTTTGCTCGGGCGTGTCGATCAGGAGTTTTTCCGCTTTGATGAAGTGGTTGTCCCGGCCGGTAATGCCGACGGCGCGACCACCGAAGGAGGTAATCATGGAAACGATTTCTTTATTGACGTGTCCGCCCAAAACCATTTCTACGATGTCCATGGTTTCGCTGTCGGTGACGCGCATGCCTTGAACAAATTCTCCTTTTTTGCCGACTTTTTCCAGCATTTCATTGATTTGCGGGCCGCCGCCGTGAACGATGACGGGATGCAGGCCGATCAGTTTGAGCAGGACGACATCGCGTGCGAAGCCCTCTTTTAAGGCTGACTCGGTCATGGCGTTGCCGCCGTATTTGATGACGATGATGGAGCCGGAAAAACGGCGGATATAAGGTAAAGATTCGGCAAGGACGCGCGCTTTGATCGCAGAGGAGACAGATTGTTGCTGAGTCATGGTTTCAACCTTGTTTCATGATTTCGGCCTTTATCTTAATCCCAAAGGCCGTCTGAAACAATATTTCCAAGCGCTTGAAATCCTGTTCAATCAGTTAAATGGTTGAAACCAGCCTCATGCAAACGGTAAAATGACGGTTTGCTTCGGCCTCTTTGCCGATTACTAAGGATACCCATGATGAAAATCAGCACCCAATTCGATGCCGGTTCGGTCGTTGTCAAAGATTTGAGCAACCCTGCCGATATCCGTCTCGCCCTGCGTCCCGACAATGCTTCGGAGTTTGCCCAATGGTTTTACTTCCGTTTGCAGGGTGCGGCCTATCAAAACTGCGTGATGCATTTTGAAAATGCGGCGGAGGCTGCGTATCCTTTGGGCTGGGAGGACTATCAGGCTTGCGCCTCTTACGACCGCCAAAATTGGTTCCGCGTGCCGACCAGCTATGAAAACGGCGTGTTGACCATCAACCATACGCCTTTGTCCAACAGCGTTTACTACGCTTATTTCGAGCCTTATTCCAACGAGCAGCATTTGAACCTTTTGGGCGATGCGCAGGGCAGCGGTTTGTGCCGTATCGACGACTTGGGCAGTACCGTTCAAGGTCGCGATATTAATCTGTTGACCATCGGCAACCAAGTCGAAAGCGACATGAAAGTCTGGATTATCGCCCGTCAGCATCCGGGCGAAACCATGGCGGAATGGTTTGTCGAAGGTTTGCTGGGTCGCCTGCTTGATCCGCAAGATCCGACTGCGCGCATGCTGCTTGACTGTGCGACTTTCTGCATTGTGCCGAATATGAATCCGGACGGTTCGGTATTGGGCAACCTGCGCACCAATGCCGCTGGCGCCAACCTCAACCGCGAATGGGAAAACCCGACTTTGGAGCGAAGCCCCGAAGTCTTTACCGTCCGCGAAAAAATGATGGAAACCGGCGTGGATTTGTTCTTGGATATTCACGGCGATGAAGGTCTGCCGTTTGTCTTTGTGGCCGGTACCGAAGGCGTGCCGAACTACAACGAGCGCATCGAAGCCTTGGAAGACCAATTCAAACTTGCGCTGCTCAATGCCAGCCCCGATTTCCAAGACGATTACGGCTATGACAAAGATGCGCCGGGTCAGGCAAACATGACTTTGGCGACCAACTGGGTCGGCAATCATTTCAACTGCCTTGCCTATACTTTGGAAATGCCGTTTAAAGACAATGCCAACCTGCCGGACGATGATTTCGGCTGGAACGGCCAACGCTCGCTGCGCTTGGGCGAGGCCATGTTGTCTGCTATTTTGAATGTGGTTGGCGATTTGCGTTAAACCGTCCGACACTGCATACAGGCCGTCTGAAAGTTCAGGCTTTCAGACGGCCTTTGAGATAAGGAACACACATTATGATGATACATCCCCAGTTTGATCCGGTGCTGATCAGCATCGGCCCGCTTGCCATCCGCTGGTATGCCTTGAGCTATATTGTCGGCTTTATCCTGTTTACGATTTTGGGCCGCCGCCGTATCGCGCAGGGCAATTCTGTGTTTACCAAAGAAACACTCGACGATTTCCTGACTTGGGGTATCTTGGGCGTCATCTTGGGTGGCCGTATCGGCTACGTTTTGTTTTATAAATTTTCCGACTATTTGGCCAACCCGTTGGATATTTTCAAAGTTTGGGAAGGCGGTATGTCGTTTCACGGCGGCTTTTTGGGCGTGGTCGTTGCCATGTGGCTGTTTGGCCGCAAGCACAACATCAGTATCTTGAAGCTGATGGATACCGTTGCACCGCTCGTACCGCTGGGCTTGGCTTCCGGCCGTATCGGCAACTTTATCAACGGCGAACTTTGGGGACGCGTGACCGAACTCAATGCTTTCTGGGCGATGGGTTTCCCGCAAGCGCGTTACGAAGATGCGGAAGCTGCGGCGCATAATCCTTTGTGGGCCGAATGGTTGCAACAATACGGCATGCTGCCGCGCCATCCGTCTCAGCTTTACCAGTTTGCCCTTGAAGGCATTTGCCTGTTTGTCATTGTTTGGATTTTCTCAAAAAAACCACGTCCGGCCGGACAAACGGCAGCATTGTTCTTGGGCGGTTACGGATTGTTCCGCTTTATCGCCGAATTTGCCCGCCAGCCTGACGACTATCTCGGCCTGTTGACTTTGGGCTTGTCCATGGGTCAATGGTTGAGCGTGCCGATGATTGTATTGGGCGTGATTGGTTTTGTTTGGTTTGGCCGTAAAAACAGTGTTGCCAAAGCGTAAATAAAACAAGAATAAAGGCCGTCTGAAAAGGTTTTCAGACGGCCTTTTTATGGCTTCAAGCAAACGGATTTTGGGTTTAACCGAAAAAGCCCATTTTGACTTGAATGAGTTTTTCCAACTCCGGCAGGACGCGGCGGCGTGAGACGAAGAAGATAATGTGGTCGCCGTCTTGGAGGATGGTTTCGGTGTGGTGTCCCATAATGACCTCGCCGGTTGCGCCGCGGACGATGGCGGCGATGTAGCAGTCGCTCGGCCATTTGATGCCGCTGATGCGGCGGCCGACGATGGCGGAAGTGTTTTTATCGCCATGTACCACCACTTCGATGGCTTCGGCCGTACCGCGGCGCAGGGGGTGGACGGCAACGATGTCGCCGCGGCGGATGTGGGCGAGGATGGAGCCGATGGTAATCAGGTGGGGGGAAACGACGATATCGATTTTGTTGCCTTCAAGCAAATCGACGTAGCTTGAGCGGTTGACGATGGTGATCACGCGTTTGGCACCAAGGTTTTTCGCTAACAGGCTGGACATGATGTTGTTTTCGTCGTCATTGGTCAGCGCGCAGAAGACGTCGATTTCGTCGATGTATTCTTCGTCCAGCAGGGTTTCGTCGGTGGCGGAACCTTGCAGGACGAGGGTGTTGTCCAGATTTTCGGCCAGCCATTCGGCACGGTGGGGTTTGTATTCGATAATTTTGATGTCGTATTTGGATTCGAGCTGCTTGGCGAGGCGGTAGCCGATGTTGCCGCCGCCGGCAATCATGATGCGGCGGGTACGCGCTTCTTTCGGACGCAATTCGCGCATGATGGCTTCAACGCTGTTGATGTCGGCGGCAAACAGGACTTCATCGCCTTCTATGATGACGGTTTGCGGGGTGGGGACGATCAGGCGGTTGTTGCGGTAGATGGCGCAGATTTGGCAGTCCACACCTTCGGGCAGGTGCTGGTTGATGTCGGTAATTTCACGGCCGATCAGCAACCCCCCTTTGCGTGCTTGAACAATCACCATGCGGACTTGGTCGTTGGCAAAGCTGAGTACCTGCAATGCGCTGGTGTAGCTGAGCAGGCCGACAAGTTGCTCGGTAACCAGTTGTTCGGGGCTGATGGTTTCGGTAATGCCGAAGATGTTGAGGCTGCCTTCTTCGGGGTTGTCGCTGCCGTCAACCGGATATTCAAGGTATTCGCTTGAGCGTACGCGTGCAATGCGGCCGGGGATGTTGAAAAGGTCGGCGGCGATTTTGGAAGCAACGATGTTGGTTTCGTCGCTGCGGGTCAGGGCAAGCAGGAGGTCGGAGTCCGCCGCACCTGCCTGTTCGAGGGTAAAGGGCGATGCGCCGTTGCCGACGATGGTTTGGACATCGAGACGGCTGCTGATACGGTTGAGCGCTTTTTCGTCGATGTCGATAATAGTGACGTCGTTGCTGGGAACGGAGGCAAGGTTTTGGGCGACGGTCGAACCGACTTGGCCGCTGCCGAGGATGAGTATTTTCACGATAATTGAGTGTGTTCGGTAAAAATGAAATTGTAACAAAAGGCCGTCTGAAATTGGAGTTTTCAGACGGCCTGTGTTTTAAATAAAGAGGGTTACCAGTAGCCCAAAACTTTCCACCACAAGATACCGACAGTGCCGAAAATCAGGATTTCGAGTACGCTCATGATGAAACCGGCTTTCCACCATTCGGTCATGGTCACATAGTTGGAGCCGTAAATGACAGGAGCGGAACCAGTGGCGTAGTGGGTTAGCGACATCATGATGCCGGTAGCGGATGCCATAACCAGGGCAAACAGCATCGGTGGTGCGCCCAAGGCCAAGCCTGCGCCGTAGAATGCGCCGAACATGGCGGTAACGTGTGCCGTACCGCTGGCGAAAACGTAGTGGGCGTAGAGGTAGGCAAGCATCAACAGGGCACAGCCGGCTTCCCAACTCAAGCCCATGTGGGCGATACCGCTTTGCATGGAGTCGGACAACCAGCTGATGAGGCCCAGTTTGTTGAGGAAGTTTGCCATCATCACCAAAGCCGCAAACCAAACGATGGTGTCCCACGCGCTTTTTTCTTTCAGCGCGTCTTCCCAAGTCAGTACGCCGGTCAAAAGGCACAGGCTCAAGCCGAGGAAGGTTGTGGCGGTAGCATCAACTTTCACGCCGAACAGCATTTCAGGAATACCCGCCCACAACAGCAGCAGAACTAAGAAAATACCCAGCATGATTTTTTCTTCACGCTTCATCGGCCCCATGGCAGCCAAATGCTCTTTTGCCAATGCAGTGGCGTTAGGGGTTTGTTTGATTTCAGGCGGATACAGGAAATACAGCACCAGCGGCATCAGCAGCATAGCAATCAGGCCGGGTACGACCATTGCCAAGAACCAAGTACCCCAAGAGAGTTGGATTTGCGAATTGGTAGCTTTGGCAACCAATTCGACCACCAGCGGATTAGGTGCGGTGGCGGTGATAAAAATCAGACAGGTAATTACATTGGAGTGGAAGTTGACCAGTGAAAGGTATTTACCGATTTTGCCTTCCGTCCCTTTTTCAGGGTCGGAGTCGAAGCTCAAAGCAATGGATTTCATAATCGGATGCACGATGGCACCGCCGCGTGCGGTATTACTCGGCGTTACCGGACCGATGACCAAGTCGGCCAGCGCCAAGCTGTAACCTACACCCAGCGTGCGTTTGCCGAAGAGGGAAATCAAGAGGTAGCCGATACGCATACCCAAGCCGGTTTTCAACAGGCCGCGCGAGATGATGATGGCGATACCGATCATCCAGATGAGCGAGTTGTTGAGGCTGCTCAAAGCGTCTTTGGTTGCATCGGCGGCTTTTTCGTTGGTCACGCCGGTCAGTGCAACCAAGGTAATGCCCAAAATCGCCATTGCGCCGATAGGCATGGCTTTGCCGATGATGCCGGCGATGATGCCGACGAACAATGCCAAAAGATGCCATGCGTCAGGCGATACGCCTTGAGGAACGGGGATAACGAACCAGATAAGCAGCGTCAGCACAAGTGCGACCGCAGCAGGAATTGGCTTGAAGCCCATGTTGAATCTCCTAATTTGAGGATTAAAGAATTGGGAAATCGGTTTTCAGACGGCCTGAGTGTTGCTTAAGGCCGTCTGAACGTATTTTGGTAGGTTCGGAAGGTATTTTTCTTATTGGGTTTCTTTTCTATCTTAGAAAGAAGAGAAAGGAGGTTGGGTATCGTTTTTCAGACGGCCTTTACAGCAACAGGCCGTCTGAAAACAATACCGATTTACTCCTGTTCTGCCGGCAGGCCGTACTCTTCGGGGAAGGTGCGCAGCGAGCTTTGCAGAACCGTTACTGCGCCGTCAATCAGGCCGCAACGGCCGCTTCGGGGCAGCAGTTGGCACAGGCTTTGCAGGGCGCGCAGGTCGTCGGGAGTGCCGATGCCGGTGTCCACGCGGTTGAGCAGGCGGGAAAGCTGGAATGTGCCGCCTTTGCACGGCGGGCATTGACCGCATGAGTTGGAAGCAAAAAATTCCACATACTCGGCCACTTTGCGCACCACGCTGGTGCCTTCGGAAATCACAATCATCGCGCCGGTACCGAGGCTGGATTTGCGTTCGCGTACGGAAACGAAGTCCAAAGGCACATCCAAATCTTTTACAGTCAAAAGCGTATTGGACGGGCCGCCGGTAAATACGGCTTTAAACGTGCGGCCTTCAAGCATACCGCCGCCGTGATCGAAAATCAGTGATTTCAGCGTTGTACCCATCGGAAGCTCGTACAGGCCAGGATTCAATACGTCGCCGGAGGGCGAGTAGAGTTTTGTGCCTGCGGCATCACCCAAACCCAGTGATTTGTACCATTCCGCGCCTTTGGCAAGGATTTGCGGAATATTGGCGAAGGTTTCGGTGTTGTTGATTAGGGTCGGTTCACCGTTGACACCGCTTTCCGCAGGGAAAGGCGGCTTGCGGCGAGGGAAGGGGAAACCGCCTTCCAACCATGAAATGACAGCGGTTTCTTCGCCGCCGATATAACGGCCCGAAGTTTCAACCAGCTGCAAATCCAAAGGTTTGCCCAAGTAGTTTTCGATGCGGATAAACAAATCGCTGTTTTTCCATTGCTCGATGGCTGGTGTGATGGAAGCGATGGATTCGGTTTGATGAGGGTTGATGTACAAAATCGCTTTGTTGGCGCGGCAGGCAACGGCGGCAATCAGGACGCCTTCGATAACTTGGTGCGGCGTTTTTGCCAGCAAAACGCGGTCTTTAAATGTACCCGGTTCGTCTTCGTTGGCATTGCAGACGACGTATTTGTCGCCATTTTTGCTTTGGGCGGCAACGGCAGCCTCCCATTTGCGCCAGGTTGGGAAACCTGCGCCGCCCATACCGCAAAGATTGGCTTCTTGCAGTTTGGAAACAATGCTTTGAGGATCGGCAAGCGCCGCCAACAGGCCTTCGCCGCCGCCAACTTTACGCCATGCGGCTAAATCCGCGCCGACTTGGCGGGAAGGGTGCAGTAAGTTTTGATTGGCTTGATTCATGATAGTTGCTCCTGCAAACCGGCGTGTTCGCGCAAATCGAATTTGCCGTAGTCGGGATATAAAATGGGGGCTTTGATGTCGCTGGTCAGGCCGGCGCGGGTCATTTCGCGTTGCAGGTCGTGGACGTGTCCGACACCGCCGCGCACTTTTTTCAGCGGCAGGCCGCAACCTGCGGCGGCTTTACCGGCACGGCGGCCGAAGCTGATGATGTCCAAAAGCGCGTTGCCCATCAGGCGGTTGCGGCCGTGGATACCGCCGGTTACTTCGCCGGCGCAATAGAGGCCTTCAACGCAGGTTGCGCCGTCGCCGTTGATTTCGATACCGCCGTTTTGATAGTGCAGGGTCGGATGAATCATGACCGGCTCAACGGCAGGGTCGATGCCGCATTTGTGGGCAACGTGGCCGAGTGTTACCAAACGGTTCAACACGTCGGGGTCGTTGGCAATCAGGCGTGGGGTGTCGAGGAACACGCCGACTTGACCGTCGCGCACCACGCCGCGGCCTTCGCGGCACTCGCGCAGAATTGCGGCGGCAACAACGTCGCGCGGCTGCAATTCGTCAACAAAACGTTCGCCCAAACCGTTAACCAGTTTGGTACCTGCGGAGCGGACGGCTTCGGAAATCAGCGCACCTGCCAAGTGTGGCGGATGGGCGACGCCGGTCGGGTGGTATTGGAAAGAATCGACATCGCGCAGTTTCGCGCCGATGCGGTAAGCCATCACCAGGCCGTCTGCAGTCGCGCCATAGTGGTTGGAAGTGGCGAAACCCTGCAAATGCAGCCGTCCGCTGCCACCGGTTGCCAAGACCACGGCTTTGGCGTGAACCAATACCAAAGAGCGTTTTTCCAAATCGTACAAAATCGCGCCGACGCAGCGGCCGTGTTCGTCTGATAATAATTCGATGGCGGGGTGGCGGTTGAGCTGGGTGATGTTTTCGTCGAGTTCGACTGCTTCGCGCAGGACGCGCATCATTTCAAGGCCGGTAAAGTCGCGGTAGCTCAAAATACGCGGCACGGTCGTACCGCCTGCACGTTTGCGGCTCAACATGCCGTTGCTGTCCGCGCCTTTGGCAAGGTCGAAAGTCATGCCCAAGCCAATCAGCCAGCGGATGGCGGACGGCGCGTCGGTAACCATTTGCGCCACCAATTCTTTCTTGCCTGCGTTGTGGCCGCCTTTGATGGTGTCGTCAAAGTGTTGCTGCAGGCTGTCTTCCGCGCCGACTGCTGCCTGAATGCCGCCTTCGGCCATCACGGTATTGCTGTCGCCGATACGCAGCTTGTTTGCCATGATGACGCGTGCGCCGGCTTCAGTAGCAGACAATGCCGCCGCAGCACCTGCACCGCCGCCGCCGATCACCAAGACGTCGGTGTTTAAGTGTTCTGCACCCGACAAGTCATAGTCGTCAATCAGAGGCTGACTGATTAAGAGTTTGGCCAGGTCAGGGTGGCAGTAATCGCCTTGGTTCGGGCCGATAGGCAGTTTCACACGCGCATCGGCCTGATAGTCAGGGTGAAATTGGCTCAGCAATTCGTTTTTTTCAGGTAAATCGCCACGCAGTTCCAATGAGGATGCACGCAGATTGGCTAGGGCGGTTTCGTAGTCTATGCCTTGGATTTTGTTAGCCATCACACTGACTCCTCTTCAAATTCGACTTTCATTTTGCCGCTGTCGATTTCGCGCAGGCGGCGCATCAAATCCACCGGACGCAATGTACGCGCCGCTTTCATACGGCGGGCGAACAAGCCTAAGTGGTTCGGACGGATGTGTTCGGGGCAGGCGAGGGTGCAGAGGTTGCACATCACA